>RRZU011118191.1_pt1 | contig 36474 bp, 30 predicted proteins | sample 2165561 | NCBI WGS metagenome assembly RRZU01 (sample SAMN10456909, study PRJNA506462) | wastewater metagenome | isolation source: wastewater sludge | place: USA: Moscow, Idaho | reverse complement strand
TTAATAAGTGACTGATAGTATTTTTATTTCGTTAATAGACAGGAACTTATCATGGCTAAATTATCTTTAGACGCCCTAAACGACATTGATGGTTTTATTGCTGCCGCCTTGGTTGATAGCGAATCAGGTCTGTCACTAGCCGCCATCGGCACAGGCATTGATCTAGAACTAGCCGCAGCAGGCAACACAGAAGTAGTACGCGCAAAACGTAAAGTCGCCAAAGCATTGGGTCTAAAAGACCACATTGAAGATATTCTGATTACGTTGACAGGTCAATACCATTTATTACGTCCATTAGTGCGTAACGAAAACCTATTTTTGTATTTGGTACTTGATCGCCAAAAATCAAACCTTGCAATGGCGCGCCATGAGCTAAAAGCGTTTGAAACTGAATTAGATTTTTCTTAATTCACTAGCTAATTTACTTGTGTGAGTTAACCCCTTAATTAATACCTAGCCGTTAATTGTTAGCAAAACCCATGGTGATATGACCGTGGGTTTTTTGTTTGTGAGAATAGCTAGGCTTTGGTGCAGGTCACCATTTTTTAATAGTGTTTGGTTGGGTTTGGTGGCATAATCTCCCACAACAATAATAAAGTGATATCAGGTTTTTTATGACTCAAGTGACTACTTCTATGAATTTACCAAGTTGGCTAACACCTAAGCTGATTGCGGGCATGCTTCGTGGTATCGAAAAGGAAGGCTTGCGCATGCGGGCAGATGGTTATATCGCAGACACGCCCCACCCACGCAAACTTGGTTCAAAACTTACCCACCCTTATATCACCACGGACTATGCAGAAAGTCTATTGGAGCTAATCACCGAGCCAAAATCCACAGTCAAAGATGCCCTTGAGATGCTACGTGATTTGCATATTGTGGTGCACCAAGCATTAGAGAAGGATGAGTTACTCTGGTCGCTCTCGATGCCTTGTATGATTTCAGAGGATGAGGCAATCTTGCTGGCAGATTATGGACGTTCAAACGTGGGTCAATTCAAGACGCTTTACCGTCATGGGCTAGGTATCCGCTATGGGCGCCGCATGCAGACCATTGCAGGACTGCATTATAATTTATCGTTTTCTGAGGCACTATTTGCCACTTGGCAACAGCAACTAAATAACACCCAGTCGCTTACTGATTTTAAAAATGATAAGTATTTGGGGTTAATCCGTAATTTTAAACGTCTAAGCAGTATGGTGCTGTATTTGGTGGGGGCAAGTCCTGCGGTTTGTGCGTGTTTTTTAAAAGGTCGTGCCCATCCGTTACAGCCATTAAATGCTACCACCTATTATTTACCAAATGCTACTTCGTTACGCATGGGCAAGCTGGGCTATCAAAATAGCGTTCAGGATGATTTAGATATTCGTTACAATAGCTTAGATGAGTACGTGACTGGGCTTCGTAATGCCATCCATACGCCGCATCCTAATTTTACCGCATTGGGGTTAGCAGATGCGGCGGGCAATCCCATTCAGATCAATGACCATATTTTGCAAATTGAAAATGAGTATTATAGCCCTATTCGCCCCAAACAAATTACTGAGGCAGGCGAAAACCCCAGCGATGCGCTAGCCAAACGCGGTATTGCTTATGTTGAACTACGTGCTATTGATTTGGATCCTTATAATGAGATTGGTATTAGCATGGATACTGCATGCTTTATGGAAATTTTGGCACTGTATTGCTTGTTGTGTGACAGCCCAGAACTGCTGCCTGATGAAGAAGCAAGGCTGGCTCAAAATCAAGAACGTGTTGTCAATGAGGGTCGTGATGCCACTGTCATGATTGATACGCCAATGGGCGAATTATCGTTTCATCAGTGGCTCCATGAACACTTGTTATCGATGCGAAAAATTGCCGAACTCATGGACATAACCTATGGTAGCAATGATTATCGCACGGCTTGGCAGGCGATGATGGCTAGGGCGCAAAACCCTGATAACACGCCGTCAGCACAGGTATTGGCAGACACTAAGCGCTTTGGCAGCAGCTGGCAGTTTGGTAAGTCATTGGCACAGATGCACGCCACGCATCTCAAGCACCAAGGTATGTTACCAACCAAATTGGCACATTTTGATAGCCTTGCCCAAGATTCGTTACGTACTCAAGCCCAAATTGAGCAAGATGACCAACAAAGCTTTGCAGATTATATGCGTCAATACCGCTCATAAGCGCCTGCTATCATTTTGCTGGTGTGGTGTTGTGAGTTATGTTGCTCAATTTTTTTGTATTGGGTGAGTTGTTTGATTAACAATGGTAGTTATCTATGAGTGTCTCTTTTTTAACCAATAAATTACTGCATTACCGTGGCGTGGCAGGCGTGCTTACTGTCGCTAGTATGGTAGGTATGTGCTTTGCCTATTTTTATTTGCAAGGGGTACAAAAACTTGACCCTTGCCCACTGTGTATTTTTCAGCGTGTGGGTTTGATTGTGATGGGTATCTTTGCTTTTTTGGCGTTTTTATTCAATCCCAAAAGGCCGCTAGTAAGAGTGCTACTGATGCTAGGGGCGCTGCTAGGTATGTTGTGGTCGGTGGGCGTGGCGGCTCGTCATGTTTGGATACAGCATTTACCCCCCGATCAAGTGCCTTCTTGTGGCCCTGGCTTGGATTATTGGATGGATACGCTCCCGATTGCGCAGGTTTTCAAAGAGGTGTTCAAGGGGTCAGGCGAGTGTGCGGTCATTGATTGGACTTTTTTGGGCTTTAGTATCCCAGAGATGTCGCTGGCATTTTTTGGTGTGCTGTTGCTGCTGATTGTTTGGGCAATGCGTCAAGCAAAATTCCCATAAAGGCTAGCAGTTGCTAGCTTTTTTGTTATTTTGACAAACTTTGTGAAGTCAGGTCAAAATTTTTGTAGTTTTTTATAGAAGAATTGATTAATATCTAAATAAGGTTGTTACAAGGAAGTAGTAAAGTAGCAAGAGTGCGTCTGTTTACTTTACTCAACGATAAAAATGTGAAACATCGGGTATTGCTACTGGAATACGGCAAACACTGTCCACCGTAGAACACCGCTTTGCTACGGCTTTAATATCACACTGCCACGGTCTGTACCAACGACCAAGGTGGCAAGTTAGATGTTAGCGTCAGATAACGCCCAAAGTCTCACTTTAAATAAAAGGATTTATGGACCAATGAGAGTTATCTTATACTCGGCAGCGCTGTTTTGTGCCACTATAAACTTAGTTGGGTGCGACAACGCCGCCGCCCCTACCAAAAGCCAAACTGCCGCTTCTACTGCCCAACCGACACCTTATGCAGGAAAAACCTACGCGCTAGGGGTGCATACCAGTTATGCGCCTTTTAGTTATTTAGACGAAAAAGGCAGACCCATGGGATTTGACATTGATATTCTCAATGCCATTGCCGCCGACCAAAAAATTAATTTTGAGCAAATCCCTGGGGTGCACAATACCCATTATACGCAGGTACTCGCGGACAAAGAACAGATTGCGGGGGCAGGACTGACGTACAATGAAGAGCGCGCCCAAATCTATGCACTCCCCGATGCCTACCGCACCACCAAAAATATTTTGGTTTATACCCGTAGTGATCTAAACCTAACCGCCTTAAAAGACTTGGCAGGGCTTAGGGCGGGCGTAATCAGCCGTGCCAGCTCACAAGAAAAGCACATTAAAGCTGCCAACGTGGCTGTTAAAGAAATCATCTATTACAACACGCCTTATTTGGCAATCCAAGCCTTGCTCCTTAATCACATAGATGTTGCTGTCTTAAATGGTGATGTGGCAACGCCAATTCTCAAAAACTTACCCAACCAAAAATTCATGACCAGTCCCTATGCGGTCAATGGCAAGGTGGGGCAGGATCTGGTTTTTATCATCAATAAAAGTGAAACTGAGTTACTCCAAAAAATTAACACGGGGCTCAAAAATATCCGTGCCAATGGGAGTTATAACAAAATCAGTGAAAAATGGTTTGGCAAAGAAGCCCCGATTACTTCTGACAATGCCGAAAGCACCACCCAATTGTCTATCGATGCAGCAAAAAACTAAGGGACCACCATTGATGAAAGCACAAACCCCAAATGCGGCTACCTTAAACCCTAGCCAGCCTACTGCCAATACCACGGCAGAGCCAAATAGCGCCCCGCGTTCGCGCTACCGCAACCTCATTGCATCGATTATTATTTTTCTACTATTAATTGCCGCCTTGCTTGCGTATACCTTTTATACCTCAAGCGTACTTCAAGCCAATACCAGCATGATTAACACCTCGAATCGGGTCGCTAATGACACGCAAGCGGTAATCAAAGACCTTTTTGACATGCAAAATAGTTATGGTGAAGACCCTTTTTCGCCCCATATGAGCACCGTACTCAAACGCCTCAAAGACAACAGTACGAATATTGATAAAAATATTAGCCTGATGCAAGTGGGCGGCACAGCAGTGGATGCCGAAGGACGGCGCATTACTTTGCCCAAAATTACCGATGCTGCCACTTTACAAGCGCTGTCACAAACCGAGCAGCAATGGCAACAGCTCAAACCAAAAATCCAAGATTATCTCAAGATTGCCACCAACATTACCCAAGACGCTGCTATCCCCTTATCGGTCGCCAGTGAACAAGCAAAAACCTCAAGCCTTGCGATGAATGACGCCTTAGGCACATTGACCAAAAATGTGTTTGACCGTGCAGACGCCCAAGCCAATACCATCCGTTTTATTCAGCTAGTTGGTGTGGCAGTCATTTTGGGTTATTTTGCCATCTTTATTTTCTTTTTTGTCAAACGGTTACGTGACGCCGATAACCAAACCTTGCAAGCGCAAAAAGAAACCCAAGACATCATGGCAAACGTTAACACAGGTTTGTTCTTGCTTGACAGTGACCTCAATATTGGTAGTCAGTACTCCGCGCACCTAGAAGATATTATTGGCGAAACTCGGGTGGGCGGCAAAAACCTTACCAGCATTTTACAAAACAAGGTGTCTAGCAAAGACTTAGAAACCACACAAGGCTTTGTCAAACAGCTTTATAATCCACGGGTTAAAGAAAAACTGGTCAATGACCTCAATCCGCTAAAAAAAGTGATGCTCAGCAACCACAAAAACCAAAGCCGCTTTTTGGACTTTAAATTTTCACGGGTATATCATCAAAACAGCATCGAAAAAATTTTGGTTAACGTACAAGACATCACCCACCAAGTACGCCTTGAGCAAAAACTTGAACAAGAACGCGCCCAAAACGACTTACAAATCGAAATGCTCACCACTATTTTGAATGTTAGCCCAAAAATTATTCATGAGTTTGTGCTCAATACCAAAGACAGCATTACCAAAATTAATGACGTACTCAAAAAATCGGGCAACACTGCCCATGAGCTACAAGAAAAACTCAAAAGCATGTATCGACTGATGCATGGGCTAAAGGGTGAATCATCAGCGCTAAAACTGCACAGTTTTACCAACATAGCCAGTAACTTTGAAGAGACGCTGATTATGCTGCAATCTAAAGAAGGATTGGCAGGCAATGATTTTTTACCGTTGACTATCCACCTAGATGAGCTATTAAACCTTTCTAACACGATTGACGCGCTAGGTCGACGCATTAATCAGACCAGTGCCGATTCTGGCTTAGGATTTACCACCGCCAACGCCAGCGAGGTTACCTCACAGCAAGATCAAGTGGACAACCAACAAATTGCTGAGGCACTGATCAGCCAAACAGGCTCGGGCATGCATGAATTTTATCAGCAATTTGCCGCCAATATTGCGACCCGTCAAAACAAAAAAGTGCAGCTCAAGGTCAGCGGGCTCAATGACATTGAACTACCCCATGCTACCGCGAGTGCCATCAAAAAAATTGTCATACAACTACTGAGAAATGCCGTAGTACACGGTATCGAAACCCCAGAAAATCGCACCGCCACTGGCAAAAGCCCCACGGGTATCATCAATTTATCGCTGCTTGACTTAGCAGAGTCTTATAAACTGACCATCGAAGACGATGGACAAGGCATTGACCTTGCCGCCATCAAACAAAAAGCGATTCAAATGGGTTATGCCGCTCATGATGTCGAACAATGGAGTGAACAAAAACTCATCAGTTTATTATTTAAATCAGGCTTTACCACCAAAGACACGGCTGATGAAGATGCAGGGCGCGGCATCGGCATGGATATGGTCAAAGAAGACATACAGCAACTACAAGGACATATTAGCGTGGATACCAAAGCAGGCAAAATGACCAAATTTACCCTTCGTATTCCAAAAAATGTTGCTAAAGCAACCGAAAAATAACTGCGTATGCCACCACCTTGTATGGATAGGAAATAACATGTACCGATTAATGATTGTTGATGACTCCAATATCATCCGTAACCGCATTCAGCGCATCTACAACTCTGATGAGTTTATGCTGGTAGCCACCGCAAGTAATGGTGAAGAAGCCATAGACAAGTTTTCTGTTCACCGCCCTGAAGTGGTAACCATGGACTTAACCATGCCGCATATGGATGGGCTTGAATGTATCGAAAAACTGGTCACCATGGCGCCTGAAGTGAGGATTTTGGTGGTCTCTGCCTTGTCAGACAAAGCGACAGGCATCAAAGCCTTAGAACTGGGCGCGAGTGGCTTTTTGTGTAAGCCTTTTTCAGAAGAAGAGCTCGCCGAAGCCATGTCTGAATTGGTGAGTGACTAACATGATTGAACAAAAAATCCAAGTATTTATAGACAGTGTCAGCCATTATTTTAGCCAACTCAACAATGGTGACATTGTCATAGAACCCCCCTATCTCAACGAAAATCACCATCCCATCATCAGTGATTATACGGGGGTTATTGGGATTAGTGGTACCGATAAAGGCTTAGTATATTTTACCGCGCCCAAGCCATTACTCCAGCAGATTTTATACTGCATGAAAGAAGGCGATGACAGCGATGCCAATCTCATTGATTTGGTCGGTGAAGTGGCAAATACTATTTCTGGCAATGCGCGCAAACATTTTGGATCGGGGTTTAATATTTCGGTGCCATTTATTTTTAAAGGACAGGCGCAAACCGTCTTGTTTCCAAAAGATAAGCACTCCTTGGTCATTCCCCTAAAATGGCAGGACTATCACGCTGGCATCGTGGTGTATTTACAGTAACTTGATCACGATTACCTGATACCAATATGTAAAAGCCCCTATAAGTAGAAGCCCCTATGAAAGCTGAAAAAATCCATGTTTTTATTGATTCAGTCACGAATTTTTTTAAACAAATAAATACTGATGCCGCCCAAGTTGATACCCCGTATATTCATGACAATGAACACCCACTGGCGTATGATTTTAGCGGTATTATTACCATCACAGGACCCATGGAAGGGTGCGTATATGTCAGTGCAGAAACCCCAATGCTGCGCAATATCTTGCAAACCATTGGCGAACCCGACACCTCTATTCCTTTGCTCAAAGACTTGGTGGGCGAGATTGCCAATACAGTCTCTGGCAACGCCCGCCGCGAGTTTGGAGCAGATTTTATTATTTCCCCCCCCATTATTGTAGATGGGGCACCTAGCACGATGTTTTTACCCAAAGGCAAACGCGCTTATATTATTCCAGTGCGCTGGGAAAAATATAAAACGCTGATTGGCATTTGTTTGTCATAGCCACCATCGCAAAAAAAACAGGTAGCCTTGACTACCTGTTTTTTTAAGTGGGGTAAAAGACAGGGTTATTCCCATTCAATGGTAGCAGGTGGCTTGCTTGAGACATCATAGGTGACCCGTGATACTTCTTTGATTTCATTCATAATACGGTTGGATACGGTTTCAATCAAATCGTATGGCAGATGCGCAAAACGCGCAGTCATAAAGTCTACAGTTTCAACGGCACGCAGCGCGATCACCCACGCATAACGACGACCGTCACCGACTACACCCACTGATTTGATGGGTTGAAATACCGCAAACGCTTGCGCGGTTTTTTGATACCACCCTGATTTTTCAAGCTCTTGCATAAAAATGGCGTCGGCTTCGCGAAGAATGTCGGCATATTCTTTTTTGACTTCACCCAAAATACGCACGCCCAAACCCGGCCCTGGAAATGGGTGGCGATAAATCATTTTTTCAGGTAAGCCCAATGTTACCCCAAGTTTGCGTACTTCATCTTTAAATAGGTCACGTAGTGGTTCGACCAATTTAAAGTGTAAGTCTTCAGGTAAGCCACCCACATTGTGATGACTTTTGATGACGTGCGCCTTGCCTTGGTGACTTTTTGCCGATTCAATCACGTCTGGATAGATGGTACCTTGCGCTAAAAATTCGATGCCGTCGCCTTCACCTGCAAGATCACGAGCCGTGTCGGCAAATACGTCAATAAAGGTTTTGCCAATAATTTTACGTTTGGCTTCAGGATCGCTCACGCCTGCCAATGCCGTTAAGAATCGGTCTTCGGCATCCACACGAATCACTTTAACGCCCATGTTTTCTGCAAAAATTTGCATGACTTGGTCGCCTTCATGCAAGCGCAATAAGCCATTATCCACAAAAACACAAGTCAGCTGATCACCGATGGCTTTGTGTAACAACGCCGCCACCACTGAGCTATCTACCCCACCTGATAGCCCAAGTAACACTTGTTTGTCACCAATTTGCTGTTGTAACTGTGACACGCGCATGTCAATGATGTTGTCAGGCGTCCACGCATTGGCGCACCCACAAATTTGGTGAACAAAGCGCCCTATCAACGCTTCACCTTGCAAGGTGTGAGTCACTTCGGGGTGAAATTGGACACCATAGTATTGTTTGCTTTCATTTGCCATGGCAGCAATCGGACAGCTTGGGGTGCTGGCAGTTACCACAAAACCTTCGGGGAGTTGGGATACTTTATCGCCGTGACTCATCCACACGTGAAGCTGGTTAGGGGCATCTTCAATACCGCGAAAAAATGCATTGTCTTGCGCAGTTTTTTCGATGGTAGCGGCACCAAATTCTTGAAAGCTACTAGATTCAATTTTGCCTCCAAAGCGGTCTGCCATCGCTTGCATGCCGTAGCAAATCCCGAGTATCGGCACATTAATTTCAAATATCGCCTCATTAATTTTTGGGCTGTTTTCGGCATAGACGCTTTCAGGCCCACCCGATAAGATCACCCCTTTTGCACCAAATGCATGGATGCGTTCGGCATCAATGTCATAAGGATACATCTCACAAAACACCCCCGCTTCGCGGACGCGGCGCGCGATTAATTGGCTATATTGTGAGCCATAATCTATAACCAAAATACGGTCTTGTTTGATTTGAGTATTGGATGTCGACATACTAGCCTCTTTGTTGCAGTCATTGAATGCCCAGTGTGTTAACGCTTGGGCGCAAGGGGAAAAAATCTTAGCAATATTGTAGCAAGTAACGCTGTTTTTTGCTGATTTTTATGTGCTAAAAATTTGGGATTAATATTACCGGTCAGCACAGAATTCGGACTGTAATCTACGCTAAGGAATTTTATCGATTTTTAAGTTCTTTGAACCTTCATTACCCCCTCAACATAGTCTAAAGTTACCTTTTTCCACCTAAAAATTACTGACAGATGGCGGGTTATTGCCATAATGATTTTTGCTTTTTTTAAGTTACTTGATTCCTCACTGGATGATTGGATATTACCCATGGCTTTGTCACGAATTGTTTATCTTAGTTACATAAACCTCCTGTAACCTTGAATTACTTTACCAAACTCTACGCAAATTTCCTCATTCACCAACAGAGCTGCCAAAAATTTTGATTATTATAAAAGGGTAGTGATTGCTGACTAGCACATGGCAGTTCAATAGCCGCTAGCTAGCCCTATTTCACCAGATAAAAAAGCGAGTCAAAATAGCCTAACTATCTATTTTGATTCACTTTATCACAACAAGCTTTTAGCAAAAACAACAAAACAATAACGCGCCGCCAAGGTTACGCACGGTGCAGCATTCATAATGATACAATAGATAATGAGGATAATATCATGGCAGATAACATCAACAATGACCACTTAAACCGTGATCCTATTACTGGCGAACCAGGCTCACACCCAATTGGCACTGCAGTTGGCGGTCTCGGTGGGGCAGCGGCAGGGGCAGCCATTGGCGCCATTGGGGGTCCACTTGGCATGCTAATTGGGGGTGCCATTGGTGCCATTGCAGGCGGCTCGGCAGGGCATGCAGCAGGTGAAGCGATTGACCCAACAGTAGAAGATACCTATTGGAACGATACTTACCGTAATACCACTTACTATAAAGAAGGCTATGACTATAGCACCGATTACCAGCCAGCTTATGCAGTGGGCTATGCCAACCGCGCGCGCTACCCTGTGGGTACTAGCTTTGAGAGTGTTGAGTCAGATTTAGAGCGTAGCTGGAATGAAGTAAAAGGCAACTCTCGACTAGCTTGGGCAGAAGCGCGTGAAGCGATCCGTGATGGTTGGGACAAAACAGAAGCGCGTATCGCAGGGCATGATTATGCACCCCGTTTACGCAGTGTTGATGGCTATGCAGCGGGCGAGGAAAAAGGGCATCCCGTTGCCACTGGTACTGGCGCCTTGGGCGGCGCAGCGGCAGGGGCAGCGGTAGGCTCGGTTGCAGGTCCTGTGGGCACACTAGTTGGCGGTGCCATTGGTGCCGTAGCAGGCAGCGCTGCAGGTCACGAAGTGGGTGAAGCAGTCAACCCAACCACTGCAGAGGATGCGTATGAAAAACCCCACCCTGTAGCAAGCGGTTCAGGTGCCCTAGGAGGGGCTGCAGCAGGTGCGGCAGTGGGCTCGGTTGCAGGTCCTGTGGGCACGCTGGTAGGTGGCGCCATCGGGGCCGTTGCGGGTGGTGCAGCAGGTCATGAAGTTGGCGAGGCAGTTAACCCAACTGAAGCGGGCGAGCAGCGTAAAGAAGCCAACCCTGTAGCCAGTGGCACAGGTATGGCAGCCGGTGCCGCCACAGGTGCAGCAATTGGTGCCGCAGGCGGACCTATCGGCTCATTGGTAGGGGGCGCCATTGGTGCTGTTGCGGGCGCTGCCACAGGAAATGCGGTTGCCAATACGTTAGAAGGTAACACCGAAGAAGATGCTTACTGGCGCGACAACTATGCAACCACTAGCTACTATGCGCAAGGTTATGACTACGATACGGACTACCGATCAGCGTACGACTACGGTTACCGCGCTCGTCATCACTTCAATGATGCAAACGATTTTGACAGTGTTGAAAATGAGCTACGCCAAGATTGGGCGCAGTTTAAAGGGCAATCTCGCCTTAGCTGGGATCAAGCTCGCTTAGCCGCACGTGACGCATGGTACCGCATTGAGCGCTAATTGTTGCAGGGTTTGCCACCCAACCACAAAAAAGACTTTCATGAATATGAAAGTCTTTTTTTATTGCCCATTGATAAACTTCTGGGGTTAGGTTTGGTCGTCTTGTAAAAAAAACCGCCTTGCTCTGGCAATAAGAAAAGTTAAAAACTATTGCTTAAACCAACACCATTTTTAGCCCAATTCCAATCAGTACCAAGCCACCAAAGATTTCGGCTTTGCTCTCAAGCCATGTACCTGACTGTTTTCCCAAAAACACCCCAAAAAAGCTAAACACCGCCGTCACCACGGCAATGATTAGACAAGATAGCCACGCATTAACAGGTATCAAGTTTAGGGTAAACCCTGCTGCCATTGCATCAATACTGGTGGCAATTGCCAAAGTGGTCATTGTTTTATGAGTCACCACAACACCGCTATTAGCAACGTCTAAGCCATCACTATGAGGCACTTCATCTTCCTCTGAATCGCTAGACAATGCCTCATACAGCATTTTGCCGCCCAGTCCGACCAAAATAATACAGGCAATCCAAGGTGCCAAATGGGCAATAAAACCCAAGATACTGCGCCCCCCTAGATAACCAATAAGCGGCATGACCCCCTGAAAAACACCAAAATACACACCCGCCATCACAGCAATCTTGGCGGTACCGTAGCGATGTTTTGCCCCAAGCCCAATTGCTACGGCAAATGCGTCCATCGACAGTGCCAGTGCTAACAACAGCAATGCAACCATAAAATATCCTAAAGCAGTGCGCTAAAATAAAACCACCTGATATCGCTAACAGGTGGCTTCGTGGTTTGATAAATGACTAAATGTCCAAATTGGTCACTGTCAATGCGTTTTCTTCAATAAAGGCACGTCTTGGCTCAACATCGTCACCCATTAGGCAAGAGAATAAATGATCGGCGGCAATCGCATCTTCAATGGTGACTTTGAGCATATGGCGGTTTTCTGGATCCATGGTGGTTTCCCACAGTTGGTCAGCATTCATCTCACCCAACCCTTTATAACGCTGTATTCCTAGCCCGCGTCTAGCATCTGCCATAATAAACTGCCAAAGCGCTGCCATATCTTTGATGGGCAGCTTTTTATCGCCTTTGGCAATGTAAGCGCTATCTGATAACGCGTCTCTCCACTGACTGGTTAAGCGGTGCAAGCGGCTATATTCACCTGAGCCAACAAATGCAGTATCCAACAAATAAGCATGTGGTAGTTGGTGGATAAAAATGGTGATTCTTGGCAAATAATAAGTTTTGCTCGTCTCACCCTCTTGCTTAACAAAGCTTTCTAGCGCAATTTGTGGGTTTAGCCCTTGAGCAGTGATAGCAAGATTTTGGGTTAATTCTGCCACCCAGGCTGTCATGTACGCGTCATCTTCAATCAAAGCTAGGGTCAGTTTTGGACTGACCGCCAGCGCCTCTAATACCGCGCTTGGGTATTTAAGCTGTAAGCGATTTTTGATGGTTTGGGTTTGGTTATATTCATTAAGTAGCGTTTCTAGCGCTTGTCCAGTAATGGCAGGTGTGTCTTCACTAAGGTGCAGCTGAGTTTCATCAATGGTAGATGACAATAAGTAGGCTTTTAACGCTTCATCATCTTTCACATATAGCTCTTGGCGTCCTTTTTTGACTTTATAAAGCGGTGGCTGCGCAATATAGATGTGACCACGCTCCAGCAGCTCTGGGGTTTGACGAAAGAAAAAAGTCAGTAATAAGGTACGAATGTGTGAACCATCCACGTCCGCATCGGTCATGATGATGATTTTGTGGTAGCGCAGTTTATCGGGGTTATACTCATCAGGTCCAATGCCTGTACCGAGTGCCGTAATTAGTGTACCCACCTCTTGAGAGGACAGCATCTTGTCAAAGCGGGCACGCTCCACATTTAAGATTTTACCTTTGAGGGGTAAAATTGCCTGCATTTTACGGTTGCGCCCTTGCTTGGCAGAACCGCCTGCCGAATCGCCTTCCACAATATAAAGCTCTGATAAGGCAGGGTCTTTTTCTTGGCAGTCCGCCAATTTACCAGGTAATCCTGCAATATCTAAGGTGGTTTTACGACGCGTCATTTCACGGGCTTTACGCGCCGCTTCTCGCGCCCGCGCGGCATCAATAATTTTGCCTGCAATGCCTTTGGCAGCGCTTGGGTTTTCTAACAAATAATCGCTAAATTTGTCATGCATCGCCGATTCAACCGCCGATTTTACCTCACTTGATACCAGTTTATCTTTGGTTTGACTAGAAAATTTTGGATCAGGAACTTTGACAGAGATAATCGCGGTTAGCCCTTCTCGCGCGTCGTCGCCTGTCACTGCAACTTTCTCTTTTTTCATCAGATTTTCGTTGTCCATGTAGTTGTTTAGACAACGGGTTAATGCCGAGCGAAAGCCTGATAAATGGGTGCCACCATCTTTTTGCGGGATATTATTGGTAAAGCAGAGCACTTTTTCGTTGTAGCTGTCTGTCCACTGTAGCGCCACTTCCACGCTGATACCATCGGCTTGTTCACTGGTAAAATGAAACGTGTCGTTCATTCCATTTTTGCCTGCGTTGATATAGGATACAAACTCAGAAAGCCCACCCACATGTTCAAATTCATGGCGTTTGTCTACGCGCTCATCGGTCAACACAATGCGTACACCTGAATTTAAAAAAGACAACTCACGCAAACGCTTGGCAAGTATTTCATAGTCAAAAATCGTGCCGTTAAAAATGTCACTGCTGGGGTAAAAACGCACTTGAGTACCTGTTTGGTCAGTGGCTTCTAACTGTTCGATGGGCGCGACAGGTTCACCATCGGCATAAGTTTGGCAATAATGATAGCCATCTCGCCAGATTTCTAACACCAATTTTTTGGACAGCGCGTTGACCACCGAAACGCCCACCCCATGCAAGCCCCCTGAGACTTTATAGCTATTGTCATCAAATTTGCCGCCTGCATGTAGTACCGTCATAATCACTTGTGCAGCAGATACACCTTCCTCTGGGTGAATATCAACAGGAATACCACGACCGTTATCTTTAACGCTCACCGACTCATCTTCATGAATGATAATGTCAATTTGGTCACAATGACCCGCTAATGCTTCGTCAATAGCATTATCTACCACTTCAAACACCATGTGGTGCAGCCCTGTACCATCATCGGTATCACCAATGTACATACCAGGGCGTACGCGCACGGCTTCTAGCCCCCGAAGTACGCGAATACTGTCTGATCCATAAGTTTTATTTTCGTTGTGAGCAGGCGTGGCTTGGTCTATCTGTTGCTGCGTATGATTGGCTACATTCATTGATGTATCAGTCATGATGACTCCATTAGTATGACTATGATAAAATTTCAATAAAATCATTCATTTATAGTCATGTATTGATTGATTTTTTATCACTAAATAAAGTATCTATTTTAACAAATTTTGGCTAAAAAGTCATGGATTATCCATCATTGTTTGCTGCTTGAACCACGGCTGTACCTAAACCCATAGCCGCGTTGTGAAGCAAACTATCACTCGCAACAACAACTCGCCCCTTATGACCAAGCTGCTTCACTTATGGGTAAGCTGATAGGCGCCACCTCGCCATGTTTCACGTGAAACACAGTAACATCTTCTTGCCATATCGCCATGAGTGAGGTCACCATATCATCAGATAAGCTGGTAATAAATAGCTGTGATTTGAGCGCTTGTAGCCCCGAAAGCAGCAGGGAGAGTGCCGTGCTATCAAGCTCAGCGGTAATATCATCAATCAGCACTAAAGGCGTCTTATTCACTGCGTTGAGTAAGGGCAATTGTGACAACCTAAGCGCCATCATTAACAATTTTTTTTCGCCCCTTGATAGCATATCTGTGGCGGGTAAAGTATGCTTATGGGCGCGCCCATGCTCATCGGTTGTTACCAAATCAATTACCACATTGAGATCGGCACGGTGACTGCCCACCCGAGTATAGCCAAGATCCCTGTCCATAGGCAAGCGTTCAGACAACATTGCCCCCAACCCGCGTTCAACATCAAACCCAGCGCTATACCTAAGTCTTAATTGGTGTGCATAAGCGGGCAAAAAAACTTGGATTTGGGCTTCAAAATAAGGTTGCCAGCGCTTGATCATGACACTTCTAGCTTGATGAATAGCCGCGGCATATGCACTTAACTGATTGTCCCAAGCTTGAAGCTCATGTCGCTGGATAACACTTAGCTCAGCATGACCTTGATAGCGCTTTAGCAAGCTATTACGCTGCCGAAGTAACCGCTGATAGCTAAGCCAGCTACCATGGAAGCTTTGTTCCACGTGAAACACTAGCCAATCCAACAGCTCACGGCGTGCTTGGCTCCCTTGTTCTAACTGACTAAGCGTGGCAGGTTCTAACAACAGCGTAGGCAGCCGCTGGGCAAGCGGACTTTGCGTGGTCACTGATTCGCCATCAAGGCGTAACTGGGTGCTAGCGTCCAAAGATTTTTCAATAGCAACGGTTTGGGTTGCGCCTAGTTGGGCAAAAACCGTGGTAGTGGGATAGCCGTGTGCGATATAATGCTTGGGCTGATGATGACGAAAGCTTTTCCCCCGTGACAGTAGGTAAATACTTTCTAACAAAGATGTTTTACCGCTGCCGTTGGCACCCACAAACACATTGCAACTACTGGGATAAAGCGTCATATTGCGTAAATTACGAAAATTTGAGATGGTTAACTGCGTGATATTCATAATTGTTTTCCATCCCTGCCGCTTAAATTGACAAGCACTGCCCTAGATGCGCATTGGCATCACAACAAATTCATGTTGGCTATCGTGATATTGTTGCACTAACACAGACGCATTGGCTTGGCTCATATGAAAATCGATATCACCTTGCAGCACATTTAGTACATCCAATAAATATGCCACATTAAAAGAAATTTCTAAAGATTCGCCTTGGTAATTAACCAACAATTGTTCGCTAGCTTCATCTTGCTCAGCATTGCTTGCGCGTACCAACAACTGCCCATCACCCGAAAATTCAAACACCACGCCCCGTGATTTTTCATTACTCAAAATTGCCACACGGCGTAGCACATGAGCAAGTTGTTCTTGATTAATGCGGGCAAGCTTATTGCTGCTAGCGGGCATGACTCGGCGATAATCTGGAAATTTTCCATCAATAAGACGGGCAGTAAACGCCACCGTAATGGCATTTTTCATCTCACCTTCACTATCAACTTCCCCAAAAGGCAGTAAAACTTGCAAAAATTCACGACCAACATTTAGCGTAATTTGGTTATCATGGTTAGGCAACATGCGTCTTAGCTCAGCGAGCAATCGCTGTAATTCTAATACCGCTTTTCTTGGTAAAATTGCGTCTAGGCTGACTTGCTCATCACAATCAATCACCGTTTTTGCCAATGCTAAACGGTGCCCATCTGTTGCTACCGTAGATAATTGTCTAGCCTTGACCTCAAATAACATGCCCGTCAAATAATAGCGAACGTCCTGCACTGCCATAGCAAAATGAGTCTTATCAAGCAGATCTACCAAAGCCTCACGGGGTAGCTGAATAGGCGTCACTTGCTCAGGCTCCCCTAACAGCGGAAAATCTTGAGCAGGCAAAGTGCTTAATTTAAAACGGCTACTACCACAAACAATCAAACATTGCTTGTCATCGCCAACCGTAATTGATACAGGCAGACCATCAGGCAGCAACTTAACAATATCTTTAAATTTATTGGCAGGCACTGTGATTTCACCCGGCTGTTTACAAGCAGATTCTGGCAAATTAAGCGTGGCTTGTAACTCTAACTCCAAGTCCGACGCCACCATCACCAATTGGGTATTGGTTAGCGCCAATTTCATATTACCCAAAATGACCATGTTATGGCGCTTATCTGCCGCCTTAGAAATTAAATTAATGGCTTGTAACAACAAGTCACGAGAAATCATTAATTGCATGGTGACGCCCCAAATACGTGATAAAAAAATTCTTGCCCATTATAAAGACTAATACATCAAAAATCTTCGTGATAATCGTTAAGTCTGTAACATTAATTTTAAAGAGCGATAGTCTTTATCAAACATAGGATCACTCAAACACAGTTGTTGTACTTTTTCACAAGCATGCATCACCGTTGTATGATCCCGCCCCCCAAAAGATTGCCCAATCTCTGTAAAGCTATGGCTAGTTAGCTCACGGGCAAGCATCATGGCAATTTGTCTAGGGCGAGCAATATGACGTAGTCGTTTTTTACCCATCAAATCTTTAACAGAAATATCATAAAACTCAGCAACCACCTTACGAATATTATCCATACTCACCGCTTGGACGCGAATCGCAATCACATCTTTAAGCGCCATTTGCACCAACTCTAGATGAATGGGCTGGTTGAGCAACCGCGAAATCGCCAACACCTTATTCAACGCCCCTTCAAGCTCACGCACGTTTGCCACGATATGCTGCGCGATAAAAATAGCACAATCCTTGGGTAACACCACATCTTGCGTTTTGGCTTTCTTTTGTAAAATCTGGATCCGCGTATCAAGTTCTGGCGGGTCTAACGCCACCGACACCCCCCAAGCCAAACGCGATTTTAAGCGCTCATCAAAATCGGTCAACGCGCTTGGATGACGATCAGAGGCCAACACCACCTGCTTATTTTTACTCATAAAATCATTAAGTAACAGCAAAAATTGCTCACTACTTTTTTGCTTACCAGCGATTACATGAATATCATCAATAATCAGCAGATCCGCCTTCTTGATCTTATCTTTAAACTCATCAATCTTTTGTTTTCTGAGTGAGTTAACTAGCTGATTTACAAACTTATCTGAGGTAAAATAAAAAAAACGCTTGCCTTGTTTTAAAATCTCATGGGCAATCGCGTGCATCAAATGGGTTTTACCCAGTCCTGTAGACCCATAAATAAACAGCGGATTATTTTTTGATTGTCCCAAGTTACTTGCCGTATCACGGCAGATGCTATACGCAATCTGATTAGACTTAGCAGTGACAAACTGATCAAACGTAAACTGCGGATCAATATACTGAAATGAACGCTGCAGCTCAGTCTTAGCAGGGTCGTTTAGCGTCTCAGACAAAACATGACTGCCAACAGCAGACGTCAAATTACTGGCCTTATCAATCTGAATATGTACCTGAATAGCCGCATCGGGCGCTAACTGGGTCACAATCTGTTGAATCTGCAGCAAATGATGTTTTTCGATATAATTTGCAAAATATTGGTTTGGTACATTGATGACTAACGCTTGGTCTTGCAAATTTGCAGACAAAGGTCGAATCCACATGGTAAAAATATTATCAGGTACTTGATATTTTAACTCTTCAACGCACCGTGCCCATATTGAATCAACCATCGTTACACTATCCTCTAAAAATTGTGGCTAATTTAGCATAAAAGGCGTCTAAGTGAAAGTGAATTTCCTGTGGATAACCCCGTGTATATCTTTGTGGATAATTAAAATTTTAAAGTTGTTAACAAGTTATGTACCGCTTATCTACACAGTTATCAACATAATAAATATTTGATATATATATATATATTTAACTTATCCACCGAAAATAGCCTCCATAATAATAATCATTTAATATATATTTAATTATTATAAGGGAAAAGATTTTTGTGGATAACTCACAAAAAATGGCTTACAATATCACTATCAACCAAACAGTGATTAAAACCCATTTTTAACAAGTGTAGGAAAAATCGAACAATCTTCTTGACCTCAAGTAAAAAAATTAGCATAATATGAGATTAACTGTTTTTAAAATTTGTATTTTAACCGCTATCGGTTAAATGTTAACTAAAATTTAGCCAAGGTGAATTCCATGAAACGTACTTTCCAACCTAGCGTCATCAAACGCAAACGTACTCACGGTTTCCGTGCTCGTATGGCAACTAAAAATGGTCGCCAAGTATTAGCGCGCCGCCGTGCCAAAGGTCGTCATCGTTTGACTGTCTAATGAATTTAGATAACGAGTAATAAGCTTTGACTTATATTTTTGGTTAGTATTGTTAAATATCAGTTAAATGCATTATTGATATAAAAAGCGATATGATAAGTATATCGCTTTTTTATTGTCAGCAATTTTTGTAAGCATAGTTGCTAGCTAATTGATGTTGATAGATTATTTAGCTCCCCTACCCGATCGTTAGCCAGTGGGTGGCTGTAGTTTTTATAAGGCACAACGGTTTTGCTGAGGTTGGCAGCGACACACAGGTATTATAGAGTGATTTTTGCGCATTTTAGGCGTATATTTTAGGATAGCCACGTTGGGAATAAACGATGCCTTCTTCAACCCATTTTAAGTTTACCAAAAGCCAGCGTTTGTTGACGCCAAAAGATTATCAAGGTATGACCCACCAGCGGCATGTGCCAATCACTAAGCCAAAACCTGGTTTTTCTTTCAAGGTGCATCAAGATAATTTATTGATTTTTGTTAAGTTTTTGAATCCTCAATTATCTCCCATTCCCAATCGATTAGGACTGGCTATTACCAAAAAGAAGGTAAAGCGGGCGCATGAGCGTAATCGTATCAAGCGATTGACCAGAGAATATTTTCGACTTCATCAGCATGAATTGCCTGGTCAAATTGATATGCTGTTGACAATCAAGCAATTTTCGGATGATGTGCAAAATGATGTGATTGTAGAACAATTGGCAAATAGTTTTAGGTTAATCAAGGATAAGGTGAATAGAAACTTGTTGTGATGGATCAGTTATTGGCAAAGTGGTTGCGGATGATCATTGGTTGTTATCGCGTGGTGATTAGCCCACTGATAGCGCCTCGTTGTCGTTTTTATCCCACTTGCTCAAGTTATGGACTAGAGGCAATTAGGTTGCATGGCGGTGCTCGTGGTGGCTGGTTGATGCTACAGCGCGTTTGTCGGTGTCACCCTTGGGGCGGGCATGGTGTCGATTTTGTGCCCTTGCCTCTTTATCGTTATCGTTATCAGTATGTGCCGCGCTTGCCTGCATTTTTTTTGGTGCGGGTGTATCGGTATCGTTGATGCCTTGGTCGATTGTCATAATATTCCTAGATTTCATATGCACGTGCCGGGATTGGGTAATGATAGAATATCTTTTTGCGTGTTTTTTTAGTAGAATACCTTCTATTTTTTAATTGTTTTTCCTCTTAGCAACTAGTGATTGATTCAAGTAGTATCATTAGATAGGATAGCTATATGCAAAAAATTTTACGGACATTGATTATTATTGCAATGTTAATCACCGCTTATTTGCTGATTTTGGCATGGCGTGATGATTATACCAATGTAAATAAGCCCATTGCTGTAACCCCTACTACCTCGACTGCTGTGACAAGTAATGATGTGCCAGTTGCTGGGACGGCTACGGCGCCTACCGGTGATGTGCCTGCGGCTACGGCACCTACGAGTACCGTGGTGGCTAGCCAACCGACAGGTCAGTCAGCCAATGCGCCGTTGATTAGCGTGTTGACGGATAAATATGATATTCGCATCAATCCAGTTGGTGGTGATGTGGTTTATGCTGCCCTACGAGAGCAAACCCAAAGCCTTGGCAGTAATCAGCCGTTTGTGTTGCTCGAAGAGGATGCCAATCGCGTTTATGTGGCACAGTCGGGTTTAATTGGTGCCAATGGTATTGATAATGCCAATGGCCGTGCGAGATTTACCGCGCCTAGTAGCCAGTTTGTGATGCAGCCTCAGCAAGGTAAATTGGTGGTACCATTGACTTATCAAAAAGATGGGGTAACGGTCACCAAATCCTATACGTTTACTGAGGGTCAATACCCTATTTATGTCAGCTACAATATTAATAATACTGGTGCCCAGCCTTGGCAAGGGCAAATGTACGCGCAGTTAAAGCGCGATAATAGCGTTGATCCTGGTAAGGGTGATAAAGGTGCTATTAGTTTGTCAACTTATCTAGGCGGTGCTTGGGGTACGCCTGATAGTCCTTATAATAAAATTAAATTTGGTAATTTTAATGACAATGCGCTAAAAGCCAGCAGTGATAAGGGCTGGGTAGGCGTAGTTCAGCATTATTTTGTGGCGGCTTGGATGCCAAAAGATTATACCGCCAATTTTTATAGCCGTGAGTCAGGTAATGATCACATTATTGGTTTTACCAGTAACCCTGTGTCAGTTGCACCAAATAAACAAGTCACTTTAACATCAACGCTCTATGCAGGGCCTAAGGTACAAACAAATCTAAAGCCACTGGCAGAAGGTTTGGATAAAACTGTTGATTATGGGGTATTGTGGCCGATTTCTAAGGTACTATTTTGGATTTTGGATAGCGTTCACAAGGTGTTTGGTAATTGGGGCTGGTCAATCATTGTGTTAACACTGCTGGTTAAAATTGCATTAATGCCGATTGCCAATAAGAGTTATCATTCAATGGCAAAAATGCGTGCCGTTGCCCCGCGGTTACAAGCGCTAAAAGAAGAATACGGTGATGACCGTATGCGCATGTCACAAGAGATGATGCGTATTTATAAGGAAGAAAAAGTTAATCCGATGGCAGGCTGTTTGCCAATTTTCTTGCAAATGCCGATTTTCTTAGCATTGTACTGGGTGCTAGTGGAGTCAGTGCAATTACGTCATGCGCCTTGGATTGGTTGGATTCAAGATTTGTCTTCAATGGATCCTTTGTTTATTTTACCATTGATTATGGGCGCTGCTATGTTCTTTCAGCAGCATCTCAATCCCCAGCCAACAGATCCTATGCAGGCGCGTGTGATGAAATTTATGCCTGTGATTTTTACGGTGTTTATGCTGTTTTTCCCCGCAGGTTTGGTGTTGTATTGGACGGTCAATAACTTGTTTAGCATGGCGCAGCAGTATGTCATCAATAAAAAAGTAGAAAAAGAGCAAGCCGCCAAAGAGGCTGCACGCAATGTTGTGTAATGATGATTAGGTTGGTTTTAGCCCCTTAGGCATTTGTTTAAGGGGTTTTTTTATGCGATTGGTCTTGGTCAAAAATAAGCGTGTTGTAATGTAAACGAGAATGGTAAAATAAGTGGGTGAGCGGTTTGTTTTTTTTATGTGATGATAAAAGATATGATGATAAATAATGCTAATGTCCCTATGACGGCAACCATTGCTGCAATTGCCACGCCCGTGGGGCGAGGTGGTGTGGGTGTTATTCGATTGTCAGGTGCGGATAGTTATCGCATTGCGCAGGTGTTGACGGGTCGTAGCGAGTTTAAGCCGCGTACCGCCCATTTTTGTCGGTTTTATGACGTGGATGGTAGCATCATTGATGAGGGGTTGGTGTTATATTTCCCCGCACCACACTCCTTTACGGGGGAAGAGGTTATTGAATTGCAGGGTCATGGCGGTATGATTTTGCAGCAGCAGCTACTGGCGCGTGTGTTTGAGTTAGGCGCCAAACAGGCGGCAGCAGGTGAATTTTCTGCGCGGGCATTTGACAATGATAAATTAGATCTTGTGCAGGCAGAAGCCATTGCCGATGCCATTGATGCCACCAGTGTGGCGGCTGCTAAAAGCGCCATACGTTCACTCACGGGCGAGTTTTCCCAAAAAATCCAGGCGTTATTGTCGTTATTAATCCAGCTGCGGTTGTATGTAGAAGCCGCGATTGATTTTCCCGATGAGGAAGGTGTGGATTTTTTGGCGGATGATCATATTGCCAAGCAGCTTTTGCAGGTTCGTCAGCAATTAGCGGCGGTGTTAGCCACTGCCAAACAAGGACAACTATTACGAGATGGGGTGTCTGTAGTGATTGCAGGGCGTCCTAATGCGGGTAAGTCAAGCTTACTTAACCGTCTGGCAGGGCAAGAGCGGGCGATTGTGACAGATATTGCGGGTACCACTCGAGATATTTTACAAGAAACGATAGTACTAAATGGTCTTACCTTAAATTTAACCGATACCGCAGGACTTCGCCAAACAGACGATGTGGTTGAAAAAGCGGGTATCGCGCGAGCCAAACAAGCTATTGAACAAGCAGACCTGCTGCTGATGGTCTATGATGCCCACCAAGAAAGCGACCCCTTGGCACTTGCCAAAGCGCTTTTTGGTTGTCTGCCCGCTAGCAATGACATACTTATGATTGCCAATAAAGTTGACTTAACACCGCCATCGAAGCCGTTACCGAAGGCATTGGATGAGGCGGCAGGCTATCTGCCTGTTTATGTTTCTTGTAAAACAGGTCAAGGACTTGAGGCACTGATCACAGCGATTTGTGACAAAGTGGGTTTTCACCCGCCAGAGAACAGCCTAATAGCGCGTACGCGCCACCTAGACGCGCTACGCCGCACCCAAGCCGCCTTACAAGAGGCGGATGAACAACTCCACACCTACCATGCAGGTGAACTGGTAGCAGAAAGCCTGCGCCAAGCCCAACTTAGCCTCAATGAAATCACAGGCGAATTTACCGCGGATGATTTATTAGGCAAGATTTTTGGTAGTTTTTGTATTGGTAAATAACCCCATCACAACTCTTAGGAACGCTCATGCATTGCCCGTTTTGTAACGCTGAAGACACCAAAGTGATTGATTCAAGGCTGGCTGCCGAAGGCGCGCAAGTGAGACGGCGGCGGCAATGTACAGCCTGTCAAGAGCGCTTTACCACCTTTGAGATCATTGAAGCGGTGATGCCGCGTATTGTCAAATCAAACGGCAGAATTGAGCCTTATGACAATCAAAAACTACGGCGTTCGGTGCAATTACCCCTGCAAAAACGCCCGATTGCCACCGACAATATTGAAGCCATGATTAGCCGCATTGAAAAACAGCTGCGTCAGCTAGGTGAGCGTGAAGTCCCAAGCAAAGTGCTGGGCGAAATTGTAATGAAAGAATTGAGCCAAATAGACGACGTTGCGTATGTACGCTTTGCCAGCGTGTACCGTGATTTTCAAGATATTGAAGCCTTCAAACAGATGGTCTCAACCTTATCTAACGAACCCAATAAACAAGAAATTCACAAGCGTATCAATGATTTAAGCCATCAACATAAGCGTAAACATAGCCAATAAAATATAAAAAAAGAGTAAAATAATGTCTGATTTTTTATCTGCCGTTGACCACTATCAGCATCAATATTATATGTCACGTGCCATCACCCTTGCCGAGAAAGGACGCTATACCACGCGTCCTAACCCCAAAGTAGGCTGTGTGATTGTGAGCGAACAGCAAATTATTGGGGAAGGCTATCATTACCAAGCGGGACAGCCGCATGCGGAAGTATTTGCCCTAAAACAAGCCGCTGCCCAACACCCCGACAAGCTAGTGGGCGCCACTGCCTATGTCACCTTAGAGCCCTGTAGCCATTATGGTCGCACCCCACCTTGTGCCGATGCCCTCATCCAAGCGGGTATTGCTGAGGTCGTCATTGCCGTTACCGATCCCAATCCAAAAGTAGCGGGTGGCGGCATTGCCAAGCTGCAGCAAGCAGGTATTCACGTCATAACGGGAATAAGTCAAGAACGTGCCTACGCGCTCAATCGTGGGTTTTTTCAGGTCATGAGCGGTGGCTTGCCCTTTGTCAGGCTAAAAATTGCCAGCAGCTTAGATGGCGGCATTGCCATGGTATCAGGACAATCAAAATGGATTACCAGTGAAACCGCGCGCGCCGATGTGCAGCGGCTGCGCGCTCAAGCAGGGGCAATCATTACGGGTAGTGAAACAGTTTTACAAGACCAACCGAGTCTCAATGTGCGCCAAATAGATGATGGGATACCGTTATCTGATATACCCCAACCGTTATTGGTAGTACTTGATCGGCGTCATCGTATCAAAACAACGGATATTTGGTACCAAAACCAACAGCAGCAGCGCCCCATTATATTAATGCAAGAGGCAAATTTATCCTTGACGGCGCTTTTAGAACAACTCAAAACCGACTACCATATCCATGATATCTTGATAGAAGCAGGCGCCCAAGTGGCAGGTAGCTTTTTGCAAGCAGGATTGGTGGATGAACTCATTGTTTACCAAGCACCCTGTATCTTGGGGCACACGGCAAGGTCAATGATTCACTTTCCTGCCACGCGCATTGAGCAGCAGCTAACCACCACCTTGGTATCACACGAAACAGTCGGTAACGATCTCAAACTCACTTACCGCTTTGATAAGTAAAACCTAACAATCTATCCTTGATTACTGGGCAATTATTGCGGCAATAAAACTTCCAAGTACGCCCCTCATAACTTATCTACAAGGAGCTATAACTCATCAATTCTTACTGTTGATATGCGTTAGTGTGGTGGATAACTGTTTCACATGAAACTTCATTCAACCTAAAATACTTCCAAATACCGCTAAATAAGCCATGTTTCACATGAAACATCAACCTAAAAAGTGCTTTCTATCACCAATCACCCTGGTGGATAACTTTTTTTGATTGCCATTTATGATACTGGAAAAAAAAGTTATCCACAAAGCATTGGCGCATCAATTAAAAGGGGTCTCAAAAAATTGAGCCTTTTCTTAGGTGTTACCGCACCTTGTTTTTTATAAGAAAAACTACATAGTTAATTGGCATTGAGGTGAATGGTAAACTCGATTACAATGGAAATAACCTACCCACTTGTTTGAGGAAATATTATGTTTACGGGAATTATAGAAGCCATTGGCAAAATCAGTGCCATCACACCCACCCAAGGGGATGTACGCCTTAAAATTGAATCTGAGCAACTGGATTTTTCGGACGTCAAACTAGGTGATTCTATCGCAAGTAATGGTATATGTCTTACTGTGGTGGAACTGGGTAATCACTGGTATGCGGTGGATGTTTCACGTGAAACGCTTAATAAAACAGCCCTACAAGGTTGGCAAGTGGGTGATTTGGTGAATTTAGAGAAAGCCATGTTACCCACCACGCGCTTTGGCGGGCATATTGTAAGTGGTCATATTGATACGACAGGCGTGATTCAAAAAATAGCCCAAGACTCTCGCTCTATCTACTTTGAAATCCAGATACCTGCCGATTTTGCAAAATATGTGGCAACCAAAGGCTCCATAACAGTTGATGGTATCAGCCTGACCAGTAATTTGGTACAAGGCAATATAGTTAGCCTAAATATTATCCCGCATACAGCACAGGTCACAAATATTGGTCGTCATTGGAAAGTGGGCAGCAAAGTAAATATCGAAGTAGACGTAGTAGCGCGCTATCTAGAGCGATTATTAACCTCACCGCAAGCCAGCCATACAACCGCTCATCAGACTCCAGGCATTACCTTAGAATTTTTAGCAAAAAATGGTTTTTACAGTTAAAAACTATTAAAACAATGTTAACTATTATGCTATATTGATAAAAAGTTGATAAAAAAAGTAATGTCAAACAAGAGAGGTGAGTACAGATGCTAAATTTTAATGATACCGTCAAAACTGTGAGTGGCTCAATGGTGGTAGCCGCCTGTTTGGTAGGGTGTGGCGGTGGCAGTGGCAGTGGTGATACCAGCAGTCCTAATGCCCCAAAAAATATGCTGACAAGCACAGGAACCACAACCACAACAGGCGGTACAGGATCAACCGCCACGACAGGCGGCACAGGAACAACCACCACGACAGGCGGCACAGGATCAACCGCCACAACAGGCGGTACAGGAACAACCGCCACGACAGGCGGTACAGGAACAACTGCCACAACAGGCGGTACAGGAACAACCACCACGACAGGCGGCACAGGAACCACAACCACAACAGGCGGCACAGGATCAACCAATACGACAACAAACACCCCCGCCGTTATTAACAGAAACCTGCAGCGGGCAGAAGATGCCACACTGGCTGCATTAAACAAACACCGTCAGACTTGCAACTTTGGTAAGTTGACAGCCAATTCAGCCCTTAACGTAAGCGCGGCTAATCACGCGGATTATTTGGCCTGGGTTACCAAAAGTAATTATTATCCTTATAGCGCTCATGAAGAAGTGGCACAAACTTTTACAACAGGGGCGGTGGTTAAGGATACGGGCATTACCAGCCCTTATTATTCAGGATTCAAACTCAAGAATCGTCTTAACCCCGAAAGTATGGGAGGCAATGCTGTGCCCACGCGATATGCTGCTAGATTATCTGGCGAAAATCTTGCCATGGCAGCTTTTGCCACCACGGATGGTACTTATGTCGCAAACGCCGAAAAAGACGCCCAAGCAAGGCTAACGGGGTTACTCGCGGCTCCTTATCACTTGCGTGCTTTGGTTCATCCAGACTTTACCGAAATAGGCATCAGTTATAGACAAATCACATGGCAGCAAGATAAGTGGCACAATGATGTTTCTTTGTTGGAGCTTGTGTCTGCCTCGCCTGCTTCACAGGCTAGTTACCCAAATACCCAGTTACGCCACTACCCTTGTGAGGGGCTGACCACCGCATATCAATTAGATAACGAACAGCCCAATCCGTTTGGTACCACCCGAGATTTAGAACAATATCCCATTGGTCAACCCATCTATGTACTAGCGCCTGAGGATAAAGTGATTGAGAAAGCCTCCGCGGTCATTACTGGCAATGGCGAATCGATTGCTAAGATTCATTTACTAACCCAGCAAAATGATCCTAATAAAACACTTGCAAAAAACGAAGTGGTATTTATGCCTGATAAGCCTTTAACGCCAAATACACAGTATCAAGCAAGTTACCAGTTAACTTATGCTAGTGGTGAAACCGTGACAAACCGCTTTAGCTTTACCACTGAACCTAAAATTTAAGCCTTTTTTAGCGCAAAAAAAGACCTGATAATTCAGGTCTTTTTTTATAACATATAACGGTTGATAATTTTCGCCAGTTTTTGTTTGTCTAATGGCTTGGTCAAAAAGCTGTCCATCCCCGCTTCAAAGCATAATTGCTTGTCGTCGTCGGTATCATTGGCGGTAAGGGCAACAATGGGTATACTGTCTTTTCTAAGCCGAATTATTCGGGTAGCGGCGATACCATCTAATACGGGCATACGGCAATCCATCAGCACCAAGCCTATTTGGCTGCGATGCTCCTTAAGTAGTTTGACCGCTTGTTCGCCATCTGAAGCAATAAGGTATTGATAGCCAAGGTGGTCAAGGTGTTTTGTGGCAATTTTTTGGTTAACTAGGTTATCTTCTGCCAGTAAAATAATTTTTTGATGGGGAAGGGCATTGCCTAACCGTGAGTTATTTGTGAGTGAGGCGGTGGTATTTTTTGTCAGAGTTATTGGATGAGTCGCGCTTTGCTGCTGACCAAGTGTTGGGTGTTGCTGCAAAAACTGAGAAAAAGCCACTTGCGCGGGCAGATTTTGACTGGTTTTGGTTTGGTTGACTTTTAATTCATATAAGTGGTTTAATTCGGCAAGCACATTGCTTAACGAAGTGGGTTTTTGCAGATAGCTATCATATTCTAATAACAAATCAGCAGGTAATGTGCGGTAGGACTCAATACTATAAAGAATCTTGATGGCGTGTCTAAAACTGTGGATTTGTGGCAACAACGTGCGCGTAACTGCGAGCACCTCATCATCAACGATAAAAACAGGGGTCAAACCGTTAAAATCAAGTTGGTTGATAGCATCCACCATGTGCTGATCGATTGTGGTAAAAATGTGGTGCGGCAAATTCACGTAATCAAGCACCGGGTCTAATTTTTGAAAAATCGCAAAGGGCGAAATAATCAATAACACCACCGACAGATTATGGGTTTTATAATCATAAACAGGCTGAATTCTATAATTTTCGAGGGGTAAAAATAATTGAAACTCACTACCTTGGCTAGGGGTGCTTTCAAGGTGAATAAAACCGCCCAATAAATGAGAAAATCGATTAGAAATCGCCAAGCCTAGCCCTGTACCGCCAAACTGCTGGCTAATGGTTTCATTGGCTTGGTTAAAATAAGAAAACAGTTTTTGCTGGTCTTGCTCGCTAATACCAATCCCCGTGTCTTGGATGACTATTTTTAGCCAATCTGGGGGCAAAGGATGAGACAGCCCTTTTCTTTGCTGAATAATGGGATGGTGCTGATCGGTTTTGGTCACAATCACCGCCACATAGCCCTTTTGGGTAAACTTTACGGCATTACTAATTAAATTTAAGATAATTTGGCGCAGCCTGCCTTCATCACAATCCACAAAACGTGGCACATTTGGATGAATAAACGTATACAGGCTAATTTTTTGGCGTCTTGCATTCCCCACCATGAGCTCTGCTGTTTGGCGAATGGTTCTTAATAAGTCCATTGAACTGATATTGGTTTGTAGTTTACCCACATCAAATTTGGCAACATCTAACATATCATTTAACAGCTGCATCATAGTTTGGCTAGAGTGCTGTAAGGTGTCGATGGTGTCTTGCTGTTCCCGATTAAACTGGGATTTATCGTCCGCTAATAGCCCAATCATGCCAACAATGCCGCCTAACGGTGTACGTAACTCATGCCCTAATACCGCCCACATTTTGTTAAAATTAGAAATTTTATCGCTGGTTTGCTTATCTTCTACCCACGCCTGCTGCAGCTTTTCTTGATAATTGGTGACATCCTCCAGCCCACAGCTGTAACCTTGTAGCCGTCCATAACGGTTGTAATGGGGATTAATTTTTAATTGATAATACAAATTGCATTGTAAATTGGTGACAGCAATGGTTTGGTAAGTGTGTACGGTTTCAATATCATTTAATAGCTGCTGGGCGGCTTTATCAAGGCCTGTGATAAAATCACTTAGCATATACACCACATTGTCACTAAACGATGTCTGAAATATTTGTGAAAAGTGTTTGTTAAAATAATTAATTCTGCCTTTTCGATTCATCATAAATAATGGCATTGGCGCTTTATCTACCAGTGTTTGGTGATGATAACGCAGCGCGGTGATCATTTGATGAGATTGGCTTAGTTTGAACGCGTAGCGGTTTAGGAGCTGGGCTAAGTGCAACAACTCGGGGTGATGTTGATAAAGCGTGGTGGCAATAGGTTGGTAGCCTTTATGGGTATTAAGATGAAGATCTTGTGCGTAATCAAGCATTTGATACCATAAATTGAGGCGTTTTCTTAAATAAATCATCGCCAATAAAAAAATACAAAATACCAGCAGTAATGGTAACAAATACACAGGATTGGTAAAACGGTAGCAAAACGGATAATAATACACACGCACATATAGCCGATAGCCTGCCTGCAAATTCTGCCAACTCTCAAAGCCATTGGCATAATAAAAAATTTTACCGTAATCGCTGCTAGGCGATGTCCAATTAGGGAGCTGCTCTACAGTAATATGGTTGGCGCGGCTAATTGTTGTGGTCTGCCCTGTGGGTTCAAACAAAATAATCGTGGCTTTTTTGACAATATCAGGTTTAACAAACGTATCTTCTGCCAAGTTTTCTCTTTGGCTATCAAGTTTATTATTGATGTCGGTCACAATGCTTAATAAATACGTCCGTCCGACCATGTTCTGCTGCTCAACATAGAGCCATAACAAACCATATCCTGTAACCACCAACGTAAACATGATGACAGACAACGCAATAACAACCTGCCGAGCACCAGGGCGATGAAACAAGGAAAATTGATCAGACACGAGATAGTATTACCCAATATAGACCGTTTTGATAAAGCCACATACTAGATTTTAGTATTAAGACAATTCATACTATAATAACAGAAATCTATTTGACTAAGACGAAAATCACTATGCCCATTACGCCGCTTCGAGTTATTTTTGCTGGCACCCCCGAATTTGCCAAAGTTGCCTTACAAAAACTACTGGATCATCAGCAGCGCCTCAATTTGAACATTGTGGCTGTCTACACCCAGCCCGACCGTAAAGCAGGACGCGGGCAAAAAATGACCGCCTCACCTGTCAAACAATTGGCGTTAGACTACGATATCCCCGTGGAACAACCTATTAGTTTTAGTCTTAAATCAGAAGATGGTAAGGTTTCACGTGAAACACTAGCAAGCTACCAACCCGATATCATGATAGTAGCGGCGTATGGGCTGATTTTACCGCTGGGCGTGCTCAACACCCCAAGATTGGGATGCCTTAATATTCACGGTTCATTATTACCACGCTGGCGAGGCGCTGCCCCTATTCAGCGCGCGATTTTGGCAGGGGATGCGCAAACAGGCATTACCATTATGCAAATGGCGCAAGGGCTAGACACAGGCGATATGCTTTATAAAGCGCATTGTCCTATCAGTGCCACAGAAACCACCCAAAGCTTGCATGACAAATTGGCAACATTAGGCGGTGAAACCTTGTTAAGCGTCCTAGAAAATCTGCCCGCATATCAAGCCCAAGCCACCGTACAAGATGACAGTTTGGCAATTTATGCCGAAAAAATCAGCAGTGCTGAGGGCGAAATTAATTGGCAAAACGATGCCATTAGTATTGAGCGTCAAATCCGTGCCCTGAATGCCTACACTTACTTGTCTGCCAATAAAGACCCCAATCAGCGTATTAAAGTGCTTGCTGCCAGCCCCATCAAACCCGACCAAATCACCCATGAACCAGCAGGCAAAGTGGTGAGTGTGGGGCGTAATGCCATTTTGGTGGCATGTGGGAAAAACGCCGCAGGGCACCAGCACCTCATCAACCTTACCGCACTACAGTGGGCAGGTGGCAAACCATTAACCGCCGAACAAATTGCCAATGGCGACAAACTTCAAGATGGAAACCTATTTTTATGAACCAGCCCACCAATCGCCTCTCCACGCGTGCCAGAGTTATCACCACGCTAGAACGTATTCAACAAGGGCAATCCCTAGCCAGCTTATTAGATCCCTTGCTCAACCAAATCAACGACCAAGATAAAGGGTTTGCTCATGAATTGCTACTAGGCACACTGCGCCAGTGGTGGGCATTAAGCCGTATTGGTGAAAGCCTTATTGACTATGAAGTGACCGATAAAGGCGTCTGGGCAGGTCTTAATGTTGGGCTTTATCAGCTGCTTTATATGGACACCCCCGACTATGCCGCCATTGGTGAAACCGTTGAGGCCATCAAAGAATTAGACAAAGGATATGGGGCAGGCTTGGTTAATGCCATCTTACGAAAAGTGCAAAAAAACCCTACCAAATTTGCCAAAAAAATCGAAAAAAATCACAGTCTACCCAACTGGCTTGCCAAACAGCTCAAACATGACTGGACGGAGCACTATGCAGCGCTTGGTCAAGCATTGCGCGATACAGCCCCGATTTTTTTACGCATTAACCCCAAGTTTAGTACCTATAGCCACTACGCCAAACTACTAGAAGAACAGGGTATTGGCTATGAGTTGGTGAATATAGGTTTCAAGGATGAAAAAGCCATCCGCCTGACTGACCACGTACGCGTAACCGCTTTACCGCACTTTAATGAAGGCTGGTTTAGCGTGCAAGATTTACACGCCCAGCTATCGGGGCATATACTCGCCACAGCTTGTCCATCGCCTAGGCGAGTTCTAGATGCTTGTGCTGCCCCAGGTGGTAAAACCGCACAGTTATTAGAAATGTTTCACGTGGAACCATTATCAAAACTGGTAGCGTTAGATAATGACGAAAAACGTCTTGGGCGGGTGACAGAAAATCTGCAGCGGTTACAATTACTTAATTCTAAAGTCAACTTAGTCTGTGAAGATGCCACACAGTTTAAAGCCGATGCACCATTTGATCTGATTTTGCTAGATGCCCCTTGCACTGCCACAGGGGTGATTCGCCGCCATCCTGACATTGCCTTGCTGCGCCAAGAAACCGATGTGGCACAAACCGTGGATTTGCAGCGTAAAATTTTGGCAAATTGTTGGCAGCATTTGGCGCCAAACGGTTATTTGCTATACATTACTTGCTCGCTATTAAAAGCAGAAAATACGCAGCAAATTCAGACATTTTTGACCCAATATCCCGATGCTGCCGCTGTTGACTTTGAGCTAACCTTGCCCAACCAAATCAAGCAGGCAGTCGGCTATCAATGCCTACCCCTTGACCCCAATGGGGGGGACGGATTTTTTTATGCCTTACTACAGAAAAAAAGCTAAAAATTTGCTATCAATTCGGCATACCCATTTATGTTAAACTTGATAAAAATCGTCAATGGATAAAACTATGCAATATATCAGCACCCGTGGCAACACTGCCCCCATGCAATTTAGCGATGTCCTTTTAATGGGGCTTGCCCCTGATGGTGGGCTTATGCTACCTGAGCACTACCCACAAATTGATGCGGCTACATTAACCCAATGGCGCGACTTAAGCTACCCTGAGCTCGCGTTTGCCATTATGCAACTATTTGCCACCGACATTCCAGCCAATGACCTAAAAACGCTGATTGATAAAACTTACACCGTAGCGGCGTTTGGTGATGCGGATATTACACCCGTGCGCACCCTAGCCGATGGTATCAAAATTATTGAATTATCCAATGGCCCGACATTGGCGTTTAAAGACATCGCCATGCAATTTTTGGGGAATGCCTTTGAATATGTGTTAAAACATAAAAACGAACGTCTCACTATCATTGGGGCAACCTCTGGCGACACAGGTAGCGCTGCAGAATACGCCCTTCGTGGCAAAGACAACATCGAGGTGTTTATGATGTCACCCTATGGCAAGATGAGTGAATTTCAGCGCGCCCAAATGTACAGCTTAGATGATAAAAATATTCATAACATTGCCATCAAAGGTATGTTTGATGACTGCCAAGACATCGTTAAAGCGCTACAGCAAGATGCCGCCTTCAAAGCCAAATACAGTCTAGGTACGGTCAACTCTATTAACTGGGGGCGCATCCTTGCCCAAATTGTCTATTACTTTAAAGGTTATTTTGCTAGCACTAGCGACAATAACCAAAAAGTGAGTTTTTGTGTGCCATCGGGCAACTTTGGCAATGTCTGTGCAGGGCACATTGCGCGCCAAATGGGTTTACCAATCGATAGACTGATCGTGGCTACCAACGAAAATGACGTGCTCAACGACTTTTTCACTACAGGTAAATACACGCCACGCACCGCAGACAAAACCTATGTGACGTCTAGCCCGTCAATGGACATCTCAAAAGCCTCCAACTTTGAGCGCTTTATCTACCTGTTAGTGGGCAAAGACAGCGCCAAACTCAGCACGCTTTGGCAGGATGTCAACACGGGCAAAGGTTTTGACTTAACCACCTTATTACCAAGCGTACAGGGTGAGTATGGTTTTGCCTCAGGACGCTCAAGCCACGCAGACCGCCTTGCCACTATACAATCGGTCTACCAAACCGATCACCAACTCATTGACCCGCATACCGCCGATGGCATCAAAGTGGCGCGCGCGCTACGAAAAGCGGGTGAAATCATTATCTGTGCCGAAACCGCGCTACCTGCTAAGTTCAGTGAAACCATCACCGAAGCGGTAGGTAACGTAGCCATTGCGCGCCCAGCCGCTACCCAAAATATCGAGAGCCTGCCGCAGTACGTTACGGTGCTTGATAACGATGCAAGTCTAGTCAAAGCCCAAATTGAGCAGTTCGTACAGCCGCAGTAGCAAACCCCTTTGTCGGCTGTATTGTGATAGCTATAATAGCCAAAAAAAAAAGACGCCACGTGGACGTCTTTTTTTTTGGATAAGGTAGGCTAAAGTAAATAGTAAAACTCGCTAAAGTTAGCCAATGCGGCGTTTACCCGTTGCCAATTCATAAATAAACAACACAAGTATGGCGCCAATCACCGAAAGAATTAATCCTGTAAAGCCACCGTTTGCATTCATACCCAGTGCGCCTGCCAAAAAACCACCCACTAAGGCACCCACAATACCTAGCACAATGGTCAAAATCCAGCCCATGGCATCAGCACCTGGTTTGATCGCACGGGCAATTACACCCACGATTAGACCCATGATAATCATATAAAGAAAGCTCATTGTTATTCTCCTTAATTTTTTGCCGTTTGGCTATTTGTTTGGTTATTATTGTTGCGTATTGATGCGCCTATGGACATTTACTAATTGGGGTTGATTTGCTTTGTCTATCAAGATTTATCTACCAAGCAGATAAATACATTAATAAATGGCAAAAGAATCAATGGTAAAAGGCGTTCGTCATTTGATGATTATTATTGTAAAAACAAAGCAGGCAAAATAAAAATGTTCATTTGTTAAAACTGTAAGTTCTCTATGGAAAAGTACAAGTGTTTTATATGCTATGTAAGCATATGTCATTAACGGGCTTACAATGTAAACCAATCAACTAATCACTCTCAATCTCGTGGTAGAGTGCCAAAAATTGGCGAGTGAGTTTGTGCTTGTCATTGAGATAGATTAATGGCAGATTGGCATGGTGAGATTCTTTCATCATCACTGAAGGGCTCAGTTTGGCAGCCATCACAGGATAGCCGTCATCCACCAGTGACTGCACAATTTGTGCGGGTAATTTGGCTCTTGGGTCAAATTGATTGACGATAATACCTTCAATAAGAAGGTGATCATTGTGATCTTGGCGCGTTTCAATCACATTTTGCAACAACGTCTGCAATGCGCGCTGAGAAAAAATATCACAATCAAATGGCACCAACACAAAATCAGCAGCAATCAGAGCAGACAATGTAAAAAAATTAAAGGCAGGCGGTGTATCAATATAGACACGGTCAAAATTATGGGCAAGCGATTTTAGTCCATCACGTAGCTTATAAATTTTGTGTTTGTTTTCAAGTTGGTGCAAAATTTCGCCCAAAGTAGGGCTTGCAGCAATAATCGATAACTGCTCAAATGGGGTAGCACGAATACAGTCTACCAACTCGGTGGTAACGCTTGGGCTGGCAAATGAAAAAGCAAATAATAGACTGGTAGGGGTTGCACTGGACTGTAAAGTTTGCCCAAAAAAAGTCTCAATATTAGGCGTAATGGCGTCTTGGGCAGTTTCCCCCAGCACATATTGAGTGGTGTTACATTGGGGATCAAGGTCTATTAGTAAGGTGCGTAAGCCTTGCTGTGCACTGATGGCTGCCAGATTGACAGCGATGCTAGATTTGCCAACGCCACCTTTTTGATTAAAAATTACCCGAGTGAGCATACCCATCCCCTTGTAAGATAGTATAAAAAACCCAACAAAAAGCCAATACATGAGGTCATTGGCTTTATCATAGAATATTTTGACGGGGATTGGGTGATATAAGGTGACTAAATTTTGTTAAATTGATGAAAGAGTGGATTGCAACGCTGTGACCAAACGCCCATGAATCCCTTCAAAACCACCATTTGACATGATAATTACCACATCGTCATAACCAATATTGGCTGCGATATGGGCAATAATCGTATCGGTTGATGTCATCACTTGCTGGTTTGGT
>RRZU013047749.1_pt1 | contig 36550 bp, 36 predicted proteins | sample 2165561 | NCBI WGS metagenome assembly RRZU01 (sample SAMN10456909, study PRJNA506462) | wastewater metagenome | isolation source: wastewater sludge | place: USA: Moscow, Idaho | reverse complement strand
GCTGAGGATGCAGGCGATGGGGTTGGCCTTACCCTGACCGGCGATGTCGGGGGCCGATCCGTGGACGGGTTCATACAGCGCCTTCGGGCGGCCATTGGCCATCGGCGCGCCGAGGCTGGCCGAGGGCAGCATGCCAAGGCTGCCGGTCAGCATCGCGGCGGCATCCGACAGCAGGTCTCCGAACAGGTTGTCGGTCACGATCACGTCGAACTGGCGCGGGTTGCGCACCAGCTGCATGGCGCCGTTATCGGCATACATATGCGACAGCTCGACATCGGGATATTCGTTGTCGTGGACCCATTGCACTTCCTCGCGCCACAGAATGCCCGATTCCATGACGTTGGCCTTTTCCATCGAACAGACGCGGTTGCCGCGCTTGCGCGCGAGCTCGAACGCGGCGCGGGCGACGCGGCGAATCTCGCCCGAGGTATAGCGCTGGGTGTTGATGCCGACGCGGCCGCCCTCGTTTTGAGGGTTGTTGTCGTCGCAATGGATGCCGCGCGGCTCGCCGAAATAGACGCCCGAGGTCAGTTCGCGCACGATCAGGATATCCAGACCCGCAACCACGTCACGTTTCAGCGAGGAAAAATCGGCCAGCGCATCAAAACATTGTGCGGGGCGCAGGTTGGCGAACAGGTCCATTTCCTTGCGCAGGCGCAAGAGGCCGCGCTCGGGTTTTACGCTGAAATCCAGATTGTCGTATTTCGGCCCGCCCACGGCGCCCAAAAGCACCGCATCGACCGCTTGCGCCCGCGCCATGGTCGCATCCGAAAGCGGCACGCCATGCTTGTCATAGGCGGCGCCGCCGACCAGATCCTCGCTGACGTCAAAGGAAAGGCCGCGGTTCTGTTCGAACCAGCCGATCACCTTGCGGACCTCGGCCATGACTTCGGGGCCGATGCCATCGCCGGGCAGGATCAGCAGGGAATAGGTCGTCATCGCGGGCATCCTCATATGCTTATGACTGTCAAAAACCGCCTAGCCCCGCAGCCCCCGCAGGTCAAGTTCACGGCGAATTGGGTTGCGCCACTGTGGCGGATCGGGCCGGATGGGGCCCGAATTCGAATGCCCAGACCAACAAGGGGGCCATCCATGAACATCCTTGCCCAATCTGCCGCCATCCTGACGGTCACCGCCGGGATCGCGCTGGCGGACGGCGCGATCACCGTCCAGCTTCCCGATGTGTCGGGACTGTCCGACACCGAGGCGAAATCGCTGATCGCCGAGCTGGCCAATGTGAACGTCATCACCTCGAACTGTCCCGATTACGCGATTTCCGATGGCGAATGGACGCTGATCACCGGGACCGGCGACCGTCTGGCCGCGCGGCTGGGCATGGATGCCGCCGAATATGATCGCAGCTATTACGGCCCGGCCTTCAAGCTTCTGGACGATCCCGGCGCCTGCGACCGCATCGGGCCGACGGCCAAGCCGATGATTCAGCGCCTGATCGGCATGGGCGGCGACACCAAGGCACTGACCCAATCGCAATAACACGCCCCCCGACCCGGTCCCGGCAAAGGGCGCGCGGGCATCTTGCCCATGCGCGCCGTGCGCCCTAGCCTGCGGGCATGACCGCCGATCCGACGTATAGGGGATTCGCGCTGGATGCCGAAACGGCGCTGGCGCTTTTGCAATGGCAGGCCGAGCTGGGCGCGGATGAGCCCTGTCTCGACGCCGCCATCGACCGCTATGACCTGCCCGAACGCAGCGCCGGCGCGGCCCCGGCGGCCAGCCCGGCCGCCGCCGGCCCCGCCATCGCCCGCCCCCGCGACGAGGCCGAGGATCTGACCGCGCTGGCCGAGGCCGCCGCGGCTGCGGCCACCGACCTTGCCGCACTGTCCCATGCGCAAGAAGCGTTTGAGGGGATCGAACTGCGCAAGGGCGCGCGCAATTTCTGTTTCGCCGATGGCAATCCGGCGGCCCGCGTGATGATCGTGGGCGAAGCCCCCGGCGAGGAAGAGGACCGCATCGGCCGTCCGTTTGTCGGTCGCGCCGGCCAGTTGCTGGACCGGATGTTCGACGCCATTGGCCTGTCGCGCGGGGCCGTCGACGCGGAAAAGGCGCTCTATATCACCAATGTGCTGCCCTGGCGGCCGCCGGGCAACCGCCGTCCCGAACCGGCCGAAATCGCGATGATGCTGCCATTCCTGCGGCGCCATGTCGAATTGGCGCAGCCCGATCTTCTGGTCCTGATGGGGAACACGCCCTGTATCGCGCTGCTCAATCAACAGGGGATTTTAAAGCTGCGCGGCAGCTGGACCACGGCCTTTGGCCTGCCGGCGCTGCCCATGACCCATCCCGCCTATCTGTTGCGCACGCCGCTGGCCAAGCGCGAGGCATGGGCCGACCTGTTGTCGCTTTCGGCGCGGCTCGAGGGCGCGGCGCCCGCAACGGGGACCTAGCCGCGCGGCAGGGCCTTGCCATCGCGACAGCCCGACAGCTCGACCGCATCCTCGGCCCCGATCAGCGTCACCCGAAGATCGTCGGGATCAAGCGCGAAGGGCTGGCCCGAGGCATCGACGAAATCCGCCTTGATGCGGCCATCGGCGTCGTCCAGCCACGGCTCGGACACCCAGACATCGGGGGTGCGCAGCTCGACCGCGATCTCGTCCCCGGACGGGCGGCCGGTATCGGGCAGGCTCAGGCTGACCTGCATGCCGTCCTCGATCCGGGTGATGCTGCATTCGGGTTGCAGGTCCGAGGCCGCCGGCATCTGCGCCAGCGCCGCCTCGATCCGGGGATCGGGCGCGGGACCGGGGGGGCCGGCCTCAAGCGTGACCTGAACCGGGACGCAGATATCCAGACAGACGCCCAGATCGACCATCGCCCGGATCGTCACCGGCTCGCCCGGATGGGCGGGCGCGACGCGGATCGGCAGCACAAGGCTGTCGTGATAGCCCAGCGTCCGCTCGCCCCCCGATTCGATGATCTCGGGGCGCGGCCACAGCAATTCGGCCCCGGCCATATTGGTGGACCCCTGCCAGTCGAAAATCGGCGGGATGCCGGCATCGCCGGGGCTGCGCCAATAGGTTTTCCAGCCCGGCTCCAATTCGATATGCAGCGCGGTCATCCGCGCGCCATCGGCCGCGACCCAGCCGGGCAACAGCTCGGCCGAGACCATCCCGGGCGGCAGATCCTGCGCCAAGGCCGGCGCGGCGGTAAGCAAAAGCAGGGCAAGTACTCTCATACCCGCCATTTACCCGCCGATCCCCGCCGGGGTGAAGTCACAATGGCGGCAATCCCTTGCGAAACCGCGGCGCAAGGTCGATCTTGGGGCAAACAGAAACGGAGCAGATCGTGGACAAGGACGCCAACCTGACCGGAAAGATGCTGATCGCCATGCCCGGAATGCGCGACCCGCGCTTTGAGCATTCGGTGATCCTGATCTGTGCCCATTCCGAGGACGGCGCCATGGGCATCGTGGTCAACCGGCCCATGGCGGAAATCGGCTTTACCGATCTGCTGACACAGCTGGATATCGATGTCAGCGATGACGTGATCGAAATCCCCGTCGGCTTTGGCGGCCCGGTCGAGCCGGGGCGCGGCTTCGTGCTGCACCGCGTGAGCAGCACCTTCGAAAGCGGCGACAAGCGCATCCGCATCGCCGAGGATCTGGCCATGTCGACCACCCGCGACATTCTGGAAGATTACGCCCAGGGTCGCGGCACCCGGCCAGCGATGCTGGCGCTTGGTTATGCCGGATGGGGGCCGGGCCAGCTGGATTCCGAGATATTGGACAATGGCTGGCTGACCTCCGAGCGCGGCGACGACATCATCTTTGGCGCCGACAATCCCGGCAAATGGCGCGCGGCGCTAAGGTCGCTGGGCATCGACCCGCTGACGCTTTCCAGCGAGGCCGGCCACGCCTGAATCCCGGCACTGTGTCACTTTCTCTGCGGAACCCGGTTTTACGTCGGGTTGCGGTTGCCGCCGCGTGCTGGGCCAATATGATTGACCCCAGGGCTCATCTTGCGCCGCCGCGCATCCGTCAGCGCATCAGAGGGAGATTGTCATGGCCTATACCGCCCCGGTCGAACAGATCGCGTTCATTTTGAACAATGTCGTTGCTTTCCGGCAACTTGCCGAAACCGAGCTGTTTGCCGAAGCGACGCCGGAAACCGTGACAGCCATCCTGACCGAGGCCGGCAAGCTGGCCGACGAAGTCATCGCCCCGGTGAACCGCGCGGGCGACCTGACGCCGGCGCGGCTGGAAAACGGCAAGCTGCGCTCGAGCCCCGGCTATGCCGAAGCGTTCCGCGCGCTGGCCGATGGCGGCTGGATCGGGGTATCGGCCAATCCCGAACATGGCGGCATGGGTCTGCCGCAGGCGCTGAACGCCGCGGTGATGGAGATGATCGGCTCGGGCTGTCTGGCGTTGCAGTTGAACCCGCTTCTGACCCAGGGTCAGATCGAGGCGCTGGAACATCACGGCAGCGACCATCTCAAGGAAACCTATCTGCCCAAGCTGATCTCGGGCGAATGGTCGGGCACGATGAACCTGACCGAGCCGCAGGCCGGTTCCGATGTCGGCGCGCTGACCACCAAGGCCGAGCGCATGGATGACGGCACCTATCGCATCACCGGACAAAAGATCTTTATCACCTGGGGCGACAGCGACGTGACCGAAAACGTCTGTCATCTGGTGCTGGCGCGGCTGCCCGATGGCGGCGCCGGCACGCGTGGCATCAGCCTGTTCATGGTGCCCAAGCTGATTCCCGATGAAAACGGCAATCCGGGCATGGCCAACGACCTGCGCGTGGTCAGCCTTGAACACAAGCTGGGCATCCATGGCAGCCCCACCTGCGTCATGAGCTTCGAGGGCGCCAAGGGCTGGCTTGTCGGCCAGGAAAACAAGGGCATGGCCGCCATGTTCACGATGATGAACGCGGCCCGGCTTGGCGTCGGCGTCCAGGGCGTCGCCGTGGCCGAGGCGGCGTTGCAGGCCGCCACCGCCTATGCCGCCGAACGCGTGCAGATGGGGCCGATCATCCGCCATCCCGATGTGCGCCGGATGCTGGCGGAATCGCGGGCCGAGGTCTTTGCCGCCCGCGCCATCTGCCTTGCCTGCGCGACCGCGCTGGACATGGCCCGCGCCACCGGCTCGGACGACTGGGCGGCGCGTGCCGCCCTGCTGACCCCCATCGCCAAGGCTTACGGCACCGATGTGGGCATCCGCGTCGCCGATACCGGCGTGCAGGTCCATGGCGGCATGGGCTATATCGAGGAAACCGGCGCCGCCCAATATCTGCGCGATGTGCGCATCACCGCGATCTATGAGGGCACGAACGGCATTCAGGCCATGGATCTGGTCGGGCGCAAGCTGGCCGATGGCGGCGCGGCGGCCATGGCGCTGCTGGACGAAATCCTTGACGGCGCCAAGGCCGCGCAGGCCAGCCAGCCCGAACTGGCGCTTCAGGTCTGGCAGGCCGCCGAGACCCTGCGCGAAGCCACGCTTGAGCTGCTGGAGCGCGATCTGCCCGAACGCTTTGCCGGGGCGGTGCCGTATCTGTCGGCCTTTGCGCGTGTGCTGGGCGCGGCCTTCCACCTGTGCGCGGCGATGAACGGCGGCAATGCGGCGCTGGCGCGGGTCCATATCACCCGCATCCTGCCCTATTTCACAGGCGATCTGGCGGCGGCGCGGGCGGGGCTTGCCGACCTGCAAGCGCTTGACGACGCGGCTTTCGCGGGTCAGATGGCCGGGTGATCCGCAGCCATACCCATACCCCGCCAGCCGAGGGCGAGGCGCTGGAAATCGCCCCCGGCGTGCTGTGGATGCAATTGCCGCTGCCCTTCAAGCCCGATGCGGTGAATGTCTATGCGCTGCGCGACGGCGACGGCTGGACGGTGGTCGATACCGGGCTGGACACGCGCCGCAGCCGCGCCATCTGGGAACGTCTGCTTGCCGGCCCTCTTGCCGGGGCGCCGGTCACGCGGCTGATCGTGACCCATCACCATATCGACCATGTCGGCCTTGCCGGCTGGTTTCAGGAACGCGGGGCGGAACTGTGGACCTCGCGCACGGCATGGCTGATGGCGCGGATGGGCGTGCTGGACGTGCAGGAACGCCCGACCCCGCAGGCGCTGGCCTTCTGGCGCGCCGCCGGGATGCCCGCCGACCTGCTTGAGGAGCGCGCGCATGAACGGCCCTTCAACGCCTCGGATGTCTGCGCGCCCTTGCCGCCCGGCTATCTGCGCCTGTCCGAGGGGCAGCAGATCCGCTTTGGCGAGCGGCGCTGGACCCTGCGCATGGGCCATGGCCATGCCCCCGAACATGTCACGCTGTGGTCGCTGGACGACGATCTGGTGATCGGCGGCGACCAGATGCTGGCGACGATCTCGCCCAATCTGGGCGTCTATCCGACCGAGCCGGGCGCCGATACCGTCGGCGATTGGCTGGAAAGCTGCGCCCGGCTGGCGGCGTTCGCGCAGCCCGGCCAACTGGTGCTGCCCGGCCACAAGCTGCCCTATCGGGGCTTGCCGACGCGGCTGCGGCAACTGGCCGACAACCAGCGCGCCGCACTGGACCGCCTGACCGAGGGGCTGCGCACCGCCCCCCGCAGCGCCGTCGGCTGCTTTGACCTGCTTTACCGCCGCCATATCGGCAAGGCCGAATTCGGCCTGGCGCTGGCCGAGGCGGTCGGCCATATCAACCACTTGCGGGCGACGGGCCGGGTGTGGGCCGCAGGCACGACCGCCGAAGGTGCGGCGCTTTGGGGGGCGTGACACAGCGCCGGGCTTAGGTTATCCCTGCCTGAACGTATCGCAGTTCAGGACAGGATCATGGCCTCGCATCACGAAATCTCGCAGCACAAACACGGTGAAATGGACATCCGCGCGCATCAGGCGACCTTCAACGGCTTCGTCAAGGCAGCCACCTGGGTGATCTGCCTCTCGCTGGCGGTGCTGGCATTCCTTGCGCTGTCCAACAGCTGATCCCGACGGGCGGAGAAATACATGATGCAACGGCGCGCGTTTCTGGCGCTGACGCTGCCGGCCGTTCTGGCGGCCTGCGGCGCGGATAATATCTGGGCCAGCGATGACGCGGTGCGCCGCGCGGCCTATGTCTCGAACGAGCCGCCGTCGATCACGCTTCTGACGGTCATCGGCATCCCGCGCGGCGAAGGCGCACATTCCGCGCTGCTGATCAATGGCAGCCAGCGGATCATCTTCGACCCGGCGGGAAGCTGGAATCACCCGGCCATCCCCGAACGCCACGACGTGCTTTACGGGATCACGCCGAACTTCAAGAACTTCTATATCGACTATCACGCGCGCGAAACCTATTGGGTCGCCGAGGACACCAAGCTGGTCCCGCTTGAGGTCGCCAATGCCGCCATCCGCGCCGCCGAGGCGCAGGGCGCGACGAACAAAAGCTTCTGCGCCGTCTCGACGGGCCAGGTGCTGCGCAAGGTGCCGGGGTTCGAGGGCGCGCCCTCGGGCTTCTCGCCGCTGAAGATGCGCAACTGGTTCCTGACGCTGCCGGGCGTGACCTCGAAAAAGAACCAGGACGGCGATCCGGCCAACAACCACAACGTCCTGCTGCGCCAGAAGAATGGCGTCGTCGCCGGCTACGGCGCCGACGGCCAGCTTCACGCGATGAAGTAAAGCCCCAGATACAGCGCGGTCATCCCCGACAGGATGGCCGCCAGCACATTGCGGGTGACCAGCCCCACGCCCAGCGTGACCGCCGCGGCGATCATCCGCGCCGGGTCGGGCGTGCCCTGGGTGGCGGCGGGCCATGCGACCAGCGGCGCGGAAATGGCGGGCAGCACCGCCACCGCCGTATAGCGCAGCAGCCGCTGTGCCCAGACCGGCATCGGCCGGTCGCCGAACGCCCCCAGAAACGACCAGCGCAGGCCATAGGTGCCAAGCGCCGTCGCCAGAATGATCGTCCAGATCGTCAGGTCGGAATAGCCGGTCATGCGTTTTCCCTTGCGCGGCGGCGCTCGGTCAGCACCTCGACCCCGGCGCCGGTCAGCATGGCCAGCGGCGCCGCGACGAACAGCCCCAGACCCGACGGCAGCGAGGCGAAGGCCAGCGAGGCCACGATCGCCACCAGCGCCGCCGCGACATGCGCAGGCGTGCGCAGCATCGGCCCGATCATGGCAAGGAAGGTGATCGGCACGGCGAAATCCAGCGCCCAGCTTTCCGGGATGGCGCGGCCCAGCACAAAGCCCAGCGTGCTGAAGACCGCCCAGGGCACGCAGCAGGACACCGAGGCACCCAGAAAATAGGCGATGCGCTGCGTCATGCTGAGCCGCGGGTTCTTTTCATAATGCTGCACCGACAGCGCAAAGTTCTGATCGATCAGCAGATAGGCGATCAGGCCGCGCTGGCGCGGGCTGGCGCCGCCCAGCCACGGCACCAGCGCCGCCGAATACATCGCCATGCGCAGGTTCACCGCGATGGCAGACACGATGATGACCAGCGCCGGGGCGTGGTCGGTCAGAAGCTGCACCGCCGTGAACTGCGAGGCCCCCGCCAGCACCAGAACCGAAAATCCCAGCGCCTGCGACAGCTTCAGCCCGGTTTCGGCCGCGACCACGCCGAACAGCGTGCCGAACGGGATCAGCACCAGCATGAAGGGCGCGGCCTGCACCATGCCGTGCCGCAGCGCCTGCCCTGGCGTGCGGGCCAGCGCGCGGACCTGCGCCGGGGTCAGGTCGTCGTGGGAGGGGGTCTCGGCCGTGGCGGACATGGTGAAAAGGGACTCGTCTTTCGGCATGGGCTTGGGGCACATAGGCCGAAAGCGCAAAGCTAGACAAGAACCCCTAAACCGCCCGCGAAGGACAGTCCCCGCCCGATGCCGCGATCTCTGCCCCAGTTCCGGGTGCTGCACGGCCTGCCCGCCGATCTGCGCACCGCCGCCGCCGCGCTTTACTGGCGTCATTTCGGTGCGCAACTGCTGCCTTTGCCGGCCGGGCACCGGCGCGGCATGGCGCTGGTGCGCCGGGCGCTGCGCCCCGAGCACGCGCTGGTGGCGCTGTCGCCGCAGGGCCGGCTGATCGGGATCGCCGGGCTGCGCGACGCGCGGGGCGGCCTTCTGGCCCATGACCCGCAAAGCTTTCGTGCGGTCTGGGGCGATGCGCGGGGCCGGCTTTGCCATCTGTCGACCGGGCTTTACCGCCCCGGACCGCAGACCGCCGATCTGGTCATCGACGGCATCGCCATCCGCCACGACTGGCGCCGGCAGGGCATCGCCCGCGCGCTGGTCGAGGCCGCCGCCCGCCACGCCCGCGCCCGTGGCCATGCCGCCCTGCGCGCCGAGGTCGCCGCCGACAATCCCGAGGCGCTGGCCGCGTGGCGGGCCATGGGCTTTATCCGGCAGTCGCGGCACCGGCTGGGCTGGCCATGGATGCGCCCGGCGCATGTCCTGCGCCTGACGCTTTGACGCTATTTCGGTGTCAGGTAGGGGGTCAGGAAGTGGCGGGCGCCATGGCGCCGCGGCCCATCATGCCCGTCGCCTGTGCCAGCAGCGTAAAGGCCCGGCCCGAGCGGGTCTCAGTCAGGACGGCCAGCACCTGCGGGTCCTCGACCTGCGCCTTGCGGCCCAGCAGGCGGTCGAAATGGCGCAGGAAGTGATGCGCGACATCGCGAAACACCTCGTCGTTGCGCAGCATGTGCCCGGCGGTCTGCAAGGCGGCCTCGTCCTCGATCACGGCAAGGCCCGCGACGCCGTCGCCGCGCGCGCCCTCGGCAAAGCGGCGCCACAGCTCCGGGTCGGATTCGGGGATGCGCAATTCGTCCATATAGACGCCCTGACCGGCCAGCAGCGTCACCACGTCCTGCGCGGCGCGGATCAGCCGCGCCAGCGCCGGGTCGGCCAGCGCCAGCCGCAGGCAGCGAATCGCCTCGCGGTCGTCGGGGCCGTCGGGGAAGTTCAGGGCAAAGAACAGCTCGGGCGCGGTCAGTTCGGGCGCGGCGGGCGAATCAAGCTGCAAGGATGCCTGCCGGCCGTCGCCGCCCGGACGCGCGGCGGGCGCGCGGCCTTGCGCCGGCGGGGCGCTGCGGGGCGCGCGCGGTTCGGCCGCCGTCGCGGGCGGGGCATCTGGCCCCTGTGCCGGCTGATCTTGTGCGGCCTGCCCCTGCATCTGTTCCAGCACCGCGCGCAGTTCGGCGGCCTCGTCGCGCAACAGCGACAGGCTGCGCGCCGACCAGACCGCCAACCAGATCAGCGCCAGCGGCAGCACCAGCCCGGTCAGCCAGACCAGCCACGAACCGCCGCCTTCGCCCGCAGGCGCAAGCGCCGCGAACAGCGCCGCCAGCAGCAGCCATGCCACGCTGGCGCCGGCACCGATCAGCAGCAACCGGCCGCGCTGCTGTTCGGCCGCCAGCCGGTCAAGGGCGTCGCGCGCGCTCATCCGTGGCGTCCCGCCTGGGACTTAAAGATAGCGGATATTGAGGATTTCATAGGATTTCCCGCCGCCGGGCGTGACCACCTCGACGCTGTCCCCCTCATCCTTGCCGATCAGCGCGCGCGCCAGCGGCGAGCGCATGTTCAGCAGCCCGCGTTCCAGATCGGCCTCGGCCTCGCCGACGATCTGGTAGGTGCGCTCTTCCTCGGTGTCCTCGTCCAGCAGGGTGACGGTGGCGCCGAACTTGATCGAGCCGTTCAGCTTCGACGTATCGATGACCTCGGCGCGCGAGATCAGGCCCTCAAGCTCCTTGATGCGGCCTTCGACGAAGCTCTGCTTTTCGCGCGCGGCGTGGTATTCGGCGTTTTCCGACAGGTCGCCATGCTCGCGCGCCTCGGCTATGGCGCGGATGACGGCGGGGCGCTCGACGGCGCGCAGCTGGCGCAGCTCCTCGTCAAGTTGGTCATAGCCCGCGCGGGTCATCGGTATCTTTTCCATTCCGTTCCTTCCGATCGCATCTGTCCGGCGCAAGGTCTGGCGCCCATTCAACACGCAAATACAACACGCAAATATTTGGCGAACGCCCCCAGCCATGGGCCGGGGGCGTCCGAGAATTCCGTCCGGGCATCGTGGCCGGTTCCGGTTCCTGTTGCAAGTCCCGCCGGCCATCATCCGCAAGACCCCGCCAATCGCACCCCCTGACCGGTCACAAGCAGGATTGTCCGTCGCGTTCCGATTGCCCGACAGAATATTACACGCTAGGTGTCTGGCCCAGAACACGAGCCAGGGGAATTGGGGGCCGAGCCATGTCAGAGATCATCCGCGAATCGATGGATTACGACGTTGTCATCGTCGGGGGTGGCCCGGCGGGGCTTTCGGCGGCGATCCGGCTGAAGCAGATCGACCCCGGGCTGTCGGTGGTGGTGCTGGAAAAGGGCTCCGAGATCGGCGCGCATATCCTGTCGGGCGCGGTGCTGGACACCTCGGGCCTCGACAAGCTGATCCCCGACTGGCGCGACAAGGGCGCCCCCATCGAAACCGAGGTCACCAGCGACAATTTCTATATCCTTGGCGAGGGCGGGCAGATGCGCGTCCCGAACTGGCCGATGCCGCCGCTGATGTCGAACCACGGCAAGTATATCGTCAGCATGGGCAATGTCTGCCGCTGGCTGGCCGAACAGGCCGAGGCGCTGGAGGTCGAGATCTTCCCCGGCATGGCGTGCTCGCAGCTTGTCTATGACGGCGACCGCGTCGCCGGCGTCGTCGCCGGCGAGATGGGGCTGAATGCCGACGGCACCCCCGGCCCCTCGTATGAGCCGGGGATGGAGCTGCGCGGCAAATACGTCTTTATCGCCGAGGGCGTGCGCGGCAGCCTGGCCAAGGAACTGATCGGCAGATACGATCTGTCCGCCGGGCACCAGCCGCAGAAATTCGGCATCGGCATGAAGGAAATCTGGGAAATCGACCCGGCGAAATCGAAGCCCGGCACCGTCACCCACACCATGGGCTGGCCCCTGGGCAAGAACGCGGGCGGCGGCAGCTTCATCTATCACCTTGGCGGCAATCAGGTGCTGGTGGGCTTCGTCGTCCACCTGAACTACGCCAACCCCTATCTTTACCCATATATGGAATTCCAGCGCTTCAAGCACCATCCGCTGGTCGCCGAACTGCTGGAGGGCGGCAAGCGCGTGGCTTACGGCGCCCGCGCCATTTCCGAGGGCGGCTGGCAGTCGATCCCGAAACTGACGGTGCCGGGGGCGGTGCTTCTGGGCTGCTCGGCCGGGCTGGTGAACGTGCCGCGGATCAAGGGCAACCACAACGCCATGCTGTCGGGCATTGCCGCCGCCGAGGCCGCCGCCGAGGCCATCGCCGCCGGGCGCGAGGGCGACGAGCTGGTGACCTATGAGGCCGATATCCGCGGCGGCGCCACCGCCCGCGACCTGAAGCCCGTGCGCAACGTCAAGCCGATCTGGTCTAAGCTGGGGCTTTGGGCCAGCCTTGCGCTGGGCGGCTTTGACATGTGGGTGGCGAACCTGACCGGCTGGAACCCCCTGGGCACCTGGAAGCACGGCAAGACCGATGCCGAGGCCACCGGCAAGGCCGCCGATTTCAAGCCGATCGATTATCCCAAACCGGATGGCAAGCTAAGCTTCGACCGGCTGACCAATGTCAGCTTCAGCTTCACCAACCACGAGGAAAGCCAGCCCTGCCACCTGAAGCTGAAGGACCCGACCGTTCCGATCCGGGTGAACCTGCCGCTTTATGCCGAACCCGCGCAGCGCTACTGCCCCGCCGGCGTCTACGAGGTGATCGAGGGCGAGGGCGGCCCGCGCTTCCAGATCAACTTCCAGAACTGCGTGCATTGCAAGACCTGCGACATCAAGGACCCCAGCCAGAACATTACCTGGACCACGCCGCAGGGCGGCGACGGACCCAATTACCCGAATATGTGATTGCCGGGGGCGCGCGCCGCGCCGGACGCGGCGTTGCCCTGCGGCGCGGCGGCGGCTAGGGTCGCCGCGGGTATTGCCAAGGAACTGGGTCAAAGCCGTGACGACAAGAATGATCCCGCTGGCGCTGATCGCGCTGACCGCCGCGCCGCTGATCCCGGCCCCGTCGCCGCATGGTGCCGCCATGGCCGGGCCGCTGCTGGCACAGGCCCAGCCCGCCACGCCCCCCGCCGGCAGCGGCCGTCCGGCGCAGCGTCCCGAACATGCGCCCGCGCCGCACACGCCCGCCAAGCCGGACAAGGCCAAACCCGAGGTGGCCAAGCCGGATGGCGCCAAGGCTGATGCCGCAAAGCCCGCAACCGCCAAGGCCGCCGCTCCGGCGCCGCAGATGAACGGCCTTGCCGGTCCCTATCTGGCCGCGCGCATGGCCGCGATGCAGGACGATTTCCGCAGCGCCGCCGATTACTCGCTGCGCGCGCTGGCGCAGGACGACACCGACCCCTTCCTGCAGGACAGCGCGCTGGTCGCGCTGATCGCCGCCGGAGAGATGGAGCGCGCCACCGCCCTTGCGATCACCATGACCGATCAGGGCCGCGCGACCGATCTGGCGCAACTGGTGCGGCGCAGCGAACTGGCCCGCACCGGGCGCTGGGACGAGCTGCTGGCCGACATGGACGCCGATACCGGCAGCGCAGCGGCCGGCGGCACGCCTGTGGCCGGCGATCTGGTCGACGGCATGATCCGGGCCTGGGCGCTTCTGGGCGCCGGCCGCGCCGGCGAATCGCTGGCCGCCTTCAAGAAGCTGGCCGATGTGCAGGGCGCGGCGCCCATGGTGAATTACCATCTGGCGCTGGCCAAGGCCAAGGTCGGCGATTTCGAGGGCGCCGAGCTGCTTCTGGCCGATCCCGCGACCGGCGGCCATATCCTTGGCGTCATCGCCCGCGCGCAGGTGCTGTCGCAGCTTGAACGCAACAAGGACGCCATCGCCATGCTTGAGGCCACCCCCGGCTTTGCCGAGGAGCCGCACCTGATCGCGCTGCGCGACCGCATGGCCAAGGGCGAGACGCTGCCCTTTGATTCCGTGCGCACCCCGGCCGATGGCATGGCGCAGGTGTTCCTGACCTTTGGCACGGCGATGGTCAACAATGAGGAACCCGACCCTCTGGCGCTGATCCATGCGCGGCTGGCCGAATACCTGTCGCCGCAACTGGGCGAGGCGCGGCTGCTGGCGGCGCAGCTTCTGCAAGGCTTCGGCCAGCTTGACCTGGCCGAGCAGGAATTCGAGGCGCTGCGCGAACTGGGCGACATGCGCCCCATCGCCGAACTGTCGCGCATCGATGCGCTGGCCCGCGCCGACCGGCTGGACGACGCCGAAAAGGCGGCGCTGGCGCTGACCGCCACGCATCCCGAACTGGCCGCGGGCTGGGTCGCGCTTGGCGACCTGCTGCGCCAGCAGGACAAGTTCGGACAGGCGGTCCCGGCCTATGACAAGGCGCTCAGCCTGATCGATCCCAAGGCCAATGACATGCGCTGGTTCCCGCTTTACGCGCGCGGCATCGCGCTGGAGCGTTCGGGCGAGTTCACCAAGGCCGAGGCCGATTTCCGCGCCGCCCTGAAGATCCGTCCCGATTCCGCGCAGGTGCTGAACTATCTTGGCTACAGCCTTGTGGACCGCAACGAAAAGCTGGACGAGGCGCTGAAGCTGATCCAGCGCGCGGTCGAGCTGCGCCCCGACGACGGCTATATCCTTGATTCGCTGGCCTGGGCCTATTTCCGGCTGGGCCGCTACGATCAGGCGGTCGCCCCGATGGAACGCGCCGTCGCCGCCATGGCCAGCGATTCGCTGGTCAACGACCATATGGGCGACATCTACTGGATGGTCGGCCGCAAGCGCGAGGCCGATATCCAGTGGAGCCGCGCCCTGTCGCTGAAACCCCAGACAGAGGCCGAGGCCCACCGCATCCGCGTCAAGCTGGACCGCGGCCTCGATGCCGTGCTGGCCGAGGAAAAGGCCAATGGCGGCAAGCTGCCGCCGCCTCCGCCGCCCGCAGAACCGGCGCAGGACAGCACGGGCGACTGACCCGATGATCCTGCCCCGGCGCGAGGTCGCGCCAGCCAAGCTGAACCTGACGCTGCATGTCACCGGCCGCCGCGCCGATGGCTATCATCTGCTGGATTCGCTGGTGGTGTTCTGCGATCTGGGCGATGTGGTGACGCTGGCCGAAGGCCCGCTGGCGCTGACCGTGACCGGCCCCTTTGCCGCGGGCCTTGCGGCGGAACCCGACAATCTGTGCCTGCGCGCCGCGCGGCTGGCCGGGCGTCAGGTCTCGATCGCGCTGGAAAAGAACCTGCCGGTCGCCTCGGGCATCGGCGGCGGCTCGGCCGATGCGGCGGCGGTTTTGCGCGGCCTTGGCGCCAGCCCGGCAGGGACCGAGGCGCTGGGGGCCGATGTCCCGGTCTGCATGATGGGCCGCCCGACCCGGATGCGCGGTCTGGGCGAGATCCTCGACCCGCTGCCGGCGCTGCCGGCGCTGCATCTTGTGCTGGTCAATCCCGGTCAGGGGCTTGCGACCCCGGCGGTGTTCCGGGCGCTGAGCCGGCCCGACAACCCGCCGATGCCCGATCCGCTGCCGGCCTTTCCCGATGCGGGCGCGCTGATCGCCTTTCTGGGCGACAGCCGCAACGACCTGCAAGCACCGGCCATATCGCTGATGCCCGAAATCGGCGCCTGCCTTGACGCGCTGAAGGGAAGCGGCGCGCTTTTCGCGCGCATGTCCGGCTCGGGCGCGACCTGCTTTGGCCTGTTCCCGGATGCCGCCGCCGCGGGCGCCGCGCGCAACGCCATCGCCCGGAACTGGCCGAAATGGTGGGTCGCAGCCACTGGACTTGCGCCGGCAAAGCTCTAACCTGCGGGCAAAAATTGGGGGATACATGCAACGTCTTGGCGTCAACATCGATCACGTGGCTACGATCCGCAACGCACGCGGCACGCCCTGGCCGGACCCGATCCGCGCCGCGCAACTGGCCGAGGAGGCCGGCGCCGACGGCATCACCGCCCACCTGCGCGAGGATCGCCGCCACATCTCGGACCGCGACATCGACCGGCTGATGGCGACGCTGCGCCTGCCGCTGAACCTGGAAATGGGCGCGACCGCCGAAATGCAGGCCATCGCGCTGAACCACCGCCCGCATGCGGTCTGCGTCGTCCCCGAAAAGCGCGAGGAACGCACGACCGAGGGCGGCCTCGATGTGGCCGGGCAGGAAGGCTATCTGGCCGATTTCATCGCCCCCCTGCGCGAGGCGGGCTGCCGCGTCTCGATGTTCATCGGCCATGAGCCCGCCCAGATCGAGGCTGCGGCCCGCATCGGCGCGGCGGTGGTCGAACTGCATACCGGCGCCTATTGCGACTTCGACACCGAGGGCCGCCTTGCCGAGCGCGATGCCGAACTGGCCGCCCTGCAAAAGGCCGCGGCCCATGCCGCCAGCCTTGGGCTTGAGGTCCATGCCGGCCATGGCCTGACCTTTGGCACCGTCGCCCCCATCGCCGCCATCCCGCAGGTGAAGGAGCTGAATATCGGCCATTTCCTGATCGCCGAATCCGTCTTTATCGGCCTTGATCGGGCGATCCGCGAAATGCGCCGCTGCATGGATGCGGCGCGCGCTTCGTCGTCGTAACCGCATCCGAAAACCCGACAGGGCCCCGGCATGATCCTTGGCATCGGCACCGACCTTGCGAATATCGAACGCATCGCCTCGGTGCTGGCACGCCATGGCGACCGCTTTCGCAACCGCGTCTTTACGCCGACCGAACTGGCGAAAGCCGCCCGCCGCCGGGACGAGGCCGGGACGCTGGCCAAGCGTTGGGCCGCGAAAGAGGCCTGCTCCAAGGCGCTTGGCACCGGGCTTGCCATGGGCATCTCGTGGCGCGACATGGCGGTGCAGAACCTGCCCAGCGGCCAGCCGACCATGACCCTGACCGGCTGGGCGGCAGAGCGGCTGGCGGCGATGACGCCCCCCGGGCACCGCGCGCATATCCATGTCACGCTGACCGACGATCACCCCTGGGCACAGGCCTTCGTGGTGATCGAGGCGCTTCCCGAAACCGTGAATCCCCCCGCGACCGCTTGACTTTCGCAGGGCTCGCGGCCCATGAACGCGCGTCTCGCGCATGATAGGAATGGCATCGATGGCCAAAAGCGACGCCCGCAAGAATGGCGGCATCTGGGAAACGATCAAGACGGTCTTCTGGGCGCTGGTGATCGCGGGCATTTTCCGCACCCTGTTCTTCCAGCCGTTCTGGATCCCCTCGGGGTCGATGAAGGACACGCTGCTGATCGGCGATTTCCTGTTCGTCAACAAGATGGCCTACGGCTATTCGCGCGTCTCCTGCCCGTTCGAGATGTGCCCGATTTCCGGCCGCATCCTTGGGTCGGAACCGCAACGCGGCGATGTGGTGGTGTTTCGCCACCCGACGCGGGGCGACGATTTCATCAAGCGGGTGATCGGCCTGCCGGGCGACCGCATCCAGATGAAGAACGGCGTCCTGTGGGTCAATGGGCAAGAGGCCCCGCAGACCCCCGCCGGCATCTTCTCGGAACCCTATGCGCCGCAGGGCCCGCAGCAAAGCATGCCCAAATGCGCCAATGAGCCGGTGCCCGAGGGCGGCGCCTGCGAAAAGATCCGCTCGGTCGAAACGCTGCCGGGCGGCGTCAAGCATGACGTGCTGAACATTTTCGACAACGGCCCCGGCGACAACACCGCCGAGTTCACCGTGCCCGAGGGCAATTATTTCTTCATGGGCGACAACCGCGACAATTCCGGCGACTCGCGCTGGTCGGCTGCGGCGGGCGGCGTCGGCATGGTGCCGGCGGAATACCTGATCGGGCGCGCCGACCGGATCATGTTCTCGTCCGCGGGCAGGTCGCTGCTGTATTTCTGGACCTGGCGCGCCGACCGCTTCTTCAAGGCAGTCGACTGAAAGGAGAAATTGCCGCGACGCCCCGCGTCGTGGCAAGATCACGGGCATGAAGATTTCCGCCGAACTGCGCGCTTTCTCGGACCGTCTGGGGCACGAATTTTCGCGCCCCGAACTGTTGCAGCGCGCGCTGACGCATGGCTCGATCTCGACCGCGACGCGGCCCGACAACCAGCGGCTTGAATTTCTGGGCGACCGCGTGCTGGGCCTGACCATGGCCGAGGCGCTGTTCGCCGCCGACCGCACCGCGACCGAGGGCCAGCTTGCGCCGCGCTATAACGCGCTGGTCAAGGGCGAGACCTGCGCCGCCATCGCCCGGCAGGTGGGGCTTGGCGACGTGCTGAAGCTTGGCCGGTCCGAGATGCTGTCGGGCGGGCGCCGGAAAGAGGCGCTGCTGGCCGACGCCATGGAGGCGGTGCTGGCCGCCGTCTATCTGGACGCGGGTTTCGAGACCGCGCGCAAGGTCATCCTGCGGCTTTGGTCCGACCGGCTGAAGAATGTCGAGGACGACTCGCGCGATGCCAAGACCGCGCTTCAGGAATGGGCGCAGGCGCAGGGCATGCAGCCGCCGCGCTATGTGCAGGTCGCGCGCAATGGCCCCGACCATGCCCCGGAATTTGAAATCGCCGTCCGTTTGGACGATGGCCGCGAGGCCGTCGCACGCGGCACCGGCACCAAACGCAGCATCGAACAGGCCGCCGCGCAGGCCCTGCTTGACCAGATCGAAGGATCGCCATGACCGAAACCCGCCCAGAAACCCGCGCGGGCTTCGTCGCCCTGATCGGTGAGCCCAATGCCGGCAAGTCCACGCTGCTGAACCAGATGGTCGGGGCCAAGGTCTCGATCGTGACGCACAAGGTGCAGACGACCCGCGCCCGCATCCGCGGCATCGCCATGCATGGCCCGGCGCAGATCGTCTTTGTCGACACGCCCGGCATCTTCCGCCCGCGCCGGCGGCTGGACCGCTCGATGGTCAAGGCGGCATGGGGCGGCGCCGCCGATGCCGACATGATCCTGCTGCTGATCGAGGCGCATCGCGGGCTGACCGATGGCGCGCAGGCGATCATTGACCAGCTTCGCGAACATGCCGGCAAGACCCCGGTGGCGCTGGTCATCAACAAGATCGACCGCGTCAAGGCCGAGGCGCTGCTGGCGCTGTCCGAACAGGTCAACGCCACCTACGACTTTGCCCGCACCTTCATGATCTCGGCCGAAAAGGGCTATGGCTGCGCCGACCTGATGGACTGGCTGGCCGCCGAAATGCCCCAGGGCCCCTGGCTTTACCCCGAGGATCAGGTCGCCGACCTGCCCATGCGCATGATCGCGGCGGAAATCACCCGCGAAAAGCTGACCCTGCGCCTGCACGAGGAAATCCCCTACCAGCTTACGGTGGAAACCGAGAAGTGGGAGGAAAAGCCCGACGGCTCGGCCCGCGTCGACCAGATCATCTATGTCGCCCGCCCCGGCCACAAGGGCATCGTCCTTGGCAAGGGCGGCGAGACGATCAAGGCCGTCGGACAGGCCGCCCGCGCCGAACTGGCCGAGTTCATGGGCCGCCCCGTCCACCTGTTCCTGCAGGTGAAGGTGCGCGAGAACTGGCTGGACGAGGCCGAACGCTATAACGAAATGGGCCTTGATTTCCGCGACGGCGATGCCTGAAGCGCGGCTGGCGGCCGGCATCTGGGTCGCGGCCTATCTGCGGCGTCTGGCGCTGGCCGACATCCCCGCCTATGTCACCCGCCGCGGCGACGATACCGCCGGCGCGGTGATGGTGAAATGCGCCACGCTGGACGGGCGGGCCAGCCTGTGGACCCGCGAATGGGACCTTGATAGCGACCAGCGGCTGTGGATCGCCCTGAACGAGGCGGCAGAGCGCGACATCGACGCCGAGATCGCCCGCAACATCGCCCGCGACCCCGACCTGTGGGTGATCGAGATCGAAAGCCGCGACGGGCGCACCCTGCTGGACGAGGCGGGGCTGGCCTGACACTTGAATATGTCGGGTAAAACCCTAAATCTTGTGGCTTTCCCGTGACATTCCGCGTGACCCACACTATAAGATGCGAGTCCAAGGCAGGATAAGAAAACAATGACCGAACCCGCCCCGCAGTCTCCGCAATATGACGCCGATTCCATCAAGGTTCTCAAGGGCCTGGAAGCGGTGCGCAAGCGTCCGGGCATGTATATCGGCGATACCGACGACGGCTCGGGCCTGCATCACATGGTCTATGAGGTCGTGGACAACGGCATCGACGAGGCGCTGGCGGGACATGCCGATTTCGTCCGCGTCAAGATCCACGCCGACAGCAGCGTTTCGGTCCGCGACAACGGCCGCGGCATCCCCGTCGACATGCACCCGACCGAGGGCGTCAGCGCCGCCGAGGTCATCATGACCCAGCTTCACGCCGGGGGCAAATTCGACAGCAATTCGTACAAGGTGTCGGGCGGCTTGCACGGCGTCGGCGTCTCGGTCGTGAACGCGCTGTCGGACTGGCTGGAACTGCGCGTCTGGCGCAATGGCAAGGAACATTACGCCCGCTTTGAAAACGGCGACACGGTCGAGCATCTGCGCGTCGTGGCCGAGGCGCCGGGCGAAAAGGGCACCGAGGTGCGCTTCCTCGCCTCGTCAAAAGAGGACCGGCCCGACGGCACTTTCTCGAACCGGGACTATGTCTTCAAGGTGCTGGAAAACCGGCTGCGGGAACTGGCCTTCCTGAACAGCGGCGTCCGCATCATCCTTGAGGACGAACGCCACGCCGAACCCCTGCGGACCGAGCTTTTCTACGAAGGCGGCGTGCGCGAGTTCGTGAAATTCATCGACCGCTCGAAAACGCCGGTCATGCCCGAGCCGATCTTCATTCAGGGCGAAAAGAACGGCATCGGCGTCGAGGTGGCGATGTGGTGGAACGACAGCTACCACGAAACCGTGCTGCCCTTTACCAACAACATCCCGCAGCGCGACGGCGGCACCCATCTGGCCGGTTTCCGCGGCGCGCTGACCCGTGTCATCAACAACTATGCCCAGTCCAGCGGCGCCGCCCGCAAGGAAAAGGTCGACTTCACCGGCGACGATGCGCGTGAAGGCCTGACCTGCGTGCTGTCGGTAAAGGTGCCGGACCCGAAATTCTCAAGCCAGACCAAGGACAAGCTGGTCTCGTCCGAGGTGCGCCCGGCGGTCGAGGGGCTGGTCGGCGAAAAGCTGGCCGAATGGTTCGAGGAAAACCCCGCCGAGGCCCGGCAGATCGTCGGCAAGATCATCGAGGCCGCACTGGCGCGCGAGGCCGCCCGCAAGGCCCGCGAACTGACCCGGCGCAAGACCGCGATGGACGTGGCCAGCCTGCCCGGCAAGCTGGCCGACTGCCAGGAAAAGGACCCCGCCCTGTCGGAACTGTTCATCGTCGAGGGTGACAGCGCCGGCGGCTCGGCCAAGCAGGGCCGCTCGCGCCAGAATCAGGCCGTTCTGCCCCTGCGCGGCAAGATCCTGAACGTCGAGCGCGCGCGCTTTGACCGGATGCTCAGCAGCGAACAGATCGGCACGCTGATCACCGCGCTTGGCACCGGCATCGGCCGGGACGAGTTCAACCTGAACAAGCTGCGCTACCACAAGATCGTCATCATGACCGATGCCGACGTGGACGGCGCGCATATCCGCACCCTGCTGCTGACCTTCTTCTTCCGGCAGATGCCCGAGCTGATCGAGGCGGGGCACCTCTATATTGCGCAGCCGCCGCTTTACAAGGTGAACCGCGGCCGCTCGGAGGTCTATCTGAAGGACGAGGCCGCGCTTGAGGATTACCTGATCGAACAGGGCATCGACGGCGCCAGCCTGCGGCTTGGCAATGGCGAGCAGATCACCGGCGCCGACCTTGCCCGCGTGGTCGAGGAAGCCCGTATCGTCCGCCGCATCCTGCGCGCCTATCCCACGCATTACCCGCCCCACATCATCGAGCAGGCGGCGATTTCCGGCGCGCTGTTGCAGGGCCGGATCGACGCCGATGCGCCGGGCGCGGCCGATGCCGTCGCCAAGCGCCTTGACATGATCGCCGAGGAATACGAACGCGGCTGGAGCGGGCGCCCGACGCAGGACAACGGCATCCGCCTGACCCGCCAGCTTCGCGGGGTCGAGGAAAGCCGCACGCTGGACGGCCCGATGCTGCGCAGCGCCGAAAGCCGGCGGCTGGGCGCGATGACGCAATCGCTGCACGACATCTATGGCGAAACCGCGCATCTGATCCGCAAGGACCGCGACGTGGCGATCCATGGCCCGCTGGGGCTGTTGCAGGCCATCTTCCTTGAGGGCGAAAAGGGCCTGTCGCTGCAACGCTACAAGGGTCTGGGCGAGATGAACCCCGAACAGCTTTGGGAAACCACGCTGGACCCCTCGGCCCGGACGATGCTGCAAGTCCGCATCGAGGATCTGGGCGAGGCCGACGACATCTTCACCAAGCTGATGGGCGACGTGGTCGAGCCGCGCCGCGACTTCATCCAGCAGAATGCGCTGAGCGTCGAGAACCTGGATATCTGATCCACATCGGCGCAGTTGACCCTACGTCACCTGCGCCGGCGGGGCGCCGATTGTTGCATTGATGCCGCGGCTGCGGGCTCACGTTTATGTAATTATTCAGGAAAACTTGTGGAACGGCGGTGGCGGCACTAGGTGTGCGCCAAATCCGGTGTCTGCCCGAGTTCGCTTTCCCAGGTTCCGTGCTGCAGGCACGTTTCACGAGTTTACAGGAGTTATGCACATGTCCGCACTGCGCCAGAACGCCATCATTGCCGCAACGCTGTCGCTTGCCGCTGCCACGACCGCCCATGCCGGTGGCTTCACCACCCCGGTCGTCGAGCCCGCCATTGCCCCCATCGTCGAAGAAGTCGCCCCCGTCGGCAACTGGCGCGGCGGCTATGCCGGTCTGACGCTGGGCTATGCCTTCAACGGCGATGACGAAGTCGGCATCGACCAGCCCCCGCGCGGCGGCGGCGCCAGCACTCCCGACGATCTGAAGCTGAAAGGCGCCAATGCCGGTCTGCGCGTCGGCTATCGCTGGCAGCAGGGCAACTGGGTGTTCGGCCCGGAACTGGGCTATGAAGGCGGCAATATCAAGGACGACTTCTCGACCGCCGGCTACGATGCCGAATCGAAGATCAAGAACGTCCTCGCGCTGCGCTTCAAGGCTGGCTACTCGGTCAGCGAAGACACGCTGGTCTACGGCATCGTCGGCGCCGCCCGCGCCAAGGTCGACTACAAGGTGCAGGGCGACGGCGAATACGGCGCCATCGACCTGAAGGACAGCTATTCCGAGAACGGCTATATCGTCGGTGTCGGCGCCGAAAAGCGCCTGACCGAGCGTCTGTCGCTGACCGGCGAATACGAATACGCCAATTTCGGCAAAAAGATCCTGGCCGACAGCAATGACGTCGCCACCCGCGCGACGCCGAAATATCACAACGTCAAGCTGGGTCTGAACTTCAAGTTCTGATCCGCCTTGCCGGACGATCGGGGCCGCCTTCGGGCGGCCCTTTTTCATGTCGCGCGGCGCAGGGGCAATGGCATGGCGCGGCTGCCGCAGGCAATCGCCAGCCCGACCGGGATCAGCGCGCGCAGCACCGGTTCGTCATGCGAAAGACCGCCCGTATAGGCGCCGAAGGCCGGCAGCAGCAGGTGGTCGCGCCCCAGCAGAAAGGCGCGGCGGCGTTCGCCCGCCAGCCGCACCACCGGATGGAAATGCCCCGAGATATCCGGGCCTTGCCCCGCCTCGTGCCGCAGGGTGACGCCGTTCAGGCCGATGCTTTCCGCGCTGTGGCCCGGCAGGCCGGCAGGCGCACCGGGGTCGTGATTGCCGCCGATCCAGACCCAGTCGCGGCCGCGCATCAGCGCCGCCAGCCCCGCCGCCACCTGTGCATCCAGCGCCGAGGCGGCGGCCAGATCGTCAAACCCGTCGCCCAGACTGACCACGCAATCGGGGTCCAGCAGGGCGATTTCCGCGGCCAGCCGCTCCAGCGTCGCCAGCCCTTCATAGGGCGGCAGCAGGGGGCCGCCGCGCCGGGCCAGCCGCTCGGACTTGCCCAGGTGCAGGTCGGCCACGATCAGCCAGCGCCCCAAGGGCCACCACAGCGCGCCCGAGCCGCGCGCCTCAAGCCGCAGGCCATGAAAATCAAAGACATATCCGGTCATGTCACGGCCTCAAGCCCGGCCTCGCGCATCAGGGTTTCGGCCTCGATCCGGGCCAGCCGCTCGCGTCCCTCGCCACGGATGGGGACCTTGCTGATTTCCAGCAGCAGAGGCGCCGCCATGGGCGAGACGCGGTCCAGCATCCGGTGGTCGCGGCGGGGTGAGCGGGTCAGCATTTCCTCGATCCGGCTGAAATCGACCAGCCCGCGCCCGGCCTCGTCGCGGGTGATGCGCAAAAGCAGGTGGTCGGGGTCGTATTTGCGCAAGGTGTCATAGATGATGTCGCTGGAAAACGTCGCCTGCCGCCCGCTTTTGCGCGCGCCGGGCATATTGCGCTGGATCAGCCCGGCGATGGTGGCGACGTTGCGGAAGGTGCGCTTCATCACCGCATTGCCGCCCAGCCAGTCGCCGAGGCCCGCCCGCAGCCGGTCAGGCGACAGCAGCGGCGCCGGATCGCGCACCGGGTCCAGCGACCAGATCAGCAGCGCGTAATCGGTGGCCAGAAAACCCAAAGGGCCAAGCCCGTCCTCCTCCATCTCGCGCGTCAGCAGCAGGCCCAGCGTTTGCATGGCATTGCGGCCGGCAAATCCGTAAAGCGCGAAATGCCACAGCCCGCCATGCGGAAAGCTTTCCGACAGCAGCAGCCCCGGTTCGGGCAGGCGGCTGACCTGCGCTTGCAGCGCCAGCCAGTCGCGGGTGTCGGCGGGCAGGACGGCATGGTTCGCCGGATCGCCGATCAGCGCCAGCACGCGATGGGCAAGCTGCGTCGACATCGCCAGCTTGACGCCGGAATAGACCGCGATCTTGGGCCGGGCATTGGGCTGAGGCGTCACCTCGATCACCATTTCGCGCAGCGCGTCCATACGCACGACCCTGCCGCCGATCAGGAAACTGTCGCCGGGGGTCAGGCTGGCGGCAAAGGCTTCCTCGACCTCGCCCAGGGGCGCGCCGCCCCGGCCGTGCAGGCGGACCTTCAGCATCTCGGCCTCGACAATGGTGCCGACATTCATCCGCAAAAGCTGGGTGGCGCGCGGGTCGCGCAACCGCCACAGGCCGTCGCGCAGCATCAGCCGCTGCCAGCGGTCATAGGCACGCAGGGCATAGCCGCCGGTCGCCGCGAACTCCAGACAGGCATCGAAATCGGCGCGGGCCAGCATGCGATAGGGACCGGCCGTCACCACCTCGGCATATAGCGCGTCGGCGTCGAAAGGCCCGGCGCAGGCGGTTAGCAGGATATGCTGGCAGAGCACGTCCAAGGGCCCCGGTCCGCGCGGATCGCCGTCCAGATCGCGTTCGTTGACCGCCGCCAGCGCGGCCAGACATTCGATCTGCTCAAAGCGGTTCGCGGGCACGATCCGCGCCTTCGAGGGCGCGTTGTAGCGGTGATTGGCGCGGCCGATGCGCTGGACCAGCCGCTTGACGTTCTTGGGCGCGCCGACCTGGATGACCAGATCGACCGCGCCCCAGTCGATGCCCAGATCCAGACTGCCCGTCGCCACTACCGCCCGCAATTCGCCTGCGGCCATCGCCGCCTCGACCCTTGCGCGGCTTTCGCGCGCAAGGCTGCCATGGTGCAGGCCGATGGGCAGGTTATCGTCATTGGCGGCCCACAGCGCCTGAAAGAACAGCTCGGCCTGCGCGCGGGTGTTGATGAAGATGATGGTGGTGCGCGCGTTCCGAACCGCCTCCAGCACCTCGGGGATGGCGTAATGGCCGCCACCGCCGGCCCATGGCGCGGGGCGCGCGGTCGGCAACATGGCGATGTCGGGGGCGGGGCCGGGATCGGCCTCGATGACGGTGACGGGCGCGGCGCCGGCCATGAAGCCGGCCAGCGCCTGCGGGTCCTCGACCGTGGCGGAAAGGCCGGTCACGCGCAGACCGGGCGCAAGGCGGCGCAGGCGGGCAAGGCACAGCATCAGCTGATCGCCCCGCTTCGATTCCGCCAGCGCGTGCAGTTCGTCCAGCACCACGCGCTGCAAGCCGCCAAAGATCGCCGGGGCCTCGGGGTAGCTGAGCATCAGGGCCAGACTTTCCGGCGTCGTCAGCAGGATCTCGGGCGGATCGACGCGCTGGCGGCGGCGCCGGGTCGCGCCAGTGTCGCCGGTGCGGTCCTCGACCCGGATCGGCAGGCCCAGCTCGGCCACGGGCCGCGCAAGGTTGCGCCCGATATCTGCCGTCAGCGCCTTCAGCGGCGAGACGTAAAGCGTATGGACCGAGCCCTTGCGCCCGCCGCCCCGCAGATCGACAAGGCTGGGCAGGAAGCCCGCCAGCGTCTTGCCGCCGCCGGTCGGCGCGATCAGCAGGCTGTCGCCCTGCGCATCCAGCAGCGCAAGCTGATGCGGATGCGGCTGCCAGCCCTGCGCGGCAAACCAGTCGCGGAATTCTGCGGGCAGCGTCACAGCATCGCCTCCAGCGTGGCAAGGCGGTCGGCCGCGGCTGCGGGCCGGTCCCAGTGGATGCGGGCGATCCGCGCCGCACGCAGCGCCAGACCCGAGCGGCGGCGCGCGGCACGGTCAAGGCCCTGAAACGCGACTTCGACCACCAGTTTCGGGGCCAGTGCGCGGACCGTGCCAAAGCGCTCGGTCGTGTTGTCGCGGATGAAGCGGTCAAGCTGCTGCGCCTCGTCCCGATGCGCCTCGTCGGTCAGGTCGAGCGCCGCCATGCCGACCGGCACCAGCGCATCGCCGTCCCACAGGCCAAAGGTGAAGCCGGCGCGCTGGCCTTGCGCAAGTTCGGCGTAAAGCAGAACGGCATCGACCATGCGCGGGTCCTGCGGCCAGCTAAGCCACGCGCCATGGGCGTCATAAAGCCCGTCGCGATGCTTCAGCATCACCCCGCGCGAGATGCGCGCGGGCGGCGCGGCGCGCAGCGCGGCAAGGTCGTCCCATGTCGCAAAGGCAAGCCATGGCGACAGATCGATGGGGCCACCGTCCAGCCCCGCCTGCTCCAGCCCCGCCTGTTCCAGCAGCGCCCGGCGCGCGTGCAGCGGCTGGTCGCGCAGGTCGCGGCCCTGCCATGCCAGCAGGTCATGGACCCGCAGCGCGGCGGGGTGGCTGGCCAGCAGCGCCTTGCTGGCGGTCTTGCGGCCCAGCCGCTTTTGCAGGTCGGCGAAAGGCGCGACCGTGGTCCCGCGCCTGACCAGCAATTCGCCGTCCAGCGCGCCGTCGAAATCCATCGCCGCGATAATGTCGGGAAACGCGGCCGAGATATCCTGCCCGTCGCGGGCATATAGCTTGCGCGCGCCGCCTTCGCAGACCGCCTGCACGCGCAGCCCGTCCCATTGCCATTCCGCGACATAATCGGCCGGATCAAGGCCGCGCAGCGCGCCCGGATCGACGGGCACGGCGGCCATCAGCGGCCGGAACCGCGCAGGCGTGGCGTTTCGGGGGCGCGGCGCGCCGGCAAGCCAGCGGAAAAGCGCGGTATAGGGCGCGGTCTGGCCGTGCCATGCCTCGGCGATCTCGGGCAGCGTGCGCCCCCCCGATGCGGCCAGCGCCGCATGCGCCATCGGCAGCGGCAGGGCAGGGCGCAGGTTGCCGGTGGCAAGCTTCAGGAACGCCAGCCGGGCCGGGGGCGGCAGCCGGTCCAGCGTCGCGGCGACGACGCCCGGCAATGCCGCCTTGCCGGTCGCTTGCAGGGTCGTCACGACCTCGGTCAGCGAGGGGTCGGCGGGCGTGCCGTCGGGCCAGATCAGGGCGACAGTCTCGGCCAGATCGCGGACGAAGTCGTGGCTTAGCGCGAACAGCCGCGCATCGCAGCGCAGGGCCGCCATCTCGCGCAAAAACCCCGGCGTGACGCGCGGCAGCGCCAGCGTGCCGCACAGCGCCGCCAGCGCCCAGCCGCGATCCGGGTCGGGCGTGGTTTCAAGATAGCGCTGCAAGATCCGCAGCTTGTGGTCGCGCTGGGGCGTCAGGGCCAGCCGCTGAACCAGATCGGCAAAGGCTTTCATGGCGCCACCTCGGCCGGGCCGACCAGCCGCAGCGGACGCGCGGGCAGGCCCTGCATCTCGCACCAGCGCAAAAGGCCGCCCTCGGCCCCGTGGGTGATCCAGACCTCGGCGGGCGACAGTTCGCGCAGGGTCGCGGTCAGGCCGGGCCAGTCGGCGTGGTCGCTGATGACCAGCGGCAGCTCGGTGCCGCGCGCCCGCGCCCGCACCGCCATCCAGCCCGAGGCCATGCCGATCACCGGGTCGCGGAACCGCCCCAGCCATGCGCCCGAAAGGGCGTTGGGCGGGACGATGACCAGTTGCGCCTGATCGGTCGCCTGCGTCAGCGGGCCAAGCGCGACGCCCGCGCCCGCGTAAAGGTCGCAAAGCGGTTGCAGCGAGGCGTGGATGGCGATGGGCCGGTCATAGCCCGCTTGCCGGGCCAGCGCGATGACATGCTGCGCCTTGCCAAGCGCATAGGCGGCGACCAGATGCGGGCGCTCGGGAAAGTCCTGGATGCTGCGCAGCAGCCGCGCGATTTCTGCCAGCGGGTCGGGAAAGCGGAATACCGGCAGGCCGAAGGTCGCCTCGGTCACGAAGATATCGCAGGCGACCGGCTGGAAGGGCGCGCAGGTGGGGTTCGGCTGGCGCGCATAATCGCCCGAGACGACGATCTTCGGGCCCCCGTCCGGCGTGACCGCGATCTGGGCCGAGCCCAGCACATGCCCGGCGGGGTGAAAGCCGACCGTCACCCCGCCGATCCGCAAGGGGCCATCGGCGGCCTGAACCTCACGCGCAAAGCCCGGGCCCAGTCGCTGGGCCATGATCGCCAGCGTCTGGGCCGTCGCCAGCACGGCGCCATGGCCCGCGCGCGCATGATCGCCATGGCCATGCGTGATCAGCGCCCGCGCGACCGGGCGCGACGGGTCGATGTGGAAATCGCCCGCGGCGCAGTAAAGCCCGGCCTTGGTCGGGAACAGGACGGAATCGGCACGCATCCCCGAAAGATGCGGAACATTTCGTGAAAATCAAGCCGGCTGACGGGGATGTGTCATGCGCGCCGGTCATCCGCCCCTGACCGCAGCAGGGCGATATAGTCGCGCAAAAGCCCGGCGCGGCGCGGGCGAAAGCTGGCGCCGCCCGGCCGCATCGCCCGGATGCGCGCGACGTGAAAGAAACGAAAATCCCCGCGCAGCCGACAATGCGCCAGCAGCATGACATGGCGGTCGTTGTAGCTAAGCGCCAGCGGCCAGATTTCGCGCGTCGTTTCGGCGTCCCTGAGGTCGAGGTAGTCGATCATCAGGCTGACCTCATCCCACAGCGCCTGACGCAGCAGGGCCATGTCGATCTGCGGGCTGGGCAGTTCGGCCACCGGGCGGAACAGGCGCATGGTGGCGTGCATGGCGTGGCGCCCCTGCGTGTCGGGCAGCGTGGCGATCAGGCGGGCCATGGCCTCTTCTCCGGCGCGGGTCAGCGCGGCGTCGCCGATGCTGCGCAGGGATGAGATGGCCAGCAGCAGGGCCTCGATCTCAAGCCGGGAAAAGCTTTGCGGCGGCAGGGCCGGGTCCTCGGTCAGGGCATAGCCGACACCCGCCGCGCCATCGATCAGGGCGCCGCCTGCGCGCAGCGTGGCGATGTCGCGGTAAAGCTGCCGGGGCGATACGCCGGTTTCCGCCGCCAGCCGCGCCGCCGTGACCGGTGCGGGCAGGCGGCGCAGCGTGTCCATCAGCCGCATCAGCCGGTCGGTTCGTGCCATGCTGTCACCTTCTGTCAGCAGCCCCGGCGCATCTTGCGCCCATCAGATGACAGGAGTCCATGATGCTTACCTTTTACCACGCGCCGAATTCCCGCTCGACCTCGGTGCTGCAACTGTTGCACGAACTGGGCGTGGCCGATCAGGTCGATATCCGGGTGGTGACGATCCCGCGTCAGGATGGCTCGGGCGGGCGCGATCCGGCGAACCCCCACCCCGAGGGCAAGGTGCCCTATCTGACCGATGGCGAAGACCATGTCCGCGAACGCGCGGCGATCATCCTTTACCTGACCGACCGCTTTCCGCAGGCCGGGCTGGGCCGACCGGTCGGCGATCCGCAGCGCGGCCGCTATCAGTCGTGGCTGTTCTGGTATCAGGGCGTGTTCGAGCCGGTGGCGATCCTGTCATGGGCCGGCCTCAGCCATCCGGCGGTCCACGCCTCGCTGCGCGATTACGACACCGCGATCCAGCGTCTGGACGAGGTGCTTGCCCGCCAGCCCTATCTGCTGGGCGACAGTTTCAGCGCCGCCGACCTGCTCTGCGCGGGACCGTTCGCGTGGTTCGGCGACCAGATGCCGGCGACACCCGCGATCCGCGACTGGGTGGCGCGCTGTCAGGACCGGGCGTCGGTGCGCATCGTCGGCGAGCGCTGATCGGGCCGCTGATCGGGCCGCTGATCCGGGGGGATGCGGGCCATCTGCACCATCAGGATGCCGGCCGCCACGATCAGCGCCCCGATCACGTCCGAGGCGCCGAAGCGTTCGCCCAGCAGCATCGCCGCAATGGCGACGCCAAAGATCGGCGACAGAAAGTGGAAGGTGGCGGCCCGGACCGCGCCGATGCGGTTGACCAGCAGGAACCACAGCCAGGTGGCGCCGATCCCCGGCGCCGCCACGGTATAGACGAAGGCCAGCACCAGTTGCGGGCTCCAGTCCACGGGGCGGCCCCATTCCATCGCCGCCGCCGGCAGCAGCAGCGCCAGCGCGCCGACCGCCATCTGCATGCCGACGATCATCATCATGTTGCGGCTGCCGCCGGCGCCGCGCGCGGCCAGCGTGGCCAGCGTCAGCGCGACGACGCCAAAGCCGCACAGGATCAGTCCCGGAACGCTGAGCCCGTGTTGCAGGCGCACGCCCATGATCAGCACCACGCCCGCCACCCCGGCGACCAGCCCGGCCACGGCCATCGGGCGCAGCCGCTCGCCATAGATGGCCCAGCCCATGAAGGCCACCGCCAGCGGCATGACCGAGGCGATGATCGCCGCGGCCGAGGCCTCGACATATTGCATGGCGACCCAGTTCAGACCCAGATAGAGCGCATTCTGGCACAGGCCAAAGACGATCACCGTGCGCCACTCGGCGCGGCTCAGCCGCCAGTGCTGGCCCATGGCACGCGCCAGCCCCACGGCGACCACCGCCGACAGCGCGAAGCGGATGACCAGCGCCGTCAACGGCGGCGCCGCCAGCACGATCATGCGGGTCGTCGTGAACGCCGAGGCCCACATGAGCGCAAAGCCCAGCCCCATCAGAATGGCCTTGAAATCCATGCGCGGTCCCTTGCCTGTCCCCCAAAGGGCTAACAGATGACGGACAGCACGCAAGAGGCGCGACCGCGACGCATGGCAGCCCTTCGCGAACGGCATGGCACAGAAACGGGGCGCGCAAAAACAAGGGGCCGCGCAAGCGATGCGCGGCCCCGAAAGCTGGAACGATGCTCGCCCCGGATCAGGCGTTGACGCTGTCCTTCAGCGCTTTCGCGATGGTGACCTTGACCACCTTGTCGGCGGGCTTCGTCATCATTTCCTGGGTCTGCGGGTTGCGGACCTGACGCTCGGGGCGCGCGCGGCAAGCGACTTTGCCGATACCCGGCAGCGTGACGGCGCCACCTTCAGCGACGGTCTTCGAAACGATCGCCGACAGCGCGTCCAGCGCGGCGTTGGCGGTTTTCTTGTCGCTGCCCATTTCCTCGGCCAGCGAGGCGACGAGTTGGGTCTTGGTCATCGGTTTCGAAGCGGCCTGAGCCATAAGTCTGTCTCCTCGTTGTTCCCCGTTTCGGGGAATTTTTCGGTCGCCACCTTGGCGGCATGGATGCCGCTACACAAGCTTTTTGCGCATAGTTCAAGCTTTTTCCTTTGTTTTCGCCTATCCGACGCAACGAAAACGGCAGAAAAGCGCTTTCCTAAAGGAAAGCCGTTTCGTTGAACGACCTCAGCTTGCGCGAATGGATGCGTTCAAGGGGGGTGGCGCGCAGTTTCTCCATGGCACGAATCCCGATCAACAGGTGGTTTGCGACCTGCGTGCGATAGAAATCCGTGGCCATGCCGGGCAGCTTCAGCTCTCCGTGCAGGGGCTTGTCGCTGACGCAAAGCAGCGTGCCATAGGGCACGCGAAAGCGAAAGCCGTTGGCGGCGATGGTGGCGCTTTCCATGTCCAGCGCCACCGCGCGCGACTGCGACAGGCGCTGGACGGGCCCGGACTGGTCGCGCAATTCCCAGTTGCGGTTGTCGATGGTGGCGACGGTGCCGGTGCGCATGATCCGCTTCAGCTCATAGCCGTCAAGCTGCGTCACCTCGGCCACGGCGTCTTGCAGGGCGACCTGCACCTCGGCCAGGGCGGGGATCGGCACCCATAGCGGCAGGTCGTCGTCAAGGACGTGATCTTCGCGCAGGTAGGCATGGGCCAGCACGAAATCGCCCAGCGACTGCGAATTGCGCAGGCCGGCGCAATGGCCGACCATCAGCCAGGCATGGGGGCGCAGGACGGCGATGTGGTCGGTCGCGGTCTTGGCGTTCGAGGGGCCGACGCCGATATTGACCAGCGTGATGCCGTCGCCATCGGCCCGCTTCAGGTGATAGGTCGGCATCTGCGGCATGCGGCTGCCCTGCGCGATGATGCCATCGGGCGTGGTGATGACCTGGTTCCCAGTCGCCACGAACTCGGTATAGCCGGAATTCGGGTCGGCCAGCGCGCGGCGGCCGAAGGCCTCGAACTCATCGACATAGAACTGGTAGTTGGTGAACAGCACGAAGTTCTGGAAATGCTCGGGCTGGGTCGCCGTGTAATGCGTCAGCCGCGCCAGCGAGTAATCGACGCGCTGCGCGGTAAAGGGCGCCAGCGGCAGGCTGCCGTCGCTGTTCGGCCCGGCGGTGCCGTTCACGATGTCGTCGTTCATCGTGTTCAGGTCCGGCACGTCAAAGACGTCGCGCAGCGAATAGTTCAGCACGCCTTCCTGCGGCACGTTCAGGTCGCTTTGCGTGGCGACGGCGAAATGCACCGGCATCGGCGTGTCGCTGTCCCCGACCGAGACCGCGACGCCGTGGTTCTTCATCACCAGCGCGATCTGTTCGGTCAGATAGCCACGAAACAGGTCCGGGCGGGTGATGGAACTGGCATAGATGCCCGGAAGCGAGACATGGCCGAACGACAGCCGCGAATCCGTCTTGGTATGGACGGGGATATTGATGCGCAGTTCGGGGTAAAAGGCGCGATAGCGCGCCTCGGGCGGGCGCCCGCCCAGCGTTGCGACAAAGTGATCCAGCAGATAGCGGGCCGAGCGTTCGTAAAGTTCGATCAGCCGCTGGACCGCGGCGGTGGGATCGTCGAAAAAGATGCGCTCGGCGGGCTCCGGCGTCTCGATGGGCAGGGTCCGGTTGTCGATCATGTTGCGCGCTCTCCAGTTTCGCCAGACTGTGCCAGTGCCGGCGTGGGGTGGCAAGCCGGTCGCGGCGCACCTATCTGTTCCGCAAAGGAGAGATCCGCATGCAGTTTTCCATACTTGATCTGGCCGTCGTGGCCGAAGGTTCGGATGCGCGTCAGGCCATCGCCAACTCCGTCGCGCTGGCCCGGGCGGCCGAGGGCTGGGGCTATCACCGCTTCTGGCTGGCCGAACATCACAACATGCCCGGCATCGCCAGCGCCGCGACCGCGGTGCTGATCGACCACGTCGCCGGCAATACGAAGACGATCCGCGTCGGCGCCGGCGGCGTCATGCTGCCCAACCACGCGCCCCTGGCCATCGCCGAGCAGTTCGGCACGCTGGCCACCATCCACGGCGACCGCATCGACCTGGGGCTGGGCCGCGCACCCGGCGGCGACGGGGCGGTGATGCACGCGCTGCGCCGCTCGATGCAAAGAAACGAGGATTTCCCGAACGATGTCGTGGAACTGCTGCGCTATCTCGGGCCGGAACAGCCCGGCGTGCCGGTCGCCGCGCATCCCGGTCAGGGCACGCAGGTGCCGGTCTGGATCCTTGGCTCGTCGCTTTATGGCGCCAGCCTGGCGGCGGCGCTGGGGCTGCCCTATGCCTTCGCCAGCCATTTCGCCCCCGGCGATCTGGACGCGGCCCTGCGCCTTTACCGCGAGCGTTTCCAGCCCACCGAGTTCGGCGAAAAGCCGCGCTTCATGCTGGCGGTGAACGTCATCGCCGCCGATACCGACGCCGAGGCGCAGCGCCTGCGCAGCAGCCAGCAGATCAGCTTTGCCCGCCTGCGGCTGGGCACGCCCGGCCTGTTGCCGCCGCCGGTCGATGACGTGCTGGACGCGATCCCGGTGCGCATCCTGCCCACGGTCAATGCCGCGCTGGCGGTCAGCGCCATCGGCTCGGCCGAGACGGTCGCGGCGGAACTTGACGCGCTGATCGCCCGCTATCAGCCAGACGAGCTGATCCTAGTCGGCAATATCTACGACCAGACGGCGCGGCAGCGGTCCTTCGCGATGGCGGCGGAAATCCTGCGGGCGCGGACATGAAGGCGCTGATCCTTGGCCATGGCTATACCGCCGGCTTCCTGACGCCGCGACTGCGTGACAGGGGCTGGCAGGTCACCGGCACCACCCGCGACGCCCCCGACCGGGTCCGCGCCGCGGGTGCCACGCCGCTGCTGTGGCCGGGGGATGCGGATGGCGTGCGCAGGGCCATCGCCGGGGCCGATGCCATCCTGATCTCGGCCGGGCCGGATCAGGGCGGCGACCCGGTGCTGGCGGACTTCGCCGCGGATTTCGCCCACGCCCGCCCGCGTTGGCTGGGCTATCTGTCCACGACCGGGGTTTACGGCGACCGCGATGGCGGCTGGGTGGACGAGGATTCGGCGCTGGCGCCGACGACCCGGCGCGGGCGCGACCGCGTGGCCGCCGAACAGGCGTGGCAGCGGCTGGCCGCCGAACAGGACCTGCCGCTGCATATCTTTCGGTTGGCGGGCATCTATGGCCCCGGGCGCGGCCCCTTTGCCAAGCTGCGCGCCGGAACCGCGCGGCGCATCGTCAAGCCGGGGCAGATCTTCTCGCGCATCCATGCGGCGGATATCGCGCAGGTGCTGCTGGCCTCGATCGAGGCGCCGCGGCCGGGCGCGGTCTATAATGTCTGCGACGACGACCCCGCCCCGCCCGAGGCGGTGATCGGCCATGCCGCCGAACTGCTGGGCCTGCCGCTGCCCCCGGCCGAGGATTACGCCACCGCCGAGATGACGCCGATGGCGCGCAGCTTCTATGCCGAAAGCAAGCGGGTCGCGAATGACCTGATCAAGCGCGAACTGGGCGTGCGGCTGATCTATCCCGATTACCGCGCCGGCCTTGCCGCCCTGCTGGAAGCCGAGGACACGCCCGCCTGAAGCGCGCGCTTACGGCGTCACGTTCAGGGCGCCGCGATCGAGCAGCAGCCGGTCAGCATCCGCGCCGGCACGTCCTTGCCTTCAAGGATGACCGTGACCGCCAGCGCATAGGTGCGGTCCGACATGCCGTCCGAACATTGCTGCGGCTGCATGACCGCGGTCAGGCGGCCCTTGTCGTCGCCGGCGATCATGCCGCGCATCGGCTCGCCCTCGATGCCGCGGTCCATGACCTTGCGCAGCGCCAGCTTGCGGTCGGCGGTGTCGGTCTCATTGAAGACAAGGCCGTTCTCGACCGTCTGGAACGACCAGAAGGGTTCCGTGCCGCCGCAATGCAGGGCCAGCGGCAACGAGGCGGGCTTCCACAGCGGGGCCTGCGCCTTGAGGAAACGCAGCGCCACCCAGCCCGACCGTTCCCCGACATTCACCCGGCCCCATTTGCCGGAGGCGTCGCGCTCCAGCAGCTCGACCCCCTTGGCGTTCGAGCGCAGCGTGCCGATGACCGCAGCCTTGCCGTCCGGCGCCTCGCGCACGTTCAGCGTGTCCCAGGTCTCGACCACGGTGACATCGTAAAGCTGGGGCAGATAATCCTGCGCCGCGGCAACCAGAGGCGCCGCCATCAGAAACCCGGTCAGAAGAATACGCCGCATCATGTCGCCTCCGCTCAAACGGTCTTGTTCTTGATCCATGGGGTCATGCCGGGCCGTCTCATGCCCGCTTTTCCCCGATCTGCGCCACGCCCAGAACCTCCAGCACCTTCGCCTCGATATCGGGGGCGGACATGCGGGCCTCGCGGTACATCGCCTCGGGGCTGGCGTGGTCGATGAAGGTGTCGGGCAGGACCATCTGGCGAAAGCGCAGGCCGCGGTCAAAGACGCCCTCATCCGACAGAAGCTGCGCGACAAGGCTGCCGAAACCGCCGACCGCGCCTTCCTCGATGGTGATCAGCGCCTCATGCGTGGCGGCAAGGCGCAGGATCATGTCGCGGTCCAGCGGTTTCGCGAACCGCGCATCGGCGACGGTCGGCTGGATGCCGCGTGCCGACAGCGCCTCACGCGCGCGCATGACCTCGGGCAGGCGGGTGCCAAAGGACAGGATCGCGACGCGCGCGCCCTCGGCGACGATGCGGCCGCGGCCGATCTCAAGCGGTTCGGCGCGTTCGGGCATCTCGACGCCGGTGCCCTCGCCACGCGGATAGCGAAAGGCGATGGGGCCGGCGTCATGCGCGGCGGCGGTCGCCACCATGCGCGCCAGTTCTGCCTCGTCCGAGGCCGCCATCACCACCATGCCGGGCAGGTTCGCAAGGAAGGCCACGTCATAG
>RRZU010501856.1_pt1 | contig 36550 bp, 31 predicted proteins | sample 2165561 | NCBI WGS metagenome assembly RRZU01 (sample SAMN10456909, study PRJNA506462) | wastewater metagenome | isolation source: wastewater sludge | place: USA: Moscow, Idaho | reverse complement strand
CCATTGCCGGAAACGCCGGCAAGGCCGGTGATCTCGCCGGCCCTCAGGGTAAGCGATATGTCGTCGAGCGCAGCCCCGTTGTAGGGCGTGGTGGAGACGCGTTCGAGCGCCAGCAGCGGCGCCCCGACATTGGCCGGGCTGACCTCCGCCGGCTTCACCTCCTGGCCGACCATGAGGGCCGCCAGCGCCTTGCGATCGGTCGATGCCGTTTCGCGTTCGCCGACAAGCTGGCCCGCGCGCAGCACCAGCACACGATCGCTGACGGCCATCACTTCATGCAGCTTGTGGGAGATGAAGATGATCGACAAGCCCCTGGCGACGAGCAGCTTCAAGGTTCGAAACAGCGCATCGGTTTCGGCCGGGGTCAAGACGGCGGTCGGCTCGTCGAAGACGAGGAAGCGCGCGTCGTTGGCGAGCGCCTTGAGGATCTCCACCCGCTGCTGCACGCCGACGGGCAGATCCTCGATCAAGGCGTCCGGCTCCACCGGCATGCTGTAGCGCGACGACAGTTCCAGGACGCGTTTGCGCGCCGATGCCGCGTTCAGCAGGGCACCGCCCTCGCGTCCGAGCATGAGGTTCTCGGTGACGCTGAAGACGTCGACGAGCATGAAGTGCTGATGAACCATCCCGATGCCGGCCGCCATGGCCTCGCGCGGGTTGTTGAAGACGTGCGCGGCGCCGTCGATGACGATCTCGCCGTCGTCGGGCTCCAGCAGCCCGTACAGAACGTTCATCAACGTCGACTTGCCTGCGCCGTTCTCGCCCAGCAGACAGTGGATCTCTCCAGGCCGGACGTCCAGATCGACCTGATCGACGGCGGTGAACGATCCGAATCGCTTGGTGATCCCCCTCAGTTCGAGTCCGCCGACGGGTGTGTCCTGCTCCACGATGCTGTTCCCCCCTGTGGGTGTGGTGCGCTCACGCCGACGCAGCGGGAGGCAGCGCGCAAACGCGCCCCCCGCTGCGTCAGATGGATGCTTAGGACTCGACCTTGAGGGTGCCGGCCTCGATGTCCTTCTTCATCTGCTCGATCTCAGACTTGGTCTGATCGGAGACCTTGCTGTCCCACTCGTGGAAGGGGGCCAGGTAGGCGCCACCGTTGGCGAGGGTCCCGATGTAGGCCTCGTTGGTGAAGGTGTTGTCCTTGGACTCCTTGATCGCCTCGAGTACCGCGGCGTCCATGCCCTTGCCGACCGAGCTGGGGATCACGGAGGCGTACTTCGGCATCGACAAGACACCATCGGAGTCGACCCACAGGGATGCGACGTTGCCGTTGGACTCGGCCGCGACCTGCAGCCCGCCCTCAGAGGCGGGGCCGGCGACGGGGAGGATGATGTCGGCGCCCTGGGCGACCAGGTTGCTGGCCAACTGCTTGCCGCCGGCGACGTCAGAGAACTGGTTGCCGGGGATGAAGGAGCCGGTCTTGCTGGCGCGATCCCAGCCGACGACCTTGACCGAGGTGCCCTTCTGCTTGTTGTAGTGCGCCACACCCTGGGCGTAACCGTCCATGAAGATGGTCACGGTCGGGTACGGTGCGCCGCCGTAGGTGCCGACCGTCCCGGTCTTGGACAGGGACGCCGCCAGGTAGCCGGCGAGGAAGGACGGCTCAGCGGTGTTGAAGGTCAGGCCCTTCACGTTGGCCTCGGGGGCCTCGTAGGAGTAGTCGACGATCGCGTAGTCGATGTCAGGGTTGGCCTTGGCCGAGGCGGCGGTGGCGTCACCGAGGGCGAAGCCGACGGTGACGATGATGTTGCACTTGGCCTCCACCATCTTCTGCACGTTGGCGGCGTAGTCCGCGATGGTCTGGCTCTGCAGCTCCCGGATCTGGATGCCGAGCTGCGACTCGGCGTCCTTCAGGCCCTTGTACGAGGTCTCGTTGAACGACTTGTCATCGAAACCGCCCTCATCGGAGACCATGCAGGCGAGGAAGTTGCTCGCGCTGGTCGACGACGAAGGAGTGGACGTGGCGGCCGGGGGCGGGGTCGCACAACCGGCCAGCAGCATCGCAGCTACCAGGCCGGAACCAATCAGGGACTTCTTCACGAATGCCTCCTTGGCACGGATTTTTCTTGGGGCCGATGCGGCCTTCCAGTCGAGCGATCCTAGCGTTGCGGGGCCCGATGACGAGGGTTTCCAGCCCTGCACCACCACGTTGATACCGCTTTGTAACGTCACGCGACCTGACGCACCAAGGCCCCCGCGGCGTCGATCATCGCGAGCGTCTCCTCCCGCCAGGTCGGCGCCTGAACGCGATACGGACCGGTGGCCAGCGACACGACGACCGCGGACGCGCGCAGCCGCAGCTCGATCGGGTCCACCCGCTCGTCGAAGACGGGGACCCAGGACCGCAACAGTGCGTGCACACCGGCCGTCTGGGAAGCCGACATGCCCGAGATGGTGCTCATGTGAGCGATCAGGCAGGCGAGATCGTCGGCGCGCCGGCCGGGCCCGATGGTGTCGATGTCGAGGATCCCGACGACCTTCCCCCCGGCGACGTGCACCTGTCCCTCATGGAAGTCACCGTGGGTGGGCTCGGTGCCAGGTGGCAGCCCGCGCAGGCCGGAGCGCACCTCCTTGGTGATCCACTCCAGCGCCGAGCGAGCCTGCGGCAGCGCGGTCGCGATCATGCCCGCATAGTGCTCCAGCGCGTCGGCCCACGGTGGGCGGCGTTCCAGGCCTGCGACGGCGCTCGGCATGGCGTCCAGGATGCCGATGAGTTGCTCGGCGGTGCAGGACCGGCCGGGCTGGAACAGGGCGCGCGCCAGTGAGTCCCCCCGAAGGGCGCCGAGCACCAGGAGGTGGTCCGGCGTGCGGGCCAGGACGGGCGGAGCGGGAACGCCGGCGTCCAGCAAGAGCCGGTGACGGCGGGCGACCGGGTCGATCGTGCTCTCCCGCAGCACCTTGGTGTAGAAGGTCGCGCCATCGACGACCGTGTCGCGCAGGACCGCCCGTCGACGGGGCCGGTAGGTCATCATCTCCAGCGTCAGATCCGTAGGCGCCAACGGACCCTCGACGACGCGATAGTCCGTCAGGATGGCGGCCATCGAGGCGGCATAGGCGGCTCGGGGAAGCCCGGGGAGTTCGGGATCGTTGGGGTACAGCCATACCGCCACCTCGCGATCCCCGTCGGCGAAGATCTCGGCGCGGACATCGGCCTCGCTCGGGCCCTGCACCCGGGCGCTGACGCCCAGCAGTTCGTGACGTTCCCCACTGGGCCAGGCCACGCGCGCCGCGTAGGTCGCGGTGGTCGAACTACGGGGCTGGGCATCGACATGGTCGAGTTCCCACTCCTGAAGCAGGCCCCCGGCGTGGCGGACCGCCGCCTCCAGCAAGCCCCCGACCTGGGGCCCGGTCAGCAGCTCCGCCCCGTCGTCGGCGGGCATGGCGAACCTGTTACTCGGCCGCCGGCTCGGGCTTGAGCGCACCGAGGCGATCGAGCCGCACCCGGGCCACACGCCGGCCGTCGAGCTCGGTGACGGTGAACTGGAACTCCGCGCCCTCGTCTTCCTCACCCTCGGGGTGGAACAGCAGGCTGGTCACGTGGTCTCCCACCGCGGGCACCTGCCCCAGCTCGGCCATCAGGTAGCCCGCCACCGTGTCGTAGGGCCCTTCGGGGATCTGGTAGCCGTAGGACTCGTCGAACTCCTCCAAGGTGGTGAGCCCGTCGAGGTCCGTGGCGTGAGGATTGGGTTCCTCCCGGTCGAACTCGTCGGTGATGTCGCCGATGAGTTCCTCCACCAAGTCTTCGATCGTCACGATGCCCGCCGTGCCGCCGTACTCGTCCGACACGATGACCATGTGGTCGTTCTGGGACTGCATCTCGGTCAGGGCGTGCAGGATGCGCACCGTGCCGGGCAGCGAATGGATGGGACGCACGAGCTGCCGGATGGGGGCCTGGCGGGTGGCGGGATCCAGGTCGAACAGATCCCGGACGTGCAGGAAGCCGATGACGTCATCGACGTCGGTGCCGATGACCGGATACCGGGAGTGGGCGCCGTCGCGCACCACGCGGATCGCCTTGCTGGCCGCCATGTCGGCATCCAGGAAGTCGACCTCGGTGCGCGGCACCATGGCCTCGCGCAGCGTCACCTGCCCGGCCGCGAACACCTCATCGACGATGTGGCGTTCCTCATCGCCGAGCGTCACCGAACTCGACACCATGGCGCGGAGTTCCTCGTCGGTGACCTCCTCGCGGGACGCATGGGGATCCCCGCCCAGCACCCGGACGACGACGTTGGTCGAGACGCCCAGGAACCAGATCACCGGACGCATGATCTTCGCGATCACATTCACCAGCGGACCCAGCGTCAGGGAGTAGGCCTCGGCGCGCTGCATGGCGAGCCGCTTCGCGGTGAGCTCGCCCAAAACGATGGAGAAGTAGGAGATCACGATCGTGATCAGGACCGTCGACAGCCCGCCGGCCACCCCGTCGGGGACTCCCCAGCCGAGGAACACCGGCGTCAGGAGCGGAGCGAAGTTGTCGGCACCGAACGAGGCCGCCAGGAAGCCGGCCAGCGTGACGCCGATCTGCACCGCGGAGAGGAACAGGTTGGGGTCGGCGGCCAGACGAGCCACGGTCGCGCCGCGCTTGCCCCGGCCGCTCAATGCCTTGACCTGGCTGTCGCGGAGCGACACCAAGGCCATCTCTGCCGCGGCGAACACACCGCCGATGATGATGAAGAGCAGCACCAAGAGTGCGTTCGACACGGTCGTGTTCACCCGGTCATCGTACCGGGGTCCGCTCGCGGCCCCGGCTGATCGTCCCGGGTGCCGGGGTGGAGCCCGGCGTCCGCGTGGCGGGTAGGCCTGGTCTAGGGTGTCCGGCATGGGTGTCGACGCGACCGTGGACCAGCGCATCGTGGCTGTGGTGGTGGCCTGGAACAGGCGCGATCTGCTCGCCGAGAACCTCGCCGGGCTGGCTGCCCAGACGCGGCCACCGGACGCGGTCGTCGTCATCGACAACGCCTCCACCGACGACTCCGCAGCGCTCGCCGCCCGGCATCCGGTCGTCACCGAGGTGGTGTCCCTGCCGACGAACACCGGCGGCGCGGGCGGATTCGCCGCGGGCATCGCTCGGGCGATCATCGCGCATGGCGCCGAGGCGGTCTGGATCATGGACGACGACACCGTCCCGACGCCCACCGCCTTGGAGGAGTTGCAGCGAGCCCGCGTCCGCTACCCCGGTCGCGTCACGCTCGCGGCCTCCCGCGCCGATTGGCGCGACGGCCGCGAGCACCCCATGAACCTGCCCCGGGAACGTCTGGGCACCTCGACGCTGGAGCGACGTTCGGCCCGGCTCGTCGGCGGCATCCCCATCCGGTCGGCCTCCTTCGTGTCGATCCTGCTGGATGCCGACGCGATCCGGACGCACGGTCTGCCGCTGGCCGACTACTTCCTGTGGAATGACGACTTCGAGTACACGGCCCGGCTGCTGCGCGAGGGCGTCGGGCTCTACGTCCCCGCCTCCCGCGTCTACCACCTGACCAAGGTGTTCGGCAGTTCGGACGCCGACCCGGGTCCCCGGTTCACCCACGAGGTGCGCAACAAGGTGTGGCTGTTCGGCCGCTCGGGGGCGCTGGGGCCCCTCGAATGGCCCCTCTACGTCGGGGCGACCGGGCGCAGGTGGGTGCGGATGGTGCTCCGGTCGAAGGATCGCTCCGCGCTGCTGGGGTACGGCCGCCAGGGGCTGCGCGAGGCCGCCGCGGCGCCGCGCACCACCACGGCTGTCCTCGCCGGGACCCCGGTGGCTCCCGATGTGGCCGCGGTTGAGGCGGGTGCTGGGCGTGGCTGAACCGTTCAGCGTGCTGATGTCGGTCTACGCAGGCGACCGACCGGCGGCCTTCGCCGCCGCCATCGCGTCGGTCACCACCGAACAGACCCTGGCGCCGTCGGAACTGGTGTTGGTGGTGGATGGCCCCGTTCCCGCCGGCATCGCCGCGGTGCTGCGCCGCGTCGAGGCCGGAGAACTGACCGGCACGGTGCCGGTCCGCCTGGTGGCGCTGCCGGGCAACGTCGGGCTCGCCCTGGCTCTGGAGGAGGGGCTGGACGCCTGCCGCCACTCGATCGTGGCCCGCGCCGATGCCGACGATCTCTCCCTGGCACACCGGTTCGCCGTGCAGGTCCCGATGGTGGCCGGAGGCTTGGATCTGGTAGGCAGCGCCCTGGTCGAGTTCGCCGAGGAGACCGGGCCCGACGGGGTCGTGCGTGAACTGCCCGTCGCCGCGGCCGACATCGCCACGATGGCCCGCTTCCGAGATCCCTTCAACCATCCGACCGTGGTGTATCGCCGCGAAGCCGTCCGCTCAGCCGGCGGGTACGAACACCTCAACAAGATGGAGGACTACTGGCTGTTCGCCCGGATGATCATGGCGGGTGCCGCCGTGGCGAACACCGACCAGATCCTCGTCCGGTACCGGGTGGGAGCGGGCGCCTACGACCGTCGGGGCGGTTTCGAGATGCTACGCAGCGAACTGATCCTGCAGTGGCACTTCCGTCGCTCGGGATTCACCAGCATCGGCCAGTTCGCCCGCAACGTGCTCGTGCGGGGTGGGTACCGGCTCGTGCCGGTGTGGTTGCGGTCGGGCGCCTACCGGCGGATGGTCCGTCCCCGGTAGGCGACTGCGTCAATCGCGTACGCCGCGCAGGAAGGCCACAGCCTCCACGCAAGGCCCGTCGAACACTTTGCGCCCCCGCTCCATGACGATCCCCCGCTCGCAGATGTCCGCCACGAGATCCAGGTCGTGGCTCACGACGACCAGGGTCTTGCCCGCCGCGACGAGCTCCTTGATCTTGGCGATGCACTTGCGCTGGAAAGGCTCGTCCCCGACCGCGAGGATCTCGTCGACGAGGAAGACATCCGGGTCGGTGTGCACCGCGACGGCGAACGCGAGCCGCAGGTACATGCCGGAGGAGTAGAACTTCACCTCGGTGTCGATGAACTCGCCGATCTCGGAGAACGCAACGATGTCGTCGAAGCGGGCGTCGATCTGCTCCTTGGTCATGCCGAGGATCGCGCCGTTGAGGTACACGTTGTCGCGGCCCGGCAGGTCGTGATGGAATCCCGCGCCCACCTCGATCAAGCCCGCCACCTTGCCTCGCACCAGTACCTCGCCGCCATCGGGGCGCATCACCCCGGAGATCAGCTTCAGCGTGGTGGACTTGCCCGAACCGTTGAAGCCCAGCAGCGCGACGGTCTCGCCCTCGCCGATCTCGAAGCTGACGTCGTCCAGCGCCTTGAACTTGGCCGACAGGTCGCCTTTGCGTCCCTTCAGCAGCCAGACGACGGCTTCCTTCATCGACCGCGTGTGCCGCAGCACGAACTCTTTGCTCAGGTCCTGGACCCGCACCATGACGTCGCTCATCACAACTCCTGCGCGAAATGGCCCTCGTGGCGGCGGAACACCCAGTCCCCCAGCACGAGCAGCAGTGCGGAGACGACCAGCGCGACCGGCGTCCAGAGGGTGAACAGGTGGGGCGGGATGCTCCAGTTACCCAGGTGCGGCACGGTGGGCGCCCAGAAACCGTAGTGGAACAGTTCCACGGCCACCGTCAGCGGGTTCATGAAGTACAGGTTCAGCAGCCACGCCGGGGTCTCGGCCTGCACCATCGTCCAGACGTAGAGCACCGGGGAGGCCCAGGTGGCCACCATCGCGATCAGGTCGACGATGTTCTCCGCATCCCGGAAGAAGACGTTCGCGGTGGTGAACAACAGTCCCAGCCCCAGGGAGAACAGCGCGACGATCGCCACCCCGGCCAGGATCGCGGCCAGTTCGACGGGCCCGGGGATCCAGCCGACCACCAGACAGGCGGCCAGCAGGACGACGAGCTGGGGCACGAAGTGGATGCCTGCGACCCACAGCGACGAGACCGGGAACAGCTCCCGGGGAAGGTAGATCTTCTTGATGAGCTGGCCGTTGCCGACGACGGACCGCGCAGCATTGCCGAACGCTTCGTTGAAGAAGTTCATCACCGCGATGCCTGAGAACAGGTAGACGGCGTAGTTCGGCATCCCCTTGTTGAGGCCGAGGAACACGCCCATCGCCACGTAGAACACGGCGAACTGCACGGCAGGCTTGATGTAGCTCCACACGATGCCCAGGACCGAACCTCGATAGCGGACCTGGACCTCCTTGCGGACGATGAGCCGCAGGAGGTACCAGTGCCGCACCACATCACGCAGGCCTTGCCCCCTTCCGGGGGCGACCAAGGGCGCGCTCACTAGCGGGTGAGCTCGGAATCGGTGTGCGCCGCGAACGTCTCTTCCCACGCGGGGATCGACGTGATCCGCGGCAGCGCCTCACGGTAGGCGGTCCGCAACCGCGGCCATTCCATGAGCAGCCGAGCGTGCAGGCGCGTCGCCTCGACCAGGTTCTTGCGCACCACCCCGGGGTCGCGCTGATACCACGACGACGCCGTCCCTTCGGCGTTGCTGACCACGGCGGAGTCGTACTGCGACATCCGCCACCACTTGTTGTCCTGATGGGCGACGACCGCCTGCGGGCGGTCCTTCTTGGAGGCGCTGACCGGCAGCCCGATCTGACGCACCAGCGTCTTCAGTGCCCACGGCACCAGCTTGGCCACGGACGGCTGCTGGAAGCTCTGCCCGCGGCGGGGCGGCTTGCTGCTGCCCGGGGCCGGGAACTCGTCCACCCGCGGCTTGAACACGGCGTCGGTGAAGTCGGCGGCGAGCGCACGGATCTCCTTGATCCGTTCCGGCTGGATGGCGTGGAGCTGATCGGGGCCGGCGAGGATGTCGTTCAGGGCCATGATGCGGCCCGCCTCGGTGTAGTACTGCATGGAGATCAGGTGCTTCACGTCCATGTAGTTGGACTCGCGGATGAGCCGCCCGCCCCGCTCATACGGTGAATGCAACAGCGCGGCGATGACTCGGTTGCGCTCATGGAAGTAGGCCTGCCATCCGACGAGGTCGTCCTTGTCGCCCCAGCTGATGTGCCACACGGCCGCGCCGGGCAGCGAGACCGTCGGGTAGCCGGCCGCCTTGGCGCGCAGCCCGTACTCGGCGTCGTCCCACTTGATGAAGACCGGCAGGGAGAGTCCGATCTCCTTGATCACGGACGTGGGGATGAGTTCCATCCACCAGCCGTTGTAGTCCGCGTCGATACGGCGGTGCATCCACGACGTGGAGCGAAGGTTCGTGACGGCCAGGTCGTAGCCGGTCACCTGTTCGGCGACGGGCTTGTCCGGCTGGAAACGCCACGGGTTGACCACTTCGCCCATGGTGTGGAGGGCGGTGCGGTTGTAGAGGTCGAACATGTGCGCGCCGACCAGGGTCGGACGGACGCAGTAGCTGGAGAACGTGAGCAGCCGCTCGATGGACTCCGGCTCGATCACGATGTCGTCGTCGCACAAGAGCACGTAGTCGGAACCATTCTGCACGGCCTCGTACATGCCCCGCGAAAAGCCACCCGACCCGCCCAGGTTGGACTGGTTGATGATCCGCAGCCGGCCCTTCAGCAGGGCGGCTGCCTCCTCGAAGCCAGCCTGGTCGGACACCTTCTGCGAGCCCTGATCGACGATCAGGACCTCCTTGACGTGCTCCAGGGCCTCGGGAGACTGCCCCAGCGAGGTGATGTTGGCCACACAGAAGTCAGGCTTGTTCATGGTGGTGATCTCGAGGGTCACCTCGCCCAGCGGCCGACCGTGGTCCAGGCCCTGCCACGAGGCCTCGATGAGCTTCAGGGGCTGGCTGGAGGCGACCAGGTCGAACCAGTACCAGCCACCATCCCCGAAGGGCTTCAACGGCAGATCGAAGGTCACGGTCTCGGCGCCGGAGACGCGCACGGACTCCACGCGCTGCAGCGCGCCCCGAGCGTTCGACTTGTGGACGATCACCGCGCCGACGCCTTCCAGCGTCACCGACAGCCGGACGCTCTCCAGCGCCGTCCACCTCCGCCAGTAGGACGCCGGGAACGCATTGAAGTAGGTGCCGAACGACAGCCGCACCCCGGGCCGGACCGTCATGGACCGGCGATCCACCATGTCCTCGGCGTGAACCGCCTCGGATGCGCGCACCACCGTCGGAGCCTGCACCGACCGCTTGCCGTTCATGGTGTCCTTCAGCGGACCGGTCGCGGCGCCGCCGTCGACGTAGAGCGCCACGGTGTCCCGCTGGTTCTCCGCAGGCAGGATGATGCGCTGCAGCACGCGGTAGTTCGCCTCGGGAGAGGGGCGGGTGCCCACCGATTCGGTCGTCGTGGCGGTCACGCGTCCACACCTCCGCTTTCCAGCGCCACACCCTCGGCGAAGTGCGGCTTGATCTTGTTGTCGAACATGGACAGCGCAGAACCGATGGCCATGTGCATGTCGAGGTACTTGTAGGTGCCCAGGCGACCGCCGAACAGCACGTTCGGTTCGGCCTTGGCCTGATCGCGGTACTTCAGCAGACCATCGCGGTCGGCGTCGGTGTTGATCGGGTAGTAGGGCTCGTCGTCGCGGCCGGCGAACCTGCTGTACTCCCGCATGATGATCGTCGCGTCCTTGGTGTAGTCGCGCTCGGGATGGAAGTGACGGAACTCGTGGATCCGGGTGAACGGAACGTCGGCGTCGGGGTAGTTCATCACCGAGGTGCCCTGGAAGTCCTCGATGGGCAGGACCTCCTCCTCCAGGTCGATCGTGCGCCAGCCCAGCTCCCCTTCGGAGTAGCCGAAGTAACGGTCCACCGGGCCGGTGTAGACGATGGGGACGTTGCCGCGCACGTTGTCGCGGTTGATCTCCTGGGAGTCGTCGAAGAAGTCTGTTCCGAGCCGCACGTCGATGAGCGGGTGGTCGGCCATGCGCTCCAGCCAGGCGGTGTATCCGTCGGTGGGGAGGCCCTCGTGGGTGTCGTTGAAGTAGCGGTTGTCGTAGGTGTAGCGCACCGGCAGCCGGCTGATGATGGACGCCTCGAGCTGCTCGGGGTCGGTCTGCCACTGCTTGGCGGTGTAGTGCATGATGAAGGCCTCGTACAGCGGACGCCCGATCAGGCTGATGCCCTTCTCCACGAAGTTCTCGGGCGTCTTGTCCCCCAGTTCGGCGGCCTGCTCGGCGATGAGCGCCCGCGCCTGCGACGGCGAATACGCCGCCCGGAAGAACTGGTTGATCGTGCCCAGGTTCACCGGCATCGGGTATACCTCGCCCTGATGGGATGTGTAGACCTTGTGCACGTAGTTGGTGAAACTCGTGAACCGGTTCACGTACTCCCAGACCCGCTCGTTGCTGGTGTGGAACAGGTGCGCACCGTAGCGGTGCACCTCGATGCCGGTGGCCGGGTCGTTCTCGGAATACGCGTTGCCGCCGATGTGACTGCGCCGGTCGATCAGCGCGACCCTGAGGCCGAGATCATTGGCTGCACGTTCGGCGATCGTCAGGCCGAAAAGCCCGGATCCGACGACGATGAGGTCTGCTGACACCTTGTCCTGCCCCTTTACCTGGACTGCGAACAGACCCTGTTATCCATCCGCTGTGGCTCATCCCACTCTAGCGGGGCCCCCGCCTATCCTGGCTCACATGCGGATCGCCCTCTCGCTTGGCTCCGGTGGAGCCCGCGGCTATGTCCACATCGGCGTCATCGACGAACTGCGCGCACGCGGCCACGAGGTGGTCGCGATCGCCGGGACGTCGATGGGCGCCCTCGTCGGCGGTCTCGAGGCCGCGGGAAAGCTGCAGGATTACGCCGAGTGGGTCACGACGCTCACCCAGCGTGACGTCCTGCTCCTGCTGGACCCCGCCCTGACCGGGCCCGGCGTGTTCTGGGGCCAGCGCGTCATGTCACGGGTCGCCGACATCCTGGACGGCGCCCAGATCGAAGACCTGCCCATTCCGTTCACCGCGGTGGCCACCGACCTGACCAACAGCCGGGAAGTGTGGTTCCAGCGGGGCTCCGTCGCCACGGCGATCCGGGCGTCCATCGGCATCCCGAGCGTGTTCACCCCGGTCATGGTCGACGGCCGCCTGCTGGCCGACGGCGGCCTGCTCAACCCGGTGCCGGTGGACCCCCTCCACGGCGTCCCCGCCGACCGCACCATCGCCGTCAGCCTGGCCGGACGCCGCGCCGGCGGCCTGACGGGGCGCCCGGTGACCGAGACGGCCTCCAATGAGGGCTTCATGGGCGAGTTGTCCGGCTGGTTCCGCCGGGGCGTGTTGGAGAGCGGCGCGGTGCGCAACTGGCGCGATTGGTGGACCGAGCGGTTCTTCCCCGCGGATGCGCCCCGTGCGGTGGAGGCCGGGGACACCACCGAGCGCAGCCCCGACTTCGACTTCGGCGAGCTGCCCAAGGGGCTCAAGCTCGGCGACGTGGTCTCGCTGTCGCTGGAGACCGCGGAAGCCCTGATCACGCGATTCAGGCTGGCGGCCAGCCCTCCCGACACCCTGATCGAGTTCGGCCAGGACATGGCGTCGACCTTCGACTTCCATCGGGCTGCGGAACTCATCGAGATCGGGCGGACGACCGCGGCGCACGCCCTCGACGAGGCCGGCCTGTGAGCCCACGGCAACCCGTCCAGAGTCTGAGCCGTGACGCCCAGTAGAGTCGGGCGCCGTGACTACCTCGTCCCACTGGGTGCTGACCCTGGACTGCCCCGACCGCCCCGGCATCGTGCATGCCGTCACCGGTGCGGTCGCCGCGGCGCAGGGCAACATCACCGAACTGCAGCAGTTCTCCTCGATCGACACGGGTCGCTTCTTCATGCGGGTCCAGGTGCAGACGGGGTTCGAGCGGTCCTCCTTCGAGGAGTCGCTCCGCCCGCTCGCCGCGTACCTGCAGGCGAGCTGGACCCTCGATGAGGTGGGTCGCCGACGCCGCACCCTGATCCTGGCCAGCAAGGCCGCACACTGCCTCAACGACCTGCTGTTTCGGCAGCGGTCCGGTCTGCTGCCGATCGAGGTGGTCGGGGTGATGGCCAACCATCCCGATCTGCGCCCGCTGGCCACCTTCTACGGGATCGACTTCCGCGACTACGCGGTGCTCCCCGATACCAAGGCGGCCTTCGAGGCGGAGGTGCTGCGCAGGGTCGAGGACGAGGACGTCGAACTGGTCGTCCTCGCTCGCTACATGCAGATCCTCTCCCCCGGCCTGTGCGAGGCACTGGCGGGGCGCGCCATCAACATCCACCACTCCTTCCTGCCCGGTTTCAAGGGCGCGAACCCCTACCGTCAGGCCCACGAACGCGGTGTGAAGCTGATCGGGGCCACGGCGCACTTCGTCACCCCCGACCTGGACGAGGGCCCGATCATCGAACAGAACGTCGCGCGCGTCGACCACAGCCTCGACGTTCCCCAACTCGTCGCCCGGGGGCAGGAGCAGGAGACCCGCACCCTCGCCGAGGCCGTCCGGCTGTACGCGGAGCGGCGCGTCTTCCTCGACGGCCCCCGGACCGTCATCTTCTCCTGACCACGCCTTTTCGGGCGCAAGGACCAATAAGAATCTCGACGTCGAGTAACAACACGATTCGGCAACGATCCCGCGAGCGGGGTCGCGCCGGGGTGCGGCTGACCCGTTAGTGTCTGCGCTGCCAGCCCGCTGGCATCCACATGACCAATGGAGGTTTCATGTCGACTCCCCCGCATCACACGCCCGTGGACCCGCCGGAGCACGGGGCCACCGCCCCGACCCCCGCAGAGATCCCCGCCGAGGCTTTCGTCGAGATGTCGCAATCGCCGCAGTTCAAGGAACTGCAGCGACGTTTCCGCACGTTCGCGTTCCCCATGACCGCGGCATTCCTCATCTGGTATTTCGCCTACGTCTTGATGTCCGTCTACGCCCGCGACTTCATGTCGACGCCGCTGGCGGGCATGCAGTACTTCAACATCGGCCACCTCCTCGGCCTGCTCCAGTTCGTGACCACCTTCGGCATCACCTGGCTGTACCTTCGCCAGGCCAAGACGCGCCTGGACCCCCTGGCCAACGAGATCCGTGACCAACTGGAAGGAGGCGCGCGATGATGCCGCTGGAAGCCCTCGGGAACCCGATCCTCAACATCGTCATCTTCGGCCTGTTCGTCGTGGGCACGCTCACGGTCGTCATCAAGGTGACGTCGAACCAGAACAAGGCGGCGTCCTCCTTCTACACCGGTGGCGCACAGTTCTCCGGGACGCAGAACGGCTTTGCGATCGCGGGCGACTACCTGTCCGCGGCCTCCTTCCTCGGCATCGCCGGCGCGATCGCGTTCAACGGCTATGACGGCCTGCTGTATTCCATCGGCTTCCTGGTCGCCTGGCTCGTGGCCCTGCTGCTGGTGGCCGAGCCGCTGCGCAACACGGGCCGCTACACCATGGCCGACGTTCTCAGCTTCCGGATGCGGCAAAAGCCGGTCCGGCTGGCGGCTGCGCTGTCCACCCTCGCCGTGTCGTTCTTCTACCTGCTGGCGCAGATGGCGGGCGCGGGTGGCCTCGTCTCACTGCTGCTGGGGCTCAACGGCGAGTTCGCCCAGAACACGGTCATCATCATCGTGGGCGTCCTCATGATCGTCTACGTGCTGATCGGCGGCATGAAGGGCACCACCTGGGTCCAGATGATCAAGGCCGTCCTGCTCATCGCCGGTGCCGGAATCATGACGGTGTGGGTACTGGCCCTCTTCGGCTTCAACTTCGACGCGCTCATGGGCAAGGCGGTGGAGGCCAACAACCATCCGCAGATGCTCGCGCCCGGCGACAAGTACAAGGACCCGGTCGGATTCATCTCCCTCTCGATCGCCCTCGTCCTGGGCACCGCGGGGCTGCCCCACGTGCTGATGCGGTTCTACACCGTCCCCACGGCCAAGGCGGCACGCAAGTCGGTCACCTGGGCCATCGGCCTGATCGGCGCGTTCTACCTGTTCACCCTCGTCCTCGGTTACGGTGCGGCCGCGCTCGTCCCCGGTGGCCAGGAAGCCATCAGCGGGATGCCCGGCAAGGCGAACGCGGCCGCCCCCGCGCTCGCCTTCTTCCTGCCTGGCGGGGGAACCCCGGGAACCGTCTTCCTGGCGGTCATCGCGGGTGTGGCCTTCGCCACCATCCTCGCCGTGGTCGCCGGCCTGACGATCACCGCCTCCGCGTCCTTCGCCCACGACATCTACAACAACGTGATGAAGGACGGCAAAGCGGACCCCGCCAGGGAGATCAAGGTGGCACGCAACACGGTCCTCGTGATCGGGGCCCTGGCCATCTTCGGCGGCATCTTCGCCAAGAGCATGAACATCGCGTTCCTGGTGGCGCTGGCCTTCGCGGTCGCGGCGTCGGCCAACCTTCCGTCCATCCTGTTCTCGCTGTACTGGCGGCGGTTCAACACGCGCGGGTCGCTGTGGTCGATCTACACGGGCCTGGTGAGCGCCCTGGTGCTGATCACGTTCTCCCCCGCCGTCTCGACCCCGATCGGCGCGGCGAAACCCCTGGCGAGCGCCATGTTCCCGAATGCCAGCTTCGCATGGTTCCCCTACGACAACCCAGCACTGTTCTCCGTCCCGCTGGGCTTCCTGGCCGGCTGGCTGGGAACCGTGCTGTCGAAGGAGAGATCCGACCCGGCGAAGACCGCCGAGATGGAGGTCCGTTCCATGACCGGCGCGGGCGCGGCGGGGGCACTCAACCACTGACGCCTCCGGTTCGTGACCGTCGGGGTCCGGCAGCATCGGCTGCCGGACCCCGACGCGCGGGCGTCGGCTGCGGGCTAGCGTGAAGGCGTCGCGGCGCACCGGGTGCCGCGCCCACGCCAAGGAGAATGACCATGCTGCTCGCCTTTTCCGTCGCCCCCTCGGGTACCGGCCGCGCGGATGGTTCGGTGCACGACGCCGTCGCCGCGGCCGTCACTGTCGTCCGCGAATCCGGACTCCCGAACCGCACCTCGTCCATGTTCACCGAAGTGGAAGGAACGTGGGATCAGGTCTTCGACGTGGTCAAGCGCGCCACCGAGGCCGTCCTGCCCTTCGGCTCGCGCGTCTCCCTCGTCATCAAGGCCGACATCCGCCCCGGGTACGACGGCGAGATCGACGCCAAGCTGGAGCGTCTGGAACAGGCGATCGAAGACGCACACGACGAAGGTCCCCTCCACGGGTGACCGGTGAATGCCCTAGCCGTCAGCCTTGCTAGCATGCGCGCGAAGGGGACACGACCGCGTCACCGGCACCAGGCGGTTCGGTCGCGGCTCCCCGTCGACAGCGCGGGCGCGCACCGACCGGGACCACCCGTGGCGCGTGCCGCCGATGACATCGGTTTCGCCCGGCGACACGGGCGGAGGAGTGCACACCCGTGAGGAACACACGCACACGCACCACCCGGTGGCGGCGAATCGGGGCCACGCTGGCCGCCGCCGCGCTCACGCTCACCTGGGCCGCCGCGGGAGCCGCAGCCCCGTCGGCACACGCTGCGGATGACGTGTCGGGCTGCTCGTATGCCGCCGAGGGATCCGGCACGTACGCCAGCACGATCTGCTGGATCGACTTCAGCACGGTGTCCACGGCCGCGACGGACAGGGCAGCAGATCACCCTCAACCTCGGCAGCGGCTATTCGGCCAGCATGACGGTGCGGACGATGGCCCCCGACCTCTCCGACTTCCCCGACGCGGTCAACGATGCCGACTGGCCGGGTCTGGGGCCCTACGTCACACCTCAGGCCTACGAGATCCCCGGCGACTTCGGTGGCCTGGTGCGCACCGACTTCGGCTTCGGCAACAGCGCCTACACCGGCATCGCGGGCAAACCGTTCCTCTGGAACGCCGGGGCTGAGCCGACGGCCTCCTCGTTCAAGCTGACGATCAGCGACATCGTCGTCACCGGCCCCAACGGTCAGCATCCGAGCTTCGGCCTCGTCGCCGCCGACGCCGAGGACACCCAGCACGGTGAGTACAACTCGTTCCGCTCCGACCAGCCGCTGTCGCTGCTCGATGAGGTCAACCCTCACCCCGACAGCGCGCTGACCACGCCCAACTCGGGGGTGCACGGCTCCTTCGCCCAGAAGGTGCAGTACAACGGGGACCGCACCATCGCGAACGTGGAGGGCCTCACCCAGGAGTCGGAGACCGCGCCCGACCTGCCCAGTTCCAACCTGCTGTTCGCGGCGTCCTCGCCCACCTACATCCAGCAGTCCTACAACGGGACCTCCCGCAATGGGTCGGTGTACGGCTTCATGCTGGCGCGCAACCAGGTGACCACCACGATCCTCGGCGGAGACGGCAAGCTCGCCGCCACCGCGACGGGCGTCGACCATGCCAGCGGGGTCAGCGCCACCGCAGCCGTGGCCAGCGCCACCGATCCGGCGGCGACGGTGTCCGCCACCGTGCGCAGCACCACCTCCGATGCCACCATCGTCGGTCAGTGGGGGCAGGTCGTCGATTCCACCGAGGCCTCCAACGATGTGCTCCACGGCTACTCGCGCACGTGGAAGTGCGACGTGAACGGCGAAACCAGGGAGGACATCTTCCCGAACGCCATCGAGGCGGATTCGTTCACCATGGACGCCACGAAGCTGACCCCCTACGACTTCGTCCACTGCACGGTCACCTACGGCGCCTACCCGGGCCTGATCTCCTGGCTGAAGGCGGACGCCACCACCCAGACCAAGATCGAGGGTTCGAGCTGGCACGGCGGCGTCACTCCGCCCGCCTGGGACGCGGACGGAGCCCGGGGCCAGATCCTGGCCGCCGTCCCCCATGATCCTCAACGAGCGCGGCCACGGCGCCCTGACGTGGGAGAAGACCGACGCGGTGGACGGAACCCGCCTGGGCGGATCCGCGTGGACGCTGACCGCGCCCGGTGGTGCCACGACCCTCATCGTGGACAACGCCGCGGACGACCTCGATCCGGCCGACGGGGCGTTCCGCGTCAACGTCGCCGACCGCTGGGGTGACTACACCCTGCAGGAGGCGACGGCCCCGGCGGGTTACCAACTGCCCGACCCGAACCCGACCTTCAGCGCGACGGTGAGCGGTTCCACGCTGGAGCCCAGTTTCGGCGTCCTGACGAACGCCCGCATCCCCGCCTCCTTGTCGTGGCGAAAGATCGACGCCACCTCCGGAGGGCTGCTCGGGGGAACCACGTGGTCGCTGGCGGGCCCGGAGGGAACCACCACCGTCGTCGACAACGGCGAGGGCGACACCGACCCTGCCCACGGTGCGATCACCGTGTCGGGCCTGGCCTGGGGCGACTATGCGCTGACCGAGACGGCGGCGCCGGCCGGGTACGAGCTCAGCGACCGGACCTACCAGGCGCGGGTGGACCGTGGGAACCCGACGGTGACGCTGGACCCGATCGCCAACCAGCGCAGGGCCGGATCACTGGCCTGGTCGAAGGTCGAGGCGGGCACGAGGGCGGCCCTGGCCGGTTCGACGTGGAGCCTCAGCGGACCGCACGGCTACAGCGTCACCGTCACCGGCAACCAGGGCATCGACGCGAATGACGCCGACGGCGGCTTCGCGCTCACCGGCGTGCCGTGGGGCACGTACACGCTGACGGAGAGGACGGCCCCCGAGGGCTTCGCGCTGGACACGACCGAGCGCACGGTCGTCGTGGACGGCACCAATCTGACGGCCGACTTCGGGGCCATCGAGAACGCCCGGATCCCCGACCACCACGATGGCACCCTTCCCTTCACCGGACCGGGAGCCTTGTGGACCTACGCCACGATCGGCGTCCTGAGCGTCGGGGCCGGTGTTCTGCTCATGGTGACCAGGCGCCGCACCGGAGCCTGATCGGGCCGGGCCCCGCCGCTGTGGGCTCCTCCGTTCCGCCGTCCCCGAGTTGGGCGCGGTCGGGGCGGAGGAGTGCCGCGAGGGACGACTCCGGACGGTTTCCGCGTATCGCCTCAGGCGTTCGCCGTCTCTTCCCTGCCCTGCCACGTGCTGATGCAGGCTTCGTTCCCGTCCGGATCGGCGAGCACCCACCACGCGGGGGCGAAGGCGTTGTTGACCATGCGCCCCCCAGCGGCGATGGCCTCCTCGATGCGTCGGCCGGCGTCGTCGTGGGCCACCGTCACGTCGACGTGAATGCGGTTGCGCTGCGGCCCGGCCGGGTCGCTGCGCTGGAACCAGACCCCGGGCGCCAGCCCCAGCGGGTCGACCACGGTCTCGCCGTCGTCGACGCCCCCTAGGACGGCGGCCCAGAAGGGACGCAGCCCGTCGGGGTCGGCCGTGTCGATCGCCAATTCCAGCGATGTCAGGGCCGCCACGTCGGCGATGCCCCCGCCTCGCCGCAGGAGGGCTTCGATCTGGAACGCCAGCGCGGTATCACGGTGCGTGACGCCGCCGACGTCGGTGCTGGAGAGCGCGATGAGGACGCACGTCCCGCGAACGTCGAGATCGATGGGGTGGTCCAGGGCGATCGCCAGTTCCCCCACGCGGGTGACGAAGGCGAGCGCGGCCGTCGGGTCTGCCCAGCGGGTGGCCAGGCGCAGCCTTCCCAGGAGCAGCCGCCAGCCGGGCGCGGCACCGTTCGCCTCGGCGCGGTCCAGCAGGAACGCCCCGGGGGCCCCGCGCGGGGCGGGTGCGTCGGGGCCATCGTCCAGTTCCGTGCCCGGGTCCCAGGCGACGAAGCGCCAGCCGGTCTCCGGGTCTCCCTCCACCTCGATCACGGCCGTGTTGCCGAGGTGCCGGGTGGCGACGTCGCGCGGCTCGATTCCCTGGACGCGACCGCCGATCCACATCCGCAGCGCGGCCCCGTGGCTGACGAGGGCGACCGTCGGGTGCCCGGCGGCCGCGATCGTCGCGATCGCGTCGTCGAACCGGGTGAAGAACTCCTCGCCGGATTCGCCGCCGGGCCGTGTGACCGTGAGGTCCCCCAGTGCCCAGGCCGTCAGCACGTCGACGTAGGCCTCCCAGCGCGGCCACAGTTCCTGGTCGCCTGCAGCGATCTCCGCCAGCCCGGGCAGCACCGTCGGCGCCAAGCCCCGGTCGGACGCCAGGGGGGCCGCCGTCTGCTGCGTACGGACCCGATCGGAGGTGTAGAGGGCGTCCAGGCTGATGCCGGCGAAGCGCTCCACGAGGGCCTGCGCCTGGGCCCTCCCGGACTGGTCGAGGTCGGCCCCGGGACAGGCGGTGTCGAGCAGCCTGTTCACGTTCGCGGCGGTCTGTCCGTGCCTCACCAGGAACAAGCGCATGCCTCCAGCCTAGGCGGATGCGTGACCTCTCGCCGCCTCCCGCCAGGGCCGACGGCCGGGGCGGCCACCGAAGGCTCGCGCCGCCCTCGCGCACAGGCGCTTCGGTGCTAGGTTCGAACCGTGCGGGCGGGCTGCCCGCTGCCGTCTTCACAGTGGAGGAAACATGACCCAAGCACCCGTCAAGGTCGCTGTCACCGGCGCCGCCGGACAGATCGGCTACAGCCTGCTGTTCCGCATCGCCAGCGGCGAACTCCTGGGCCCCGACCAGCCGGTCGAGTTGCGCCTGCTGGAGATCACGCCGGCCCTGAAGGCCCTCGAGGGCGTCGTCATGGAGCTTGACGATTGCGCGTTCCCGTTGCTGAGCAAGGTCGTGATCGGCGATGACGCGAACAAGGTCTTCGACGGCGCGAACCTCGCGATGCTGGTGGGTGCGCGGCCGCGTACCGCGGGCATGGAGCGGGGCGACCTGCTCTCGGCCAACGGCGCGATCTTCACCGCCCAGGGCAAGGCACTCAACGCGGTCGCCGCCGACGACATCAAGATCCTCGTCACCGGCAACCCCGCGAACACCAATGCGCTCATCGCGCAGAGCAACGCCCCCGACATCCCCGCGGAGCGGTTCAACGCCCTGACCCGCCTGGACCACAATCGAGCCATCTCCCAGGTCGCCGCGAAGCTCGGCGTCCCGGTGACCGAGGTCAAGAAGCTGACCATCTGGGGCAACCACTCCGCCACGCAGTACCCCGACCTGTTCAACGCCACCGTCGCGGGGAAGAACGCCGCCGAGGCCGTCAACGACGAGGCCTGGATCGAGAACGACTTCATCCCGACCGTCGCCAAGCGTGGGGCGGCCATCATCGCGGCCCGCGGCTCCTCCTCTGCGGCCTCCGCCGCGAACGCGACCATCGAGCACATGCACGACTGGGTGCTCGGCACGCCGGAGGGTGACTGGGTCTCCATGGCGGTCCCCTCCGACGGCTCCTACGGGGTCCCCGAGGGCGTCATCTCCTCCTTCCCGTGCACCGTCTCCGCCGACGGCGTCTACTCGATCGTGCAGGGTCTGTCGATCAACGACTTCTCCCGCGCGAAGATCGACGCGTCGGTCGCCGAGCTCGTCGACGAGAAGAAGGCCGTCACCGAACTGGGCCTCATCTAGGGCAAACGCATCATCACGGGAGCCCCGCGATCCGCCAGGGTCGCGGGGCTCCCGTGCGTCGCCACCCCGTCGCTGGACATAACCTACGCATCCGTAGCCAAGGGGCGTAGGGTGGCCTTCATGACGCACCCCGGCCGCCCGGCGACCCCCGCGACGCAAGCGGTGCGGGCCGCACGCGACTTCCTCCTGGACCACCCGCACGACTACGACGCCGCCGTCGCCGGGTTCCGCTGGCCCCACCCCGACACCTTCAACTTCGCGCTCGAATGGTTCGACGTGGTGGCCGGCGAGCATCCGGACCGCCCCGCGGTGACGATCGCCCAGCCCGGCCAGCAGTCCGAGTCCTGGACCTACGGCGAGTTGGCTCGCCGCTCCGATCAGGTGGCCTCCTGGCTGCGTGAACTGGGGGTGAAGCCGGGCGACCTCATGGTCGTGATGCTCAACAACACCATCGACCTGTGGGAGATCCTGCTGGGTCTGCTGAAGGTCGGCGCGGTCGCGATCCCGACCTCGACGCTGCTCAGCGAGACCGATCTGGCGTGGCGCATCGACACGGTGTCCGCGGGGTGGGCCATCGCCCCCACCTCCCTGGCCGAGCGGTTCGCCCTGGTCCGCCCCGAGACCACGGTCATCGGCGTGGGTCACGACGTCCCGGCGGGCTGGATCGGCTGGTCGGAGCGGCACGCCGCGTCCCCGTCCTTCGAACCGGACGCGCCCACCCCGGCCGACGCCACCTCGTTGCTGTACTTCACCTCGGGCACCACCGCGCACCCCAAGCTGGTCCGGCACACGCAGGCGAGCTACCCGATCGGGCACCTCTCCACGATGTACTGGCTTGGCGTCCGCCCCGGCGACGTCCACCTCAACATCTCCTCGCCCGGCTGGGGTAAGCACGCCTGGAGCAACTTCTTCGCGCCGTTCCTGGCGCAGGCCACCGTCTTCATCGTGAACTACGAACGGTTCGACGCCCGCGACCTCCTGGCGATCATGGAGCATCACAAGGTCTCCAGTTTCTGCGCTCCGCCCACCGTGTGGCGGATGTTGATCCAGGCCGACCTGACCCAGTTGAGCACCCCGCCCCGCGAGGTCGTCGGCGCCGGGGAGGCGCTCAACCCGGAAGTCATCAACAAGGTGCGCGCCGCCTGGAACAACACCATTCGCGACGGCTTCGGCCAGACCGAGATGACGTGTTGTGTGGGCAACTCCCCCGGCCAGCCCGTTCGACTGGGTGCCATGGGGCGTCCCATGCCCGGCTACGCGGTGACGCTGCTCGACCCGGTCACCGGCGACCTCGTGGCAGGCCCGGGCGAGGGTGAGATCTGCTTGGACCTGTCCGCCGACAACGCCGGGCTGATGGGCGGCTACTACGACGCTCCGGAGCTCACCGAGTACGCCTGCCGCGGTGGCTTCTACCACACCGGCGACATCGCCTCGCGCGACACGGACGGCTATCTCACCTACGTGGGACGCGCCGACGACGTGTTCAAGGCGTCGGACTACAAGATCTCCCCGTTCGAACTGGAGAGCGCCCTGATGCTGCATGACGCCGTCGCCGAGTGCGCGGTGGTTCCGTCCCCGGACGCCGTCCGTGGCGCTGTCCCGAAGGCCTATGTGGTGCTGCGCCCCGGCCTGCAGGCCAGCGCGGAGGTGGCCGGCTCGGTCTTCGCCCACGGCCGCGAGCATCTCAATGGCTACCAGCTCGTCCGCATCCTTGAGTTCACCGACGAACTACCCAAGACGGTCAGCAGCAAGATCCGAAGGGTGGAGTTGCGGGCGGCAGAAGCGGAGCGCGTCGCCACGGGCGACACGGTCGGCCAGTTCTTCTACCGCGACTTCCGCTGAAGCGGGCGCCTCGCGAACTCAGAGTTGCGGGGGCACCACCAGGACGAGGGCGATGATCCCGGCCGCGACGACGCCCAGACAGGCGACGTCGACGGCCCGCGATCGCACGCCCAGCAATCCCACCCGGTCAGCGGGAAGCACGGCGCGCAGCAGTGTTCCGAGCGCGAACGTCGCCCCGATGAGGAAGGTGCCGCGCTTCCAGTGCCCGGACCCGGCCCAGAGCACACCTGCCGCCGACCCCAGGAGCACCAGGGCCAGCGGCCACTGGCCCGCGATCTGCGCCCACCACGGACGCGGCGCACGGGGTCCCTGCTCGGGACTCCAGCCGGGCTCGGGAACATGCGTCACGACCGCGACGCCGCCAGCGCCTCGGCACGATCGACGACGTTCGACAGCAGCATCGCCCGCGTCATCGGCCCGACCCCTCCGGGATTCGGCGTCACCCAGGACGCCTTCTCCCACACGTCGGCGGCCAGGTCTCCGGCGGTCTTGCCGTCGACCCGGCTGACGCCGACGTCGATGAGGACCGCTCCGGGGGCGACCATGTCCGCGGTGATCATGCCCGGCACCCCGGCGGCGGCCACCACGATGTCGGCGCGGCGGGTGTGCGCCGCCAGGTCCCGGGTCCCGGTGTGGCACAGCGTGACGGTGGCGTTCTCGCTGCGCCGCGTCAGGATCAGCCCCAGCGGGCGTCCGACCGTGATGCCGCGACCCACCACGCAGACCTCCGCGCCCGCCAGTGCGACGCCGTGGCGCCGCAGCAGTTCCACGATGCCGCGGGGGGTGCACGGCAGCGTGCCAGGCTCGTTCAGGACCAGGCGGCCCAGGTTGATCGGGTGCAGTCCGTCAGCGTCCTTGTCGGGGTCCACCAGGCTGAGCGCCCAGTTCTCGTCGAGGTGACGCGGCAAGGGCAACTGCACGATGTATCCGGTGCACGCCGCGTCGGCGTTGAGGTCGGCGATCGCCGCCTGCAGGGTTGCGGCATCCGCGTCGCCGGGCAGGTCGACCCGCAGGGAGGCGATCCCGACCTCGTCGCAATCACGATGCTTCATCCGCACGTAGTTCTGCGAGGCGGGGTCCTCCCCCACGAGCACGGTGGCCAGGCCGGGCACGATGCCACGCTCCCGCAGCGCAGCCACCCGGGTGGTCAGTTCGGCCTTGATGGCCGCGGCGACAGCCTTGCCGTCGAGTCGTTGTGCCGTCATGAGACCCCTCAGTGGAAGAAGTGCCGGGTGCCGGTGAAGTACAACGCCACACCAGCCTGCTTGCAGGCTTCGATGGTCTCGTCGTCTCGGATCGACCCGCCGGGCTCGACGATGGCAGCGACGCCCGCCTCCAGCAGGATCGCCGGCCCGTCGGCGAACGGGAAGAACGCGTCCGAGGCCGCCACGCTGCCTGCGGCGCGATCACCGGCCCGTTCGACCGCGAGGCGGCAGGAGTCGACCCGGTTCACCTGCCCCATGCCAACGCCGACCGAGGCACCCTCGTGAGCCAGCAGGATGGCGTTGCTCTTCACCGAGCGGCAGGCGGTCCAGGCAAAGGCCAGGTCAGCCAGCGTCGCGGCGTCGACGGCCTCGCCTGCGGCGAGCGTCCAGGACGCCGGGTCGTCACCGGTGTCGTCGACCCGGTCCGGGACCATGGCCAGGACGCCGCCGGAGATCGGGCGCAGCGCGATGTCCTCGTGCTCGTAGGGAGGGGCGACGAGGATGCGGATGTTCTTCTTGCGCTCCAGGAGTTCCAGCGCCCCGCCGTCGTACTCGGGGGCCACGATGACCTCGGTGAAGACGTCGGCGACCTGCTGGGCCATCGCGAGGGTGACGGGCCGGTTCGTGGCGATCACGCCGCCGTAGGCGCTCACCGGATCGCACGCGTGGGCCCGACGATGGGCTTCGGCGATGTCGGCTCCCACGGCGATGCCGCACGGGTTGGCGTGCTTGATGATGGCGACGCACGGGGCGTCGAAGTCGTAGGCGCTGCGGTAGGCGGCGTCGGCGTCGGTGTAGTTGTTGTAGCTCATCTCCTTGCCGTGGAGCTGACGCGCGCCGGTGATGCCGGCGCTGCGTCCCGCGTCCGCGTACAGAGCGGCCGGCTGGTGGCTGTTCTCCCCATAACGCAGGGTGCCCACGCGCTCCCAGTCGCGGCCCAGCCAGCCCGGGAAGGTCTCCTCGCCCGTCTGCGACGTCAGCCAGCTCGCCACCGCCGTGTCGTAGGACGCGGTGTGCGCGAAGGCCTGCGCGGCGAGCACGCGCCGCTCGTGAGCGGTGAAGCCGCCTGCCACCAGAGCCTCCTCGAGGGCGGTGTATTGCGAGGGCGAGGTGATGATGGCGACGCTGGGATGGTTCTTCGCGGCCGCCCGCACCATGGAGGGTCCGCCGATGTCGATCTGCTCGACGCACGCGTCGAAGTCGGCCCCCGACGCGACGGTCTGGGTGAAGGGGTACAGGTTGCTCACCACCAGATCGAACGGCTCGACGCCGAGATCGGCGAGCTGTTCGACGTGGGACGGCTTGCGCCGGTCGGCCAGGATGCCCGCGTGGACGCGAGGGTGCAGGGTCTTGACCCGGCCGTCGAGGCACTCCGGGAACCCGGTGAGGTCGGCCACCTCGGTGACGGGGAGGCCCGCCGTCGCGAGCACGGAGTAGGACCCGCCCGTCGACACGAGGCTCACGCCCGCATCGACCAGGGTCGTACCAAGATCGACCAGCCCGGTCTTGTCGTAGACCGAGATCAGGGCGCGCTTGATGGGTGTGCGATCCATGCGTTGACTCCTCCTAGTTGTCCCGAGAATCGGGCCCTGGCACGGCAGCCGCCAGGGTGTTGATGGTGTCGACCAGCAGTCGTCGTTCGGCGACCTTGATCCGCTCGTGCAGCGTTTCCTCGGTGTCGGTGGGATGCACGGGGACGGCCACCTGGTCGAGGATCCGTCCCGTGTCGACGCCGGCGTCGACCTCGAAGACGGTGCATCCACTCACCTTGACGCCATGGGCGAGGGCATCGGCGACGCCGTGGGCGCCGGGGAAGCTGGGCAGCAGCGCCGGATGGGTGTTGATGATCCGCCCGCCGAACCGAGCCAGGAATGGATCCCCGACCAGCTTCATGAATCCGGCGCTCACGATCAGATCGGGGGCGTGGGCGGCGCAGGCCTCGGCCAGGGCCCGGTCCCAGGCTTCGCGATCGATGGCGCCGTCGGCGTCGCGGTGGTCGCCGAGCCGGACGACGAACGTGGGGACGCCAGCGGCGGCGGCCCGTTCGAGCGCCGCGACCGGCGTCCGGTCGGCGCCCACCGCCACGATCTGTCCGGCGAGGGTGCCCGCAGCCTGGGCGTCGAGGAGAGCCTGCAGCAGTGTCCCCGAGCCTGATGCCAGCACGAGGATCCGGAAGGTCATGGGTCCAGACTATCCAGCCTGCTGGTCGCGTTCGCGCGCTGCCCGCGTCCGGCGCCACCCGAGCACGGCAAGCCCGCCGCATGCCCCAGCCACGGCGAGGGGCACGGTGGAGAGCCACCACAGCTCGGGGAACCGGGGGCCGAGACCAGCCAGAGTTCGGCTGCCAAGATCACCGGTGGCGAACCAGGAGGCCAGCGCCCACACCGCCCCGGCGACGAATCCGGCCAGGGCCCCACGCCAGGCGGCTTCCAGAAGGGTGGGGCGCGTCCGCCTGACCATGACGGCTCCGGCGGTCAGCCCGGCCACGACCCCCACCGCGAGCCAGGCCCAGTCCTGCGGACCTGAGGCGGTGGGCACGGCGCCGAAGACGGGGATGGCGGGCAGCGTGCCGATCGTGACCTGCCCGGGCGCGACGAGCCCATCGGGCCCGAGCGTCACCCCGGCACCCAGCACGAAGGAACCGGCCCACAGCACGGCGGTCGGGGCGTAGGCGAGCTGGACGGCGACCAGGACCGCAACGCCCACCCCGTCGACGCCCAGGCTGTCTTGCAGTTGCTGGATCTGCGCCCCATGGCTGACGAGGGCCACCAGCAGGGCGAGCACCGACCCTGCGGCGAGGGTTCCCGCGCCGGCGCCGAGCGCCCGGGGCAGCCGGGCCAGCCAGGCTGGCGCCGCCTGCCAGGGGTCCAGGTCCAGCCCGAGGATGGCACCAGGCACAGCCCCCAGCGCGGACACCAGGAAGGCGCCCATGACCGCGGGCACCGCCTGCTCGGAGGTCCCCACGATCGGGGCGGCGATGACGGCGGCGACGGTGTAGGCGGCAACGCTGATCCCGACGATGCCTGCGGCGGCCCGCCAGCGGGCCCGGGGCCCGGCATCGGCAGGCAGCACCATTTGGTCGGCCGCGTGACGTGCCGCCGCACCGCAGGCGGCCGCCGCGAGAAGGGTGATGCCCAGCGGTGTCAGCCCCACCGAGACGCCGCCCAGTTGGGCCGGGGCGCCGTGCGTCGCGAGCCAGATCTGGCCCGACGCGTCGACCACGGCGAGCGCCGGAGTGCGAGCTGCGGCGATCCAGGCTGCGACCGGGAGGGCGGCGCTGATGACCCAGATGGCGGCCGCCGCGGCGAGCGTCCAGACCAGTGCCGCCACCGGCCAGGGCAGGTAGGTCCAGCGTGGCCGGGGCCGGGTCGGCGCGGCCTCATCGGCCCTCGCGACGGTCAGGCTGACGTCGGTGCTGGGTTCTCCGGGCGTACGCATCGTGTCTCCCATGGTCCCCCCTGAGGGGGGCAAGGATCGTGGGGACACGCCTCGCTTGGTAAAGTCGCTCACTGCATCAACAACGTCTGGAGGACGATGAGCGAGCAGGGCGAGACACGAGCGAGGCGGGCCTTGCCTCCGCGCGACGACAAACCTGCGGACGCCCCCACCGCTTCGACGCCGGCTGCGGGACGCCGTGGCCTGGACTCACCACGCGCCGCACGGGCGGCTGCACCCGAGGCGGCTCCTGCCGCTTCACCGGCCCCGACCAAGGGTCGAGGGCGGCGGTTCGCCGACGCCGGTGCCACCCCAGAGACCGGCGCCGCGGACTCCGCCTGGGGACGCCGTCGCCTCGTGCTGGGCACCGTGACCGCCCTCGTCTTGGCCCTGGTCTTCGGCGGCGCCTGGTTCGCCCAGTGGAGGGGACTGTTCGGTTCGGGGAGCTCACCGAGTTCAGCCCCCAGCGTCGACGCGGCCCTGTTCGTGGCCGCGCCCGAGGATCTCGGCTCGGTGAACCCGCAGGCCACCTGGCAGATCGCCACGACGACGAGCACCATCGACGCCACGACGCCGCAGGCCAAGTGTCTGCCCTCGACCGCCGAGGACGCTCAGCAGCCCCAAGACACCTTGGTCCGCACCTTCTCCTCCGACGGCGCTACTGCGGGGGCGGTCCTCTTCCAGGTCAACCGGTATGACACCGCCGAGACCGCGCAGACGGCGTATGCCGCCCTGCTCAGCGAACTCGCCAACTGCGACCGCACCACGGTCTGGGCCGTGCGGGGCCTCGCGATCCAGGGCCTCGCCGACGAGGCCGCAGGCCAGGTCTTCGAGGTACAGGACGCCACGAACGAATTCCACACCATTGCGCTGGCGCGGACGGGCACGCGGGTCTCCATCATCGACGCGACTCAGGCGCAGTCCGCCGTCTCCGGCGACGCGGTCGTGGGCGTCTTGTCCGCGGTCGGGAAGCGTCAGTGCACCGACGGCGGGACGTGCCCCACCACCCCGGCGACCACCGAGATCGCCCCCTTGACGACCACTCCGGCGGGCTGGCTCGCGACGGTCGACCTGCCCCGGATCAGCCCCGGGTCGGGGGCCTGGCGCGCGACCGACGTCGCCGACTCCGTCACCACCCCCGGGACGAAGTGCGAAGCGGTGGACCTGACCAACCTTCCGGGTGCCGCCTCGCGGCAGCAGCGCACCTACCTGCTGCGCGACGACACGGCCGCCCCCCAGAGCTTCGGCGTGGACGAGGCCGTCTACACGTTCGACAGCCCCGAGGGTGCCTCCGCCCTCCTGACGACGCTCAACAGCAACATGGACGCCTGCGCGACGCGAGCGGCCACCGCGCAGGTGACCCGTACGGGGGATCCGAGCGGTACCGGGGCCGGCGGCGCCTGGGTGGTGGTACAGCGCGTGGACCAGCAGTCGGCGACTGCGAAGTTCCGCAGCGCGGCCCTGGTCTCCGGTTCCCGGGTCATCTACCTGGTGGCCAACCCGAGCGACAGCTTCGACTTCACCGACGAGGCCTGGCACGAGCTGACGGTCCGCGCCGGTCAGCGGGTGCAGCAACTGCCCTGACTCGGGTCTCACCTCGAAACCCGCGAAGGCCCGCCCCGGACACCGGGGCGGGCCTTCGCGGGTGAGGTCAGCGGCGTGCGCCGGTGGTCTCCCGGACGAGTTGCGCCGTTTCGCTCGGGGTGCGGCCCACCTTCACGCCCGCCTTCTCCAGGGCTGCCTTCTTGGCCTCGGCGGTGCCCGAACTGCCGGAGACGATCGCCCCGGCATGCCCCATCGTCTTGCCCTCGGGCGCGGTGAACCCCGCAACGTAGGCGACCACCGGCTTGGTGACATGATCGCGGATGTAGTCGGCGGCCCGTTCTTCGGCGTCCCCGCCGATCTCGCCGATCATCACGATGCAGTCGGTTTCCGGGTCCTCCTCGAAGGCCCGCAGGCAGTCGATGTGGGTCGTCCCGATGATCGGATCGCCTCCGATGCCGACTGCCGTGCTGAACCCCACATCTCCCAGCTCGAACATCATCTGGTAGGTCAGGGTGCCCGACTTGGACACCAGGCCGATGTGACCCGAACGCGCGATGCTCGGCGGGATGATGCCGACGTTCGAGCGGCCGGGCGAGATGATGCCGGGGCAGTTGGGCCCCAGCAGCCGGACTCCCGCGTCCTGCGCGGCGGCGTAGAACTCGGCCGTGTCCGCGACCGGGATGCCCTCGGTGATCACCACGACCAGCTCAATGCCCGCCGCGATGGCGTCCAGCACGGCGGCCTTGGCGTGCGGCGGCGGCACGAAGATCACCGAGACGTTGGCCCCGGTGGCGTGGGCGGCCTCCGCGACGGTGTTGAACACCGGGATGGGATCCTCTTCGAACGTGACCGACTGCCCGCCCTTGCCGGGGGTGACCCCGGCGACGATCCGGGTGCCGAACATCAGCATCCGATTGGTGTGCTTGCGCCCTTCGGTGCCCGTCATGCCCTGCACGATGACCTTGCTGCGGTGGTCCAGCCAGATGGCCATGGCTCACTTCCCTTCCATGGCCGCGCCGGCCAGCTGGGCGGCGGTTGCGGCCGCCTCGTCCATGGTCGCGACCTGCGTGACCAGCGGGTGGGCGTACTCGGCGAGGATCGCCCGGCCGACGTCGACGGCGTTGCCGTCCAGCCGCACGACGATGGGTTTGCTCGCCCGGTTGCCGAGTTGCGTCAACGCCTCGCGAATGCCCTTGGCGACCTCCGAGCAGGCGGTGATCCCGCCGAACACGTTCACGAACACGACGCTCACCTGGGGGTCGGACAAGATGATGTCCAGGCCGTCGGCCATCACCTGGGCGGAGGCTCCCCCGCCGATGTCGAGGAAGTTCGCCGGACGCGGCCGCCCCGCCACCGCCTCGCCCGCGTAGGCGACGACGTCGAGGGTGCTCATCACCAGCCCCGCGCCGTTGCCGATGATCCCGACCTGGCCGTCGAGCTTGACGTAGTTGAGCCCCTTCGCATGGGCCCGCAACTCGAGCGGGTCGGTCTGGCTGTCGTCGCGCAACGCCCCCCACGAGGCGTGCCGGAAGTCGGCGTTCTCGTCGAGCGAGACCTTTCCGTCGAGGGCGACGATCCGCCCCTGCCGCGTCTTCACCAGAGGGTTCACCTCGACCAGCGTCGCGTCCTCGGCGGCATAGACCCCACCGAGCAGGACGAGAACCCGCGTGACCTCCTCCGCGATCTCTGCGGGGAACCCCGCCTCGGCGACGATCGCGGCGGCAGCCGACTCGTCGAGCCCCGTGCGTGGATCGAGCGTGCGGCGCACGAGCGCGTCGGGACGCTCCACCGCCAACTGCTCAATCTCCATGCCCCCCTCGACGCTGCACAGCGCCAGGTAGGTGCGCTGGGCGCGGTCCAGCAGCATCGAGAAGTAGAACTCCTGTTCGATGTCGGCGCCCTCGGCGACCATCACGGCACCGACGGTGTGACCCTTGATGTCCATGCCGAGGATGGCCTCGGCCGCCTCGGCCGCCTCCTGCGGTGTGCGGGCCAGCTTCACCCCGCCCGCCTTGCCTCGGCCGCCGACCTTGACCTGCGCCTTCACCACGACGAGGCCGCCACCGAGTTGCTCCGCAGCAGCGCGGGCCTCGGCGGGCGTCCGCGCGACGATGCCACCCAGCACGGGAACCCCGTGCGCTTCGAACAAGTCGCGCGCCTGGTATTCGTAAAGATCCATGCTCTCCGTCCTCGTCAACGTGCGGCGTCGTTGCGGCACGTTCGGAGGTTACCGGTCAGGCGGCGCGGGGCCAACGGCCCCCCGTGCGAGGTCCCACCCGAAGCCGGGCGGCATTCGTGCCCGCGAGGGCCACCGAAGCGCGCCATCCAACCTGACGCAACACCTGAGAGGATTTCTGAGAAACGTTCAAGAACTGCTACCGTGGTGCGTGTTGTCCAGCGGGCAAGTCCCCCCGCAGGGGAACACCGAGATCCTCAGGAAAGGTACGAAGCGTGGCACGTTCGCTCTCCGGTACTTACCAGCCGCGGTGCGCCGTCGAGGATCCCGACGCAGCCTTTCTCGACAACTCCTCTTCCCCCCGCCGCAAGGCCGCCCCGAACCGCTTCCTGCGCGGGGGCATCGCGGTGGGCGCCGCGAGCGTGGTGGGCCTGCTGGCCGTCGTGACGCCGGGGGTCGCGACCAGCGCGATCGCCGCGAACAGCGCCACCACCGAGGGCGTCCCCGCCACGAGCGCCAACCGGGCAGGCACGCTGGATGCCTTCGAGGCTCGCGAGTCCAGTGTGGACCGCAGCACGGTTCGTGAGGACACCGCTTCCGCCGTGGCCGAGCGGGCCACCAGCATGGAACTGGTCGACGAGCAGGTCGCGCAGACCCAGACCGTGGCCGCCGCCCAGGAGCGCAGCGAGTCCCTCAGCACGACCACCACCAAGATCGACGCAGAGAACGTCCGCATCAAGTCGCAGGTCTTCTTCTGGCCCACCGAGGGAAGCATCGTCTCCCCGTGGGGCATGCGGATGCACCCGATCCTGCATTATGCGCGCCTGCACGGTGGTGCTGACATCGGCGGCAACACCGGAGCCCCCATCTATGCGGTGGCCGACGGCGTCATCACCAAGGCGGCCACCGGGTACAACGGCGGCTCGGGCAACAACGTCCGGATCGACCATGGCGTGCTCGACGGCACCAACCTGGAGACGGCCTACCTCCACATGAACTCGATCGATGTCGCCGTCGGTCAGAAGGTCAAGAAGGGCCAGCGCATCGGCACCGTCGGCAGCACCGGCCTGTCCACCGCGCCGCACCTGCACTTCTCCGTGTACGACAACGGCGAGAATGTCGACCCGGCCCCCTGGCTCGCGAAGGGCCGCTGACCTACAGCTTCTCCATCGGCGCGTGTTTGACGGACAGTTTCTTCAGCCCGGCCGAACCGAAGTCCACGACCACCTTCAGGGTGTCTCCGGCCCCGGCCGTTTCCGTGACCGTGCCCATGCCGAACGTCGTGTGCAGGACCCGATCCCCCACGCCCAGGGCGGCCACCACCTTCGGTGAGGGCGCCTTGGACCCGAACCCGACGGTCGCCCGCCAGGACTGATCGGTCCGTCGCCGGGCCTGGTTGGACCAGGAGTCCACCGCGGCCCCGACGCGCCGCCAGTCCAGCAGCCGGGTCGGGATCTCCCCGACGAACCGGCTCTCGGGGTTGTATTGCGGCTGGCCCCACATGACGCGCACCGTCGCCCGGGTGAGGTAGAGCCGTTCCCTGGCCCGGGTGATCCCGACGTAGGCCAGGCGTCGTTCCTCGGACAGTTCGGCCGGGTCGGTCATCGCCCGCATGTGCGGGAAGATGCCGTCCTCGAAGCCGGTGAGGAACACCGTCGGAAACTCCAGGCCCTTGGCCGTGTGGAGGGTCATCAACGTGACCACGCCGCGATCATCGCCGTCGGCGTCGGGAATCTGATCGGAGTCGGCCACCAGTGCGATCCGTTCCAGGAAGGCCGCCAGGGAATCGTCCGGTTCGGGGAGCCCGGAGGCCAGGTCGCCGCCGTCGGCCGCGTCGGGGAGTTCCCCCTCGCCGACGGGCAGGAGACCGGAGGTCCCCGGCCCGACGTCTTCGGTGTGCGCCGCCGCGACGAACTCCCCGGCGACGCTCACGAACTCGATGAGGTTCTCCAGCCTGGTCTGGTCCTGGGGGTCCTGGGACGCCGTCAGCTCGTCGAGGTAGCCCGCATCGTTGAGGATGGAGGCGAGGATCTGATCGGCGCTGACCCCGTCGGCCACCAGTGCCCGGTGCTCGGCCATCATGGCCGCGAACGCCCGCAATTGCTTGGCGGAACGGGGCGCCAACCCGGCGATGTCATCCACCCGGTCCAGCGCCACCCCGAACGGGATGCGCTCTGCGGCGGCGAAGGAATCCACCAGCGATTCAGCCCGGTCACCGATGCCCCGCTTGGGCACGTTGAGGATCCGCCGGACGCTGACGTCGTCGGCCTGGTTCGCGATGGCGCGCAGGTACGCGATCGCATCGCGGATCTCGCGGCGCTCGTAGAATCGCACCCCACCGACGACCTTGTAGGGCAGGCCGACCCGGATGAACACCTCCTCGAACGCGCGGGATTGGGCGTTGGTGCGGTAGAAGACGGCCATGTCGGAGTACTTCATGCCCGCGTCGACGAGCCGATCGATCTCGCTCGCGACGAACTGTGCCTCCTCGTGCTCGGTGTCGGCGACGTACCCGACGATGAGCTCGCCGTCACCAGCGTCGGACCACAATCGCTTGGCGGGGCGTCCCTCGTTGCGTTCGATGACGGCGTTCGCAGCGGTCAGGATGGTCTGGGTGGAGCGGTAGTTCTGTTCCAGCAAGATGGTGCCGGCCCCGGGGAAGTCGGCCTCGAAGTCGAGGATGTTGCGGATCGTGGCGCCACGGAACGCGTAGATCGACTGATCGGAGTCACCGACCACCATCAGTTCGGGAGGCTCGACCTCGCCCTCACCCCGTGGCCCATCCGCACACAACTCGCGGATCAAGGCGTACTGGGCATGGTTGGTGTCTTGGTACTCGTCGACGAGCACCTGCCGGAACCGGCGCCGGTACTTCTCCCGGACGTCGGGGAAGGCCTGGAGGAGGAAGACCGTCGTCATGATCAGATCGTCGAAATCCAGGGCGTTAGCGGCCACGAGGCGCCGCTGGTACTCCGCGTAGGCCTCGGCGTGCACCGCATCGACTCCGGTGGCGTCGTGCGCGGCCGTCTCGTGATCCACGAGGTCGTTCTTCCAGTCCGAGACCGCATTCATGACGGCTCGCACCGGATAGCGCTTGGAATCGAGCCCGAGATCGCGGTGCACCAACGACATCAGCCGCTTGGAGTCGGTGTCGTCGTAGATCGAGAACGTCTTCGACATCCCGAACCGGTCGATCTCGGTGCGCAGGATGCGGGCGCAGGCCGAGTGGAACGTCGAGACCCACATCAGCCGCGCGCGGTTGCCGACCAGTTCCTCCACCCGGTGCCGCATCTCAGCGGCCGCCTTGTTGGTGAAGGTGATCGCCAGAATGGAACCGGGGTGGACGCCGCGCTGGCCGATCAGCCAGGCGATCCGTCGGGTGAGGACCCGGGTCTTGCCCGAGCCCGCCCCTGCGACCACCAGCAGCGGTGATCCCTCATGCTGCACGGCTTCGCGTTGAGGCGGGTTGAGCCCTTCCAGGAGTTCTTCCGGAGTCGAACGACGGGCCGAGCCCTCACTGCGTCGCGGCCGCTCCCCCTCCGGCGCGGCGGTCGGTGCGGCAACGCGACGGGTGGGCTCTGCATCGAACGTGAACAGGTTGGGGAGCTCAGTCATGACCGGTCAAGGCTACCCCTCCGGGACTCGCCCGCTGCTCAGGGTCGCCGTCCCGCTGTGAATCGCGGCGGTAGGTGTCGTGGTTTCGGCGCCGTTTAGCGTCCGATGAGCAGGGCTTCCTGGGCGGCGTCGACAGCCTCGGGGGTGAGGCGGGTGTGGTTGTTGATATCGAGGATGCGGTTGACCTGGGTGACGAGCCGGTCGGCCAGCCGGAAGTTTCCGTTGGTCGCTCGGACGATCGCGGCCAGAGCCGCTGTATGCGCCAGACCGGAGTCATCCGGGTCGGGGTCCGGGAGACGCTGTGCGACGACGGCGGTAAGTTCGTCGCTGCGGAGGGGCCGGTATTCGTGGGCGAACCCGATGCGGCTGTAGAGCTGAGGGTAGCGGGCGAGGCGTTTCTCGATGCCGGGCATACCGATGAGGATGACGCCCATCCGGTGGCGGTCGTAGAAGTCGCGGACTTGTTCAAGTCCGGCGGTCTTGAGCCGGTCAGCTTCATCGATGATGAGCAGTTCGGTTTTCCCGCTGTGCTGGGATTCGGCGTAAACGTATGGATCGACGTGGCCGTGCTGGGCATAGTCGATGGCCCAGGAGATGTGTTGGCAGGCTCGAGGCAGGCCTTGGTCGATCTGCTTGATGGTGGCGGCGACGGTAGGTGTGAAGAAGGCCGTTCTGCTTTGCTGGACCGCTTCGGGCACGGGCGGCAGGGCACCGCCGCTGCGGGAAAGTGGGTGCCATTGCTCCCATTCGTCGGTGCCGGCGTAGTGGCGGGCGGAGAGCGTCTTGCCGATCCCGGGGGGTCCGTAGCAGAGGCCGATGTAGCGGTGGGAGCGGACTGTGTCTGCGAACTCTTTGAACCGGCGGTGCTCCCGCGTGGTCACGAACGCTGGCCGCGTGTCTGCGTGGGGCGGTGGTGCTTCTCTGAATTCGTCGAAGTGGCCGCTGAGGAACCGGCGCCCGTCGTCGCCTGGTTCGAAGAGGACGGAGATGGGTTTGCTGTCGTCTGGCTCAGTCGTTGGCATAGGTTCTCAGTCCGTGTCGGGCAGGGGGTGGCGCTGCGCGGTCGGGGGCGCTCTCCGTTGCCGGCGCAGCTTCGGGGCGGTGGCGGGAGTCTTCAGGTAGTGAGCCGGCGTGAGCGGTGAGCTCGCGGAGCTGCTGTTTCAGGGCGCGGCGTTGCTGGTTCCTCGCCGCCTGCAGATCGGTGAAGGACACGGTCTCGGAGGAGCGTTCGGGTGCGATCGCGCGACACAAGAACGTGTTGTCGTGGAACACTCGCACCTCGCCGAGGTCGCGGGGGTCGTACCGCACCGTGACGTCTTCGCCGACGTATGCGGCGAGGACCGGTGAGATGTATCGGGTCGATGCGAAGCGGATCCCGTTGTCGAAGTCCGCAGTCGCCTGCACAGGTGTCCGAGGTCTTCTGCACGGCCGCCTTCGACGTTCCGATCAGTCCCCTCGCGGTGACGTGGGTTGCCGACAATGTCGACACGTTGCCAGTTGTGCGATCGGCCGCTGCGTGG
>RRZU010344150.1_pt1 | contig 36566 bp, 30 predicted proteins | sample 2165561 | NCBI WGS metagenome assembly RRZU01 (sample SAMN10456909, study PRJNA506462) | wastewater metagenome | isolation source: wastewater sludge | place: USA: Moscow, Idaho | reverse complement strand
TGGTCAAAGTGCAAGTGCGTGAGCAGCACAATATCAATATCTTCATGGGTTAAACCCTGCGCAGCAAGGCTGTCGAGTAGCACGTGATGGCTTTCTTGCACGCCAAAACGCTCTTTCATCTCCGGTGAGAAAAAAGCGCCAATCCCAGTTTCAATTAAAATATTACGCTCGGCTTCTTGCACTAAAAGGGCGCGGCAACCGAGGTCGATACGGTTTAGCTCATCGGGCTGCATCCAGCGCTGCCACAGGGCTTTGGGTGCATTGCCAAACATCGCGCCGCCATCCAGCTTTTGGCTGTTGCCTTGCAGGGTGGTTAAGGTTCTCATTATTGTTGTGCTCCTTATCTTAAGCATGTGGCCGGCCTTGCAACGCTGATGGTGCTGCAGGGCTGGCTAATCTGTTCTAAAACTGTTCTGCGGCTAACCCATATAAAGGTTGGCTACCGGCTTTAATGCTGGCTTCAAGGCTGAGCGTGCGCGGCAACATACGGCTGAAATAAAAGTCAGCAGTGGCCAGTTTGGCGCTATAAAAATCGGGCTCTTGTGCATGGTTTTTTTGCGCTGCGGTGGCCATCCGCGACCACATCCACGCGTAAGCCACATAGCCAAACAGGTGCAGGTATTCAACCGAGGCTGCGCCCACTTCGTTCTTGTTGTCGGCAGCTTTTTCTAGCAACCATTGGCTAACGCTTTCTAAACGTGCGACTGCCGATAGCACTTCTGCGCGGTATAAAGTCTCGGGCTGGCTGACCTGCTCACGAATCCGCTGAGTAAAGGCTTTTAAGTATTCGCCGCGGTTGGCAACGATTTTACGCCCCACTAAATCCAGCGCTTGAATGCCGTTGGTGCCTTCATAGATTTGTGCAATACGCACATCGCGGACCAATTGCTCTTGGCCCCACTCGCGCACATAGCCATGGCCGCCAAACACTTGCTGGCCGTGGATGCAGCTTTCTAAACCGGTATCGGTGAAAAATGCTTTAGTCACCGGCGTCAGCAATGCGACTAAATCTTGCGCTTGCTCAGCCAGTGCTGGGTCAGGACTGAATTTGGCAATATCCAATTGTTTACCAACATAACAAGCAAAGGCGCGGCTGCCTTCCGTCATGCTTTTCATGGTCAGCAGCATACGGCGCACATCGGCATGCACGATAATGGGATCAGCGGCTTGGTCAGGTTTTTCTATACCGGTGGCTGCGCGGCTTTGAATACGCTCGCGGGCATAGTCGGCAGCCCGTTGGTACGAAGTTTCTGCACAGCCAATGCCCTGAATACCAATGGATAAACGCTCGTAGTTCATCATGGTAAACATCGCAGCCAGGCCTTTATTTGGCTCGCCAACTAAGTAGCCTTTGGCGTCATCAAAGTTCATCACGCAGGTGGCGGATGCTTTGATGCCCATTTTGTGCTCGATGGAACCGCAAGTCACCGCATTGGCGTTACCGAGCGAGCCATCGGTATTGATGTTGATTTTTGGCACTAAAAATAACGAAATACCGCGAGCACCTTCGGGCGCATTCGGCAGTTTGGCCAGCACTAAGTGAATGATGTTTTCCGTTAGATCTTGCTCGCCACCCGTAATAAAAATTTTACTGCCAGTAATCTTGTAACTGCCGTCGCTGTTTTCCGTGGCACGGGTGCGAATCAAGCCCAAGTCCGTACCGGCATGGGCTTCAGTTAAGCACATCACCCCAGCCCAACGGCCTGCATACAGTGGTGGTAAATAGGTGTTTTTCAACGCTTCGCTGGCATGGGCATCAATGGCCAAACAGGCGCCTGAAGTGAGGGCAGAGTACAGGGCAAAGCTTGAATCCGCAGCGTAGAGCATTTCTTCAAACTGCACCGAAAGCATTTTTGGCATGCCCATGCCGCCATAGGCAGGATTACCGGATAAGCCGACCCAGCCGCCTTCAATGTAAGTGTTGTAAGCCTCTTTAAAACCATCGGGCGTAGTGACGATGCCGTTGTCCCACTGCGCGCCTTGTTCATCGCCATTGCGGCTCAGTGGCGCAATCAGCTGGCCAGTCACTTTGGCGGCCTCTTCTAAAATGGCATCGGCGGTTTCACTATCCACGGTTTCTTGCAGCTGGGGCAGTTGTTCCCAGACTTGGGAGGCATTAAAAACTTCGTGCAGGACAAAGCGTAAGTCGCGCAAAGGGGCGTTGTAATCAGACATAAACTATCCTATTGGGTTGTGGTAGCTGCTGTTTGAAGCCAGCTACCAAAGGCAGGTGAGCGATTATTCTTCAGGTTTTGTCTCTGTTGTTTGGGCAGGGGGAATGGTGGTGAATTTTAGCAAATGGGTGCGTTCGATTAAGAAGTAAAGTACGGCACCAGCGGCTAAACCCCAACCAGCACCATATACCGCCAGCACTACGCCCATGGTTCCGGCAATGCCGCGCTCGGTGTTGTTATTGAGCTGCTCAAAACCCACCATCAAGCAAATATAGCCGGTGAGGACCAAGGTCAGTGATAAGGCAATTGGCAGTACCGGTTGGAAAAAAGTCACTAATGGCAGCATAAATAGTGCAAGGAAACCGGTGATCCAGAACGTACCGCCACCGCTATAGATCGACTCCATGGCTTTGCGGCCGTACTTATAACGCTCAGCCATGGTCGCCGCCACTGCTGTCCAAATCGGTCCTGCTAAGCCAGGATAGGGCGCAAAAAATGCATGTAAGGCATTACGCAAAGCAGTCACTAAGTGCACTCGGTCGATATTGGTATCGATGTGCTCATCTGGACGCAGTTCATCGGCACGTTGCATCAAAGACTGACCGACAATGATGTCACCAAAGGCGATGATGTAAGCAATTACCGCGGTAGGTATGGCCAGCATAAAGACCTTGGCATCAGGGAAGCCCAGGGTAAATGGCAGGTAGTTCCACATCTCAGAGAAGGCTGGCGCGGTAATACCAAAGCGCACATCCGGCATACTGTATTCACCCACTGCGATACCGGTAAAAATAGCGATCAGCATGCCGGGTACCATGCCGTAGTTGACTATTTTACGGGCAATGGGCAAGCGATCCGTGAGGCCGCGAAAGGACACGGAGAACATCAGATACAAACATACCAAGCTGCCGATTACTAACGAGATAGGGGTGTTGGCGAGACGCCCGCCCGCATCAATCTCACCAATTAAAGCCGCGATACCTGCACCAATAATGATGCCGCCCTTCATTGAGTTGGGAATAATACGCACTAAAGCGCTGCCCAGCCGAGTGATGCCAAGGACAAGGAAAACTACAAAGACCAGAAACTGCAGAGCAAACAAAGCTTGAATCGCTTCAGGGCCTGGCTCGTAATCACCGAGGAACAGCAATACCACAGGGATACCCGGGGTAATCCAGCCCGGCACAAAAGGCACACCCAGCAGCGCCGGCAGCATAAAGCCAATACCACAGACAGTGACATAGGCCAGAGCCACGTCGTAGGGCAAGCCTAAGTATTTTTCTAACAGCGGAATCATGCCCAGACTGACCACAAACATGATCAGGGCTTGGAACATTTCTGCGGTTTCCCAGCGGTAGTGGATAAACGGCAGGCGTATTTTAAAAGGACCTGCAGGCCAGAATGGCTGCTCTTCACCGTCTTTACGTTGATACAGTTGCATAGTTAAAGCCTCTTAAGAGACCTGTGCCGCGACCCTGATCAAGTGCGAGGCTGCACAGGTTTAGTTTTATTGTTGTTGTAAGTGCAGGTTTTTAACCTGTTGTTATAGCGCTTTAGCGTTTTCACGCAGGACAAATTTTTGGATTTTTCCCGTTGAGGTTTTTGGCAGTTGGGTAAACACCACGGTTTTTGGCACTTTAAATGCGGCTAAATGCTCGCGGCAAAAACTCATAATGGCTTCCGCGGTGATATGTTCTTGGCCGGCTTTTAACGCAATAAAGGCGCAAGGAGTTTCGCCCCAATGAGTATCTGGACGCGCCACCACTGCTGCTTCTAATACTGCAGGGTGGTGATAGAGCACGCCTTCCACTTCAATGGTGGAGATGTTTTCGCCACCAGAAATGATGATGTCTTTGGAGCGGTCTTTAATTTCCACATAACCATCGGCATGCCATACGGCTAAGTCACCGGTATGGAACCAGCCGCCCTCAAAAGCTTCGTGGGTGGCCGTTGGGTTTTTCAGGTAGCCCTTCATCACGGTATTGCCGCGCATAAAGATTTCGCCGATGGTTTGCCCGTCTTTTGGGGTTGGCGCGAGTGTTTTCGGGTCAGCAACCATGACCCCTTCGAGGGTTGGGTAACGCACACCTTGGCGGGATTTAATCACTGCTTTCTCTTCTAAAGGCAGATCATTCCACTCTTCATGCCATGCGCACAAGGTGACTGGGCCGTAGACTTCAGTGAGGCCGTAGACGTGGGTGACTTCAATGCCCATGGCTTCCACCGCACCAATGACTTGTGCTGGCGGCGCGGCACCGGCCACCATCGCTTTAACTGGGTGTTCAATCGCCGCTTTGGCTTCGGCGGGCATATTAACTAAGGCTTGCAGCACAATAGGCGCACTGCACATATGGGTGACTTGCTCATCGCGAATCAAATTGAGCACTTTTTGTGGATCGACGCGGCGTAAAAACACATGCACACCAGCCAAGGCCGTAATGGTCCAGGGGTAGCACCAGCCGTTGCAATGAAACATCGGCAAGGTCCACAAATACACCGGATGATTACCCATGGCCCACGTCATTTGGTTGCCCATGGAATTAAGGAATGCGCCGAGGTGGTGGTAGACCACACCTTTGGGATTACCGGTGGTGCCAGAGGTGTAATTGAGCGCAATGGCTTGCCATTCATCGTCTGGCCACTGCCAGGCAAACTCAGGATCACCTTCGGCTAAGAACGCTTCATAATCCAAGTCACTGACGGGCTTGCCCTCACCGTACTCTGGGTCATTGACGTCAATAATTAAGGGAGGGTGTTCCAACATGCGGCAGGCGGTTTGCGCTACATCGCAAAACTCACGGTCCACCACTAAGACTTTGGCTTCACCGTGTTGCAGCATAAAGCTAATGGCTTCTGCGTCGAGGCGCACATTGAGGGTGTTAATGACTGCGCCAATCATTGGCACGGCAAAGTGCAGTTCGAGCATTTCAGGAATATTGGGCAGCATCACCGCCACTGTATCGTCTTTGCCGATACCACGATTAGTCAGCGCAGAAGCCAGCTTGCGACAGCGGGTATAGGTTTGTGCCCAAGTACGACGAATGGAGCCGTGGACGACTGCCGGGTAGTTTGGATAAATTGCAGCGGTGCGCTCAATAAAACTGAGTGGGCTGAGGGCCACGTGATTGACTGGGTTGCGGGCAAGGCCTTGTTCATAGATCGACATATTTAACACCTGTGGCTTATTGTTAGCTCTAGCCGTTAACTGATATAGAGTTATACGGTTGGTTTGTGTCTATGTTATAGGCTTTGTCTTTTTGCAATGGTAGATAAACTATAGTCATATAGTGCTTTTACTATATTGTTTAGGGTTGTGTATGGCTGGGAAAGGTAATCAAGCGCTGCAACTGCAGTTGTTACAGCGTTTGCTAAGCGAAAAACAGCCACTGGCTGAGTGCGCGCGTGCCTTGCAAGCAGTGCTGAGTGCGGACCCGCAGGTGCGTTCGGTGTGGTACTTCACTTGGCAGCAGGCGGGTATTTACAGTCCAGAAGGCGATGTTCGCGGCTGGCCACCTGGCCCTGGAGACTTGCAAAACGTTAGCGATCAGCACTTATTTACTGCCTTGCAAGCGCAGTCGCAGCTCAGTATTGCGCAGGCCAGCAACATCGATTGCTGGTTAGTCAAACGTATGCTGCGGGCTGGGGTTTGCTATGGCGTGGTGGCAAGTTTGCCGCTGTACCCAGAGCAACCAGGGCTGGTGGTGATTGAGCTGCAGCAGAGTGCACCAGAGTATGCCCTCGACAGTGTGCTGGCGGTGCTTGCTGCATGGTTGCGCTGTGCGCAGGCTGAAGCACGCCCCGTGGAATTATTAGCCAGTGATCCACATCCAGCTTTGTGGGTTGACGGGCGAGCGCATTTGCTTGAGGTGAATAAAACTGCAGCAGCTTTATTTGGGCCGCATATTGGCGAGCAACTGCTGCAAGCTTTACCGAATAACCATCAGCATTTAGTGCGCAGTTGTTTAACTCAACAGCGGGTGATTGAAGATGTACCGGCGCAGTTTGCTCAGCGTACTTTTGTTTGGAGTTATATTCCCAGCCCAGAGCAGCAGCGTATTTTAGTGCGTGGCCGCGATATCACTGAGCAAGCAGAGCAACTGCACAATGCCGCGCAGTCTTCGCGTCTATATCGCTTAATCACTGAAAACACTACCGATCTGATCTCACGACACACGCCAGATGGCCGTTTTATTAGCGCCTCACCCGCTTCTTGGCGCTTACTGGGTTATTGGCCTGAAGAGCTACAGGGCATGCGTTGTCAGGCGTTGCTGCATGAAAAAGGTGTGCTGCTGGTGGAGCAGCGAGCAAAAAACGCGTTAGCCGAAGACGGTTATCACACCATGAGTTTGCGAGTGCGTCACCGGGCTGGGCATTATCTGTGGTTTGAAACTGCCAGCCGCGCAATTCGTGAAACCTATACAGGGGCGATTGTTGAAGTTATCAGTGTGTCGCGCGATATCACTGCACGGGTGCAAGCGGAAGAGAATCGCCGCCGCCTTGCGGAAGTGGTTGAGGTCAATACTGATTTGGTTTTATTTGTTGATCCCAACGGCTTGATTCGTTGGATGAATCCATCGGCGCGGCGCTCTTTACAGGCGGGAGAATCGCAGCATTCGATGCAGCTGGCTGATGTGGTCAGTGCTGCTACCTTGGCTGAACTTACACAGCAGGGCTGGCAAGCTGCTGACGCACAGGGCGGTTGGAGTTGTGAAGCACGTTTTCAGCCTTATGGTCATTTAGCTTCATTTCCGGTTTCTTTAGTCTTGCTGGCGCATACGCTGGCAGGTGGTGAGCGTTATTATTCGCTCGTGGCGCGCAATATGGCAGAGCGAGAGTTACGCGAAGCACAGCACCGTAAACATCAAGAAGAGCTGGCCCATACCACGCGTTTAATTACCTTAGGGGAATTGACCTCAGGCATTGCCCATGAGATTAATCAGCCCTTGGCCGCGGTGATAAATTATGCCAGCGCCAGTTTGCGCTATTTACAAACGGTGCAAGAGCAATCGCTGCCGGTCGAGCGTGTGGCGCAAGGTTTAGAGCGCATCACCGAGCATGCCAACCATGCCGCGCAAGTGATTAAGCGTTTGCGTGCATTTTTACGTAAAGAGCCGCGGCGGGTCGAGGCATTGAATATTGCCGAAGTTTTGCAAGACGCGGTGCAATTATGTGCCTGGGAGGCAAGCAGTGCGCGGGTTACTATTGAGCAACAGCTGTTATCGGAGTTGCCGTTGATGTACGCCGACCGAGTTTTATTAGAGCAAGTGCTGCTCAATGTGTTGCGCAATGCGCTGGAAGCCAATCGTGAGCAGCATCAGGATGGGTCACGGATTTTAGTGACCGCGGAGCAACAAGCTGAGTGTGTGTATATTAAGGTGCATGATCAGGGTGCGGGTGCAAGTTCAGAGCAGTTGGAGCAATTGTTCACCCCGTTTTATACCAGTAAAGCTGAAGGCTTGGGCTTGGGTTTATCCATGAGTCGCAGCATTGTCGAGGGCTTTGGTGGTGCATTAGAGGCAGAAGCAGGAGTGTTAGGCGGCTTGTGTTTAGTGTGTTGCTTACCGATACGTGGCCGCAATGATGAGCGAGCTACAGTTGAAGCATAAATAATTATAAGGGCTTTACTGTGAGTGCAAAATATAGCGTGTATGTGGTTGATGATGACCAAGGAATCTTAGACTCAACTGTATGGTTATTAGAGTCCATTGGTTTGTGTGCAATACCCTTTACCAGTGGTCAGGCGTTTCTTGATGCGCTGCCCCAGAGCACTCGAGCCTGCGTTATTTTAGATGTGCGCATGCCGGGGATGGGGGGGCTTAATGTGCAAGAAGCCTTGCGCGCTAAAGGTGTGGATTTACCTATTATTTTTGTCAGTGGCCATGCCGATGTGCCCATAGTGGTGCGTGCGTTCCGTGCCGGTGCGGTGGACTTCATTGAAAAGCCCTATAACGAACAACTGTTGCTCGATAGCGTGCAGCAGGCACTAAGCCGTTTTAATGCAGAGCCTGAAGAAAGTATCTTGCAGGCTGTATTGCAGCGCTTAGACAGTCTTACCCCGCGCGAGCGCGATGTGTTGCTGCCTTTGGTGCAAGGCTATACCAATCGCGAGGTTGCCGAGCAGCTTGGGATCAGTGTGAAAACAGTGGATTTATACCGCTCGCGGGTGATGAAACATATGCAGGCGCAAACCTTGCCAGACTTAGTTGGCATGGTGATTGCGGCTGGTTTGCTGGACCCTTTAGCCTTGCGCGGGGCCACAGAGGCGCAGCCCAGCGCGGTTTAGTTTGACTGCCGAGCTTGCTCCACGTAATCGTGTAACGCTTGCTGGCGCGCTTGCGTCAAGGCTTGGCCAAGCTCCGCACCTTGTAGGCCTTGTTCCAGTAGCGGTTTAACATCCACAGCACGCACCACTGCTGCTGCTTGGTGTAGATACTCAGCCTGTGGATACTCTCGATCTTCGAAGCCTAGCCGTCCGCGCGAATCCATTTCGCTGGCGGCAATAAAATCAGCAAAACGCTGTGGGCGACGCATGATATCGAATGTCATTAATAATTTTAATAAGGTTGCTGGACGTAGCTCTAAGGCTCTATGCGCATGGGTGTGGTATTCACCGACTAAAAAGGCTAACTGCGCGCAGTCATTGGGCACTTTAAGCCGCTTATTAACTTTTTTAATCAGTGCTAAACCGCGGGTTTCATGGCCAATATGCCGAGGCCACTGGGCAGGGTCGGTCGTACCTTTACCTAAGTCATGCAGCAAGCAAGCCCAGCGTACATTAAGCGGCTGAGCAAAGCGTACGCACTGTTGCAACACGCTCATAATATGCACGCCCGTATCAATTTCTGGGTGGTGCTCTTCAGGTTGCGGTACACCAAACAACGCATCCACTTCTGGCAACAAGGCTTTTAATGCACCGCAATCACGCAGCACAGTAATAAATATCTCTGGATTGTCTTCCATTAAAGCACGGGCAAATTCTTGCCAAATACGCTCAGCGGTTAAGTGTTGTAGTTCGCCAGAAGCAGAGAGCTGACGCATTAACGCCATGGTTTCCGTTGCCACCCTAAAGCCTAAATAAGCATAGCGAGCAGCAAAACGCGCAACCCGCAATACGCGCAGGGGGTCTTCGGCAAAAGCTGGTGAAACATGGCGCAATACTCGGTTGGCAAGATCAGTTTGGCCGCCATAGGGGTCATATAAGGTGCCGTCATCTGCTTGCGCCATAGCGTTCACCGTTAGGTCGCGGCGCAGTAAGTCTTCTTCTAAGGTTACGCTAGGGCTGGTATGGAAAGTAAAGCCGCCGTAGCCGTGGCCGCTCTTGCGCTCCGTGCGTGCCAAAGCATACTCCTCAGCGCTTTCTGGATGCAGAAATACAGGGAAATCATCACCCACAGGGCGAAAACCTTGTGCGCGCATTTGCTCTGGCGTGGCACCTACTACCACCCAGTCAATATCTTTCACTGTGCGGCCTAAAAGTTGATCGCGAACTGCGCCACCGACCTTGAAAATTTGCATACAGGGACGTACCTTAGCTAGACATAACCACAAGGATACCGCGCACTGCGGTTCTTTGCTGGCTTGTGGGTTGCGTTGTTAATTCTGTGAGTGAGTCAGGCCAATTATTATATAGGGTGCTGGCCGCGAACTTTGCATTCTGAGTGTTTGATTGTGTGCTATAGAAAACGAGCTGATAGCTTTTAGCTATCGAGTCTATGATATCAATCAATTATACCTAAGAGTGTAAATGACCTAGTATTAATAGCGTAAGTTCTTAACCACTTAAAGGAATTATTTAATGTCTTATATTAATAGCGAAGTTAAACCGTTTAACGCAACAGCTTTTCACAATGGCGAGTTCATCGAAGTCAGCGAAGCAGACTTGAAAGGTAAGTGGTCTGTGGTGTTTTTCTACCCAGCAGACTTTACCTTTGTTTGCCCAACTGAGCTTGGCGACTTAGCTGACAACTACGAAACCTTCAAAAAGCTTGGCGTAGAAATCTACTCAGTATCCACTGACACCCACTTTACCCACAAAGCGTGGCACGATACTTCAGAAGAAATCGGCAAGATCCAGTACCCAATGATTGGTGACCCAACTGGTCAAATCACCCGCAACTTTGGTGTGATGATTGAAGAAGCTGGCCTGGCAGATCGCGGTACATTTGTAATCGATCCAGAGGGTAAAATCCAGATCGTTGAAATCAACGCTGGTGGTGTTGGCCGTGACGCACAAGAGTTACTGCGTAAAGTTAAAGCAGCACAGTACGTTGCCGCTCACCCAGGTGAAGTGTGCCCAGCTAAGTGGAAAGAAGGTGAAGCAACTCTGTCTCCTTCACTAGACTTAGTAGGTAAAATCTAAGGATCACTCCTTACTTTTTATCTCTGCTTGCTAGGTTGTGATCCAACTCCGTAAGCCCGACGCCCGGGCACACACTGCCCGGGCGTTTTATTTTTAAAAATCAGATTTTGGAGCATATTGATCATGTTGGACGCTAATTTAAAAGCACAATTACAAGCTTACCTAGAAAAGGTGACGCAGCCTTTCGAGATCGTTGCGTCCCTTGATAATGGAACCAAATCCACCGAATTAAAAAACTTGCTGGAAGAAATTGCCAGCATGAGTGACAAAATCACCTTACGCACTGACGGTGATGATGCACGTAAACCTTCGTTTTCTTTAAACCGTATTAATGGAGAGATCAGCTTACGTTTTGCTGGTATCCCAATGGGCCACGAGTTCACTTCGTTGGTGTTGGCGCTGCTACAAGTCGGCGGACACCCATCTAAATTATCGCAAGAAGTGATTGAGCAAATCGCTCAGCTGGAAGGCAGCTATAGTTTTGAGACGTATTTTTCACTGTCCTGCCAGAACTGCCCAGATGTAGTACAAGCACTGAACCTAATGGCTGTGCTCAACCCAAATATCCGCCACGTTGCCATTGATGGCGCACTCTTCCAAGACGAAGTTGAAGAGCGCCAGGTGATGTCGGTACCGATGATTTTCCTCAACGGTGAAATGTTTGGCCAAGGCCGCATGGATGTTGAAGAGATTCTCGCTAAAGTTGACACCGGTAGCGCAGAGCGTGACGCGGCGAAGATGAATGAGAAAGACGCCTTTGATGTATTGGTCATTGGTGGTGGCCCAGCCGGTGCTGCAGCCTCTATTTACTCGGCGCGTAAAGGTATTCGTACCGGTATTGCTGCGCAGCGTTTTGGTGGCCAAGTCTTGGATACTATGTCGATTGAGAACTTTATTTCAGTCACCGAAACAGAAGGTCCAAAATTGGTGCGCGCCATGGAAGAGCATGTGCGTGAGTACGATATCGATGTGATGAACCTGCAAACGGCGAGCCGTTTAGTTCCTGCAACAGAGCAGGGTGGTTTGCATACAGTTGAGTTTGAATCCGGTGCCAGCTTAAAAGCTAAAACTGTGATCCTGTCGACCGGTGCACGCTGGCGTGAAATGAACGTCCCCGGCGAGCAAGAGTACCGTACCCGTGGTGTGGCATATTGCCCGCACTGTGATGGTCCTTTATACAAAGGTAAAGATGTTGCAGTGATTGGTGGCGGTAACTCAGGTGTTGAAGCCGCGATCGACTTAGCTGGCTTGGTGAAGCATGTCACCTTGCTTGAGTTTGCTGATACCTTACGCGCTGATGAAGTGTTGCAGAAAAAACTCAAAAGCTTGCCAAACGTTACGGTGATCAAGAGCGCTATGACCACTGAAGTGGTAGGTGACGGCAGTAAAGTAACAGGCTTGATCTACCAAGATCGCAACACTGAAGAAAGCCATACGGTGAATCTGGATGGTATCTTTGTGCAGATTGGTTTGTTGCCGAATACTGAGTGGCTGAAAGACTCGGTTGCCTTGTCTAAGCACGGCGAAATCGAAATCGACGCCCGCTGCGCAACTAACATCCCCGGCGTGTTTGCTGCAGGTGACGTCACAACTGTACCTTACAAGCAAATCGTCATTGCCATGGGCGAAGGCTCAAAAGCGTCATTGAGTGCTTTTGATCACATTATTCGCTCGTAAGCGCAACATAGGACAAGGCCTAAATAAACCTTAGGCCGCTGTAAAACAAAACGCCCACTGCAATTGAATGCAGCGGGCGTTTTTTATTGGCTCATTAGCTGAGTATTAAAATATTGTTTAGCTTTTGGTTCTAGCTTCAGTCAATCATGCTGCTTGCCGCGAGCTGTCGTTTTTAATCAACAGCTACTTGAGCTACTGTGATTCGGAGTTCGTGGCTCAAGTTGCGTTTTGCTCTGACTTTTCTACACATATTTAATTACGTGTTGGTGCATGGTCGCACCGCTCATTAGGCGGTCAAATCCACTACGCCACTACAAATTGCTAAAGGGTTCGTGGCCGCTTATATTGTCAGGAGTTAAGGACTACGACCTAGATAGTGGTATTCCTGCCTATAAATCGATACCGATCACGTTGTGTGAGGCGGTTCATGTTGCTATAGGAGGCTAGCATGGAGCTAGACCCAGTCATTCTTTCGCGGCTTCAGTTCGCATTTACGATTTCTTTTCATATCGTTTTTCCTGCTTTTACTATAGGACTAGCCGCTTGGATTACCACTTTACAAGGTATGTGGTTATACACCGATAATGAAAAATATCATGACTTAGTAAAGTTCTGGATAAAGGTATTTGCCGTTTCTTTCGGTGTGGGAGTGGTAACGGGCATTATTATGACTTTCCAGTTTGGTACGAACTGGAGTAATTATGCCGAAGGGGTGGGTAATGTCGTTGCTCCACTCATTGGTTATGAGGTGCTCACCGCATTTTTCTTAGAGGCCACCTTCTTAGGGTTGATGCTCTTTGGCGCCGGTAGAGTGCCGCGCTGGCTACACTTTGTGGCCTGTGTGATCGTGGTACTCGGCACGACATTGTCAGCGTTTTGGATTTTATCCGCTAACAGCTGGATGCAGTTTCCGGCGGGTCATGAGGTTCGTGACGGCATCGCCTATCCAGTGGATTGGTTAAAAATTATTTTTAACCCCACCTTTCCCACACGTTTAGCGCACATGCTCCTGGCAGCCTATATAACCACGGCGTTTGTCGTATTGGCGGTAGGGGCGCGTTGGTTACTTAAAGGCATGGCAATAGAAAACGCTAAAACCATGATACGGATGGCACTGGGCATTTTAATTGTTCTTGTGCCCATTCAAGCTTTTGTAGGTGATGCGAGTGGTTTAAATACCTTGAAATATCAACCGGTAAAACTAGCCGCGATGGAGGCGCATTGGGGGGAGAAAGATGGTACTAAAGGTCCAATTCCTTGGGTGTTATTTGCTTGGCCTAATGAGGAGCAAGAGCGTAATGATTTCCAGGTTGCCATTCCTTATGTGGGTAGTCTTATTTTTACGCACTCTTTAGATGGCTCTATTAAAGGGCTGAAAGAGTTCTCCCCTGATTTACGTCCACCTATTGCGATTCCGTTCTTTGCTTTCCGCATTATGATTGCCATGTGGGGTGTCATGATGCTTACCATCATTACCGGTGGCGTGTTGTGGTGGCGTAAGAGTTTATTTCACTCCGAACGATTCTTACGCTTTTCCCGGTTTATATGGCCTATAGGCTTTGTCACCATTTTAGCGGGTTGGTATACCACTGAAGTGGGGCGTCAGCCATGGGTGGCTACTGGCATATTGCGTACTGTAGATGCGGTTTCACCGGCATCTGCTAGCGCAATGTTAACGTCATTGCTGTTACTTACATCATTGTATGTCGTTATCTATGGTGCAGCACTTTACTATATGAATCGTTTAATTAATGCAGGACCGGATGTCGCCCAAGACAGCAGTGCTTTTGCTGATCATGCATCCCCATTAAGGCCTATGTCGGCAGCACAAGAAGCAGGTCGTAAGGCCATGCGTGTAGAGGACTAGTACGATGCACAGTTTATGGTTTGATTATCACTTGCCTGTTATCTGGGCCTTACTGCTTAGCGTAGTGGTCCTGCTTTATGTCGTGCTGGATGGGTTTGACCTGGGGATGGGAATACTATTTCCTTGGGTGAAAGACGAAGAGCAGCGTGATCGAATGATGAATTCAATCGCTCCTTTTTGGGATGGCAACGAAACTTGGTTGGTTCTTGCTGGAGGCAGTTTATGGATTGCTTTCCCTAAGGCTTACGCCATCATTCTGCCCGCCCTTTATCTGCCCATTTTAATCATGTTTATGGGGTTAATATGCCGAGGAGTGTCTTTTGAATTTAGGTTTATTTCCAAACCTAAGCAAAAGAAATGGGACTTTGCTTTTTCTGCAGGTTCCATTGTCGCTGCCTTCTGTCAGGGTGTAGTGCTTGGTACTGTTATTCATGGAATTGAAGTAGTTGACGGTAAGTTTGCTGGTGGCCCGCTTGATTGGGCCCATCCATTTGCCTTGATGTGTGGGTTAGGGGTAGTGGCGGGTTATGCATTATTAGGCGCGTTTTGGCTGATGCTGCGCACGGATGGCGCTCTACGCTTACGTGCTAAGCAGCTTGCTATGCCGGCATTAATTATCTTATTCGCGTTTCTTCTTGGGGCTGCGATATGGACACCACTGGCTGTGCCTAGCATTAATACGCGTTGGTTTGACTCTGCCGCATTGAATTATATCTGGGTGCTGCCGCTATTGGTCCTTGCTTTGGTTTGGTGGGCTTTCAGTGCTATTAAGAAAGGCCGTGGTGGGCAGGGCTTTGCGGCAACGGTATTTATTTTTATCTTTAGTTTTGTGGGGATTGCCGTTTCTATTTTTCCTTACTTAGTGCCACCTGCGCTTACCTTATGGGAGGCTTCTATTTCCCCAGAGAGTCAGCTCTTTATGCTTTTAGGTGTTATGCCGTTAGTTCCACTTATCTTGGCCTATACAGCATTCATTTATTGGACTTTCCGCGGCAAGGTTAAAACGGGCGATACGTATTACTGATTTATGTGATTATTGCTTCTGTGTATCTACTAGCGGATGGCACGAATGACTGCGTTGTTGTTAACCAAGCATGTACAATTTTTCGAGAGTTTTATGACTAAGAAAACACTAGCCTTTGCATACGAAAAAGAAACCAAAAACAGTGTGCGCTACAAGGAAGTCCCTGAGGAGGGGACAGCGCCTATTGTGGGCACTTTGTATGTGCAAAAGTGGTTTGCAGGTGAGAGTAAATCGATTGAGCTCACCATCGACAAAAAAGACTAGTCACTAAAACCAAGCAATCATTAGCCAGCGCTGCAGCTCTTAGCACGCTGACGCCACCACACTCGCAGGCCCCATTTTAGCTTTACACTTTTCTCATAAGCTCGTATATTCGTTTTATCATATATATGGTTTGGCGTATAAGCTTCTTTGCTTGGCGCTCAGCCCTTATTTCACCGTCTTTATTTAGGGCTTCTTTATGCAGCTTGCGCCGACTGATGTGTTTAAAAGTCTCGCTGATGATACGCGGCTGCGGATTACGTTATTAATTGCCAGCGCTGATGAGCTCTGTGTCTGTGAGTTGACTGAAAGCTTGCAGACCAGCCAGCCGAAGATTTCCCGGCACTTATCTTTGCTGCGTAGTACAGGTTTATTGCTGGATCGCCGCCAAGGGCAGTGGGTGTATTACCGTTTGCATCCAGAGTTGCCGGTTTGGGTGCTGAACATTCTGCAGCAAACCCTCGCGGCCAATCAGCAGTGGTTAGCGGATGATCTGCAGCGTTTGCAGGCGATGGTTCGTGGGCCGCTCAACCAATCTGTATGTAACTAAACCCTTTCAACTGTTTCCACGAACTGAGTGTTGCTCATGCTGATTGCGCTGCTGATTTTTCTGATTACGATTGTCTTAGTTATTTGGCAACCGCGTGGCCTTGGAGTCGGATGGAGTGCGTCTTTTGGTGCGCTATTGGCCTTGCTCAGTGGTGTGGTTGAATTGGCGGATATTGCTCTGGTTTGGCAGATTGTCTGGAATGCTACGGCAACCTTTATCGCCATTATTATTATCAGTTTGCTGCTCGATGAAGCCGGTTTCTTTGAATGGGCCGCTTTGCATGTGGCGCGCTGGGGCGGCGGCAGTGGGCGAAAATTATTTGCCTTTATTGTGCTGCTGGGCGCAGCGGTGTCGGCGTTATTTGCTAATGATGGTGCGGCGTTAATTATCACGCCTATTGTGATCACCATGCTGCTGGCGCTGCGTTTTTCTCCTGCGGCCACTTTGGCTTTTGTTATGGCTGCAGGCTTTATTGCCGATACCGCTAGCTTGCCTTTTGTGGTGTCGAATCTGGTGAATATCGTTTCGGCTGACTACTTTAACCTCAGCTTTAATCAGTACGCAGCAGTGATGGTGCCGGTGAACGTTGTCAGTATCGCTGCCAGCTTGGCGATGTTGCTTTGGTTTTTCCGTAAAGACTTGCCGGCTAATTATGCTTTGAATGAGCTCAAGCAACCTAAAGAAGCGATCCGTGATCATGCTACTTTTGTGGCGGGTTGGTGGGTGTTGGCTTTATTGCTGCTGGGCTTCTTTGTGGTTGAACCGCTGGGCGTGCCGATCAGTGTGATTGCTGCAGTCTGTGCGTTGTTGTTGTATCTGATTGCCGCCCGTGGTCAGGTGATTAGCACCACTAAAGTGCTGAAGGAAGCGCCGTGGCAAGTGGTGGTGTTTTCGTTAGGGATGTATTTGGTGGTCTACGGCTTAAAGAGTGCCGGGCTCACCGATTATATTGCCCAACTGTTAAATATCTTTGCCGCGCAGGGCTTGTGGGCAGCCACTCTGGGTACCGGTCTGCTCACTGCTGTGTTGTCCTCCATCATGAATAATATGCCCACAGTGTTGGTCGGTGCGCTGTCGATAGATGCGGCTGGCGTTGATGGGGTGATTCAGCAGGCGATGGTGTATGCCAATGTGATTGGTGCCGACTTAGGGCCGAAAATCACCCCAATTGGTAGCTTGGCCACACTGCTGTGGCTGCATGTGTTGGCACGGAAAAACATCAAAATCAGCTGGGGCTATTATTTTAAGGTCGGTGTAGTGCTGACGTTACCGGTGTTGCTGGTAACCCTCAGTGCTTTAGCGATTCGCTTGAGTATTTAAGCCATTACAGTTCATCTATCAAGTTATCCACAGCAGGCCAAGCAAGGTCGTAAGAGAGCGTTTTCATGCACGAAGATTTACCCAATATCAGCGCTAGCGCATTAAATATTCCAACGCTGGAACAGTTACAACCCGCTCAGCAGTCTGCGCATAAACCGCGTATTTTATTGTTGTACGGTTCTACCCGTCAGCGTTCTTTTAGCCGTTTAGTGGTGCAAGAAGCAGCGCGTTTGTTAGAAACCTTTGGTGCAGAAACTCGTATTTTTAATCCGTCGGGTTTGCCCTTGCCGGACGACGTTGAAGACACCCATCCTAAGGTGGCTGAGTTACGTGAATTGATGCAATGGTCAGAAGGCCAAGTCTGGTGCTCGCCAGAGCGGCATGGCGCTATGAGTGCGGTATTTAAAGCACAGATTGACTGGGTGCCGTTGAGCATGGGCGCTGTGCGTCCGACTCAAGGTAAAACCTTGGCGGTGATGCAAGTCTGTGGTGGTTCGCAGTCCTTTAATGTGGTCAATCAACTGCGTGCTTTAGGGCGTTGGATGCGCATGTTTACCATCCCTAATCAGTCTTCAGTGCCAAAAGCCTTTACTGAGTTTGCTGACAATGACCGCATGCAACCGTCACCCTATTACGACCGCATTGTTGATGTGATGGAAGAGTTGGTGAAGTTCACCTTATTGCTACGCGACCGCCAGGATTATCTGGTGGATCGTTATTCTGAGCGTAAAGAATCAGTAGAAGAGTTATCGCAGCGGGTTAATCAAGGTTCGATTTGATCCCTGAGCTTTGCTCAGAGTGATCAAGCATCACCGTGAAGGCGCTACAGATTTTTGGCATTGGCTGGTGTTTAAGCGTCTCGCTGGACAGCCCGTGGTACTGGATTTCGCCAGTTATTTGCCCAGTAATGCTCGGACAGACTTCGAAGTAATGCAGCCCAAATGGTTTATTGCGGTGCACAAAAGATAGGATTGATTACGCAAAGAGGTGAGGGTGGGTTTGGGGACTACATTTAGCAACATATCCTGCTGGAATACTGGATAATAGCAGTCATTCTTTTTGCTCTGTATTCTGGTGATTCGCTGTGGAAATTAAGGTTAACTTTCTCGACAACTTGCGTCTTGAAGCCAAGTTCGATGACTTTACTGTGGTGGCTGATCAGCCGATTCGTTACAAAGGTGATGGCTCTGCGCCGGGTCCGTTTGATTACTTTTTAGCCTCATCGGCGCTCTGTGCAGCGTATTTCGTTAAGTTGTATTGCCAAGCTCGTGATATCCCAACGGAAAATATTCGCCTGTCGCAGAACAATATTGTTGATCCAGAAAACCGCTATAAGCAGATGTTTAAAATTCAGGTGGAGCTGCCTGAAGATATTTCTGACAAGGACCGCCAAGGTATTTTGCGCTCGGTTGAGCGTTGCACAGTGAAACGTGTGGTGCAAAATAACCCAGATTTCGTCATTGAAGCAGTGGATAATTTAGATGCCGATGCCCAAGCGTTGCTGGGTACGACTGTGGATGAAAACAGCCAAACCTTTATTGCCGGTAAAGACCTGCCGCTAGAAAAAACCATCGCCACCATGTCCGGCCTGATTGCTAATTTGGGTATGAAGGTTGAAGTCGCTTCGTGGCGCAATATTGTGCCCAATGTGTGGTCGCTGCATTTGCGTGATTCACAATCGCAGCTGTGCTTTACCAATGGTAAGGGCGCAACCAAAGAAAGCGCGCTTGCCTCAGCTTTAGGCGAGTTTATTGAGCGTCTGAACTGCAACTTCTTTTACAACGACCAATTCTGGGGCGAAGAGCTGGCCAATGCGGACTTTGTCCATTACCCCAATGAGCGCTGGTTTCAGCCGGGCCCTAATGATGAGCTGCCTGTTGAGATTTTAGATGAGCACTGTTTAGCGATTTATAATCCGGACGGTGAACTCTGTGGCTCGCATTTGTATGACACCAACTCCGGTAATACCGCGCGGGGTATTTGCTCGATTCCTTATGTGCGCCAATCCGACGGTGAAACGGTGTACTTCCCCACCAACCTGATTGAAAACCTGTTCTTAAGTAACGGTATGAGTGCCGGTAACACCCTCGAAGAAGCGCAGGTGCAGTGCCTGTCAGAAATCTTTGAGCGAGCGATTAAGCGGGAAATTTTAGTGGGTGAAATGGCTTTGCCCGATGTGCCGCAAGAAGTGCTGAATAAATACCCCAATATTGTGGCTGGGATTAAAGCGCTGGAAGAGCAGGGTTTTCCTGTGTTGGTCAAAGATGCCTCCATGGGCGGCCAGTTTCCAGTGATGAATGTCACCTTAATGAACCCACGCACCGGCGGGGTGTTTGCTTCCTTTGGTGCCCACCCGAATTTTGAAGTGGCGTTGGAGCGCAGTCTGACTGAGTTGTTGCAAGGGCGCAGTTTTGAAGGCCTCAACGATATTGCCCGCCCAACGTTTTCCACAGAAGCAGTGACTGAGCCGAATAACTCAGTGGAGCACTTTATTGATTCCAGTGGTGTGGTGTCGTGGCGCTTCTTTAGCGCTAAAGCGGACTATGAGTTTGTTGAGTGGGACTTCACTGATAGCGGCCGCAACACAAATGCGCAGGAAGCTGAATTGCTGTTTGGCTTGCTGGAAGACATGGGCAAAGAGGTCTATGTGGCGGTGTTTGAGCACTTGGGCGCTACGGCGTGCCGGATGTTGGTGCCAGATTTCTCTGAGGTGTATTCAGTGGATGATTTAATCTGGGACAACACCAACAAAGCGCTGCAGTTTCGCGAGGATATTCTCAATCTGCACCGCTTAACCGATGCTGAGTTGGACGCTTTGGTGGAGCGCTTAGAAGACAGTGAAGAAGATCATCACAGCGATATTAAAACTCTGATTGGTATTGAATTTGATGAAAATACTGTTTGGGGGCAGCTGACGATTCTCGAGCTGAAACTACTGATTTATTTAGCCCTGAACCGCTTAGAAGAGGCCTTAGAGCTGACCGAAGAGTTCCTACAGTTTAACGACAATACCGTTGAACGCGAGTTGTTTTATCAGGCCATGGCCGCTGCTTTAGAAGTGGCGCTGGATGATGAGATGGCGTTGAGCGACTACGAGCCGAATTTGCGTCGCATGTTTGGTGATGAGCGCATGGATGCGGTGATTGGTTCTTTGCAAGGCAGTGTGCGCTTCCATGGTTTAACCCCAACCAATATGCAGCTGGAAGGTTTGGATAAACATTTACGTTTGCTCGATAGCTTGAAAAAGCTGCATACAGCGCGGGCTCAGTTTGCTGGTTAAGGCAATGAGCAAACCGATGCGCGCTGCCATATTACGGATTTTTATCCTGTTACTGCTAGTCTGTGTCGGTGCTTTTGCTTGGGAGGCGGCAAGGAATGCCAAAATGCAGCCTGTTACTGGGCAAGTTCTGGATACTGTCTATAAAGGCTATATTATTGGCTATAAAGTGCAGGGGCAGAGCTATCAGTTGGAAACGCGTATCGGCGTGATGGATGCCCTGACAGGGCTTGGCTTGCTAACCGCAGGCGCAACAGTACCCATCTTAGTCGATCCAGAGCAGCCCTATGTGGCGCTGATCAATACCGGCAATGGCCGTTACGGCATTACCTTGGCTTTTGTGTTTCTGCTGCTGATATTTATGCTAGTCGTGTTGCTATCGGCTATGAAAACAAGGTTAGCAGCTAGGGGGCAATAGGCTTGCTTGCAGTTGGCTGCTGAATGAATATCGAAGAGGTTGTTATGATCGAACGTTCCAGTGCTACAGATATTACCACTGCCCTAGAAGCGCTTAATCAAGGTTCTGATGCTATATGGCGCATTCAGGATGATAAGTTGTATCAGGAGTTTAAATTCCCGAGCTTTGTTGCCGCGTTCGGTTTTATGACCCAGGTGGCGATTTTGGCTGAAAAAGCGAATCATCACCCAGAGTGGTTCAATGTGTACAACAAGGTCAACATCAGCTTAACCACCCATGATGCTGGCGGTATCTCAACGCGGGACTTTGCCTTGGCTAAGCAGATATCGGCTTTGATTGCATAGCTCTAGGACGTTACTCGTAACGCTTCTTTACGCCTTGTTGTGCTGGTGCGCTCAATGGATCCTCCGGCCAGGGGTGTTTCGGATAACGCCCGCGCACATCTTTGCGCACTTGCGGATAGACATTGCGCCAGAAGTTACCCAAATCAGCCGTCACCGCCAGTGGTCTTTGTGCAGGTGAGAGTAGGTGAATCAGCACTGGGACTTTACCGTCTGCCACTGTGGGCGTGTCGAGCCAGCCAAACAGCGCCTGCAACTTGGCGGCCAAGACTGGACCGTTTTCTGCGGTGTAATCCAAGCGCACATTCTGTCCGGTGGGAATGGTCAGAGTAGTGGGCGCTAAGCTGTTGAGTTGTTGCTGTTGTGGATACGTCAGCAAGCTATTGAGAGCTTCAGTTAGGTTGAGTTTTTTTAGATCAGACCAGCGTTGCATGCCGGTTAAAAAAGGCAGCAGCCACTCTTCTAATGTATCCAATAAAGCCGTGTCGCTGACATCCGGCCAATCTTCAGGGAAAACTGTGGCTAGCAGCTTGACCCGCGCACACCACTGGGTGGCTGCATCTGTCCAAGGCAGGCTGGCGAGACTCTTGTTGCGCACGGCATTGAGCAAGCCTTGCTGGATCAGCGCAGGATCAGGCTTAGCCAGTTCTTTTTCCTCCAGCACCAGTTCGCCCAATTTGCGTACGCGACGGGCGACGATCGTACCGCGCTTGTCATCCCACAGCGCCTCTTCGCTGGTGTGAATTAAATGCGCTAAGTCGTGCTCGATATCGGCAATATCCACCAGTGCCGCCAGATAAATGGTGGCTTCGCGAGTCTTGCCATCTAGATCGGCGGCTACTAACCATTCGTGACGCACCAAGCTGTCATCAGCGCGTAAGGTCGCGCCTTTACCGTTGCTCAGTTGGTAACGGGCGGACTGCTCTGTGCGGCGTTGAGCTATGCGGTCGGGGTAGGCCAGCGCTAATAAACGGCCGGTTTCTGTCGGACTGGCAAGCTGCGCGGGTACATCACTTTTTTGCAGCAAACGTTTTGCTACCTGCCGGATGCTGCTTAAGCGCGCAGTATCTAAGCGTTCAGGTCGGTATTCGCCGTGCAATACGCGCAAACGCTCGTGCAGGTCGGCGCCCGAATTAGCTCCGAGCAGATCGCGCTCATCCAATAAGGCGGCCAGTTCAGCGGCCGTTGCGCCAAGCCCCAGTGTGCGCCCGTGCAACACCATATTGGCCAGACGTGGATGAATGCCTAAATCACGCGCGGCTTTGCCATGTTCAGTAATAGCACCTTCTTTATCGAGCATGCCCAGTAGTTGCAGTAGCTCGCGGGCCTGATTCCAGTGCGCCGTTGGCGGTGGATCAATCCAAGCCACCTGCGCTGGATCGCGAGCGCCCCATTGGGCTAACTCCAGAACAAGTGCGACTAAATCCGCCTCTTGGATTTCGGGCGGGGTGAATTCTGCCAGCGTGGCCTGTTCTTCTGCGCTCCAGAGTCGATAGCACACGCCCGGCTCAATACGTCCAGCGCGGCCTTTGCGTTGTTCGGCCGAGGCTCTGGAGACCCGTGTGGTCACCAGTCGCGTCATGCCGCTATTGGGATCAAACACTGCGCGCCGTTGCTGACCGCTATCAATCACCACACGCACGCCTTGAATGGTTAAGCTGGTTTCGGCAATTGCCGTAGCCAACACCACTTTACGCGTGCCCTCAGTGGTGGGTGAAATCGCGCGATCTTGCTCGTCAGCTTTGAGGTTGCCGTATAAAGGTGTGAGTAGCACGTCATCGGTTACCTGTCCGCGTAACTGGTTTTTGACGCGCCGAATCTCCGCCGCGCCAGGTAGAAAGACCAGCAGCGAGCCGCTTTGCTCAGCCAACGCCTCATGAATCACGGCGACCACCGCATCCGTTTGCTGCCGGTTTCTCAGCTGCACTGGGCGATAGATCACCTCCACTGGAAAAGCCCGGCCGGCGCTGCTGATCACTGGCACATCACCGAGCACGCGGGCAATGGGGGCGGTATCTAAAGTGGCTGACATCACCAGGATGCGCAGGTCGTCTCGCAAGGCTTGTTGCGACTCGCGCACCAACGCCAAGCCTAAATCGGCATGCAAGGAGCGCTCGTGAAATTCGTCAAACAACACCGCAGCGTAATCCTCCAGCATGGGATCACTTTGAATCATGCGGGTCAAAATGCCTTCAGTGACTACTTCAATCTGCGTGCTGGCAGAAATCTGGCTGTCCAGTTTGGTGCGGTAACCGATGCTTTGCCCAGCTTTCTCGCCGAGTTGCTGAGCCATATAGCGAGCCGCTGAGCGCGCGGCTAATCGTCGAGGCTCCAGCATCAAAATCTTACGCCCCTCACGCCAAGGCGCATCGAGTAAGGCCAGGGGCACACGCGTAGTTTTACCCGCACCGGGCGGTGCTTGCAGTAACGCAGTACTGTGCTGTTCAAGGGTTTTTTTGAGTACTGGCAGGATGGCATCGATGGGCAGCATGGCAAGTTGGGTCTGAAAAAGGGACTGCTGCTGATTGTAGCGCAAGGTGTTGGGTAAATGATGGCGATTCAGTGTGTTGATGTGGCGCTGTCATGTGGCTGAGCTATTTTGCTCAATAGTCAATCAGCCTTTGGCGTTGCAATGCGCTGAGCAGTCCGTATCATAGACCGCCAATTTTAAAACCAAGTTGGCTGTAATGTCGTTGACCGGTAGTTTTTCTCAATCTGCTGCATCTGACTCCGCTGTAAATTCATCCTCCCACCGCTTCGGCGATCCAATCGTTCTAATACCTACTTTGTTGCTACCACTGGCGACTCTATGAGTTACGCCATCGCTGTGGGCGGGTCCCAAAGCGGCAATGGCTATGGCCCGTGAGCAAAAGCTACTCTAAGAAAAGCGCCCCTAGCTGATTAGGACTAGGGGCGCTGGCAGTTCGACTGGTAAACAGCCTTGCGCCAGTGTGACTATGGCGTTGGTGGATGGGTTTAATCCCTTACTTGGCAAAACAGTATTGAGCTGTTTTGCCAGCAGTTGATCAGTTTGCTTCCAGCTGTAGCGCACGCTGGTAGCTTGGGAGGCTTTCAATGTGGGTAATATAACGCTGAATGTGTGGGTATTTATCGCCACATTGCAGCATCTGTAGGGCGCCCTGTACAGCAAAACCCAGCATAAAGTCCGCGCCACTGAGACGCTCCTCGACGAGGAATGTTTTGCCGTCTAAGTACGCATTTAAATAAGTGAAAACCTTGTTAAACTCCATGGCGGCGTAGCTGTCGAGAAACTTTAACGTGGTGCCTGCTTTTGTTTCGTAACGGTTAAATACTGTTAATAAGAAAGGCAGCATTGCTGAGCTTTCAGAAAAATGCAGCCATTGCAGGTAATCGCCGTAGGCTGCCGACTCCTCATCTGGAGCTAAATGTGGGGCAAAGCGCTTAATCAATAACTCAACAATTGCTCCCGATTCAGCAATGACCTTGCCATCCAGTTCCATCACAGGGGATTTACCTAGGGGATGAATGGCCTTAAGTGCTGCTGGCGCTAAGTGTGTTTGTGCATCGCGTTGATAATGAATGAGCTCGTATGGTTGCCCAATCTCTTCCAGTAACCAGAGAATACGGATTGAACGTGAAGCGTTGAGGTGATGAAGTTTGATCATGTTGGCTGTTTCCTTGTGTGGCACGCAGGTTTTTTGTATGCATGAGTGCTGGTCGAGCGCAGTGCCATAAGTTGCGGTCACTGAGGTGCGTGTAGCAAGCATTGTATGTTCTAAAAATGCGACCAGTCTATTATTTATTTTCCGTGGTAAAATTAGGGTTGGCTGGTTAAGTACAATCTTGAGTCGCTATAGCCTGAGCAGCATTGATTGCGGTGGGTTAAAACTCAGTTAGCAGGTTTGCGCGAGTTGCCAGCAGACTTGATACAATTGTCTTGAATGATTCGCCTCTTCGAATATCTGCATATAGGTGCCTGATCCTGATGAAACAAAATTACGCTGATACACGCCAACAGTTACTTGATACGGGCCATCGTATGATGGTGGTAAAAGGTTTCACTGGTGTTGGTCTAAATGAAATTTTGCAGGTTGCTGGTGTGCCTAAGGGTTCGTTTTACCATTACTTTAAATCTAAAGAGCAGTATGGGCAGTCCTTGCTAGAAGAGTATTTTGAAAATTATCTAGCAGATATGGAGCAACGTTTCACCGCAGCACAGATGAGTGCGCGGGAACAGCTCATGGGCTACTGGCAGAACTGGCTAAATAACTATTGTGAGCCGGGTGATGCGCAAACCTGTTTAGCGGTTAAGTTAAGCGCAGAGGTTGCAGACTTGTCGGAAGCAATGCGTATTACCTTGCGCGACGGCACTGATCAAGTTATTGCACGCTTAATCCGCTGCTTAGAGCAAGGGCAGCAGGATGGCTCGCTACCACCAGAGATCAATGCCCAGCAAACTGCTACAGCGCTGTATCAGCTTTGGCTGGGGGCGAGCTTATTGAGTAAGCTGCACCGTAATAACCAACCTTTAGTCAGCGCAATGCTGACTACCGAGGATATGCTGGCTGGTGCTTAACCGGCGTTGGATGATTTGCTGCCTTAGCGTATTAAAACTGCTGGTGCAGAGCTGTTCAACCTGTTGTGCTAATTAGGCAAGATTTTAGTTGGCTTGAACCTGATTGTTAATCAGAACGGGGCTGTAATAATTCTCTAGACGACTGGTCTAATTTTGTATATAGTACGCCCATTGCGCCGTAAACTGTAGCAAAAGTCAGAGGCCGTGAGCCTGTGTAGTGCAGGTGGCCCTTGGCTTTTGTTGGCAGCTAAGGCTAACAAACACTCTTTTTTCTAGGCGACTGGTCTATTTTTTAGCGGTTTAACACTGCTGACTAGGTATATATCAGGCGTTTAGTGCCGTAATGGGAAACCCTAAATGAATACAGACAGCTTATTTGAGCCGCTGCAACTTGGCCGCCACACCTTGAATAACCGCGTGGTATTACCGCCTTTGACCCGTTCACGCAGCACCCAGCCGGGTAATATTGCCAATGCGTTGATGGCCACCTATTACCAGCAGCGGGCCGGTGCTGGGCTAATGGTTACTGAGGGCACGCAAATTGAGCCGCGCGGCCAAGGCTATGCTTGGACACCGGGGATTTACAGCCCAGAACAGATTGAAGGCTGGCGTAAAGTAACTGACGCTGTACATGCACAAGGTAATATTATTTTTGCTCAACTGTGGCATGTGGGGCGTGTGTCACATACCTCCTTGCAGCCCGACGGTGCTGCGCCTGTGGCACCTTCAGCAATTGCTGCTAATAATGTCAAAGTGTTTATTGAAACCGGGCCCGGTAGCGGTACTCTCGCCGAGCCGTCAATGCCGCGGGCATTAACCACAGCAGAGGTTAAAGAGTTGGTGCAGCTTTACGCACAAGCCGCGCGTAATGCGTTAAGTGCCGGTTTTGACGGTGTTGAGCTGCATTGCGCCAATGGTTATCTGGTCAATCAGTTTATTTCTGAGCACAGCAACCAGCGTGACGATGAGTACGGTGGTTCGCTGCACAATCGATTACGCTTCTTGCGTGAAATCGTTGCCGCTGTTGCTGAGGTGGTGGGCGCAGACCGTTTAGGCGTACGCTTTGCTCCGCTGTTTGCCAGTACCGAAGAAGACCGTGTGTATATGGGGCTGGTAGAAACAGATTCACACAACACTTATATAGAGGCCATTAAGGTGTTGGAAGAGGCGGGTATTGCCTACTTATCCATTGCTGAAGCTGATTGGGATAATGCGCCAGAGTTGTCGGATGACTTTCGTCGAGAAGTAAGACAGACCTTCAGTGGTCGCATTATTTATGCCGGACGTTATACCGTCGAGCGCGGTGTAAAAACCTTGGCTGCAGGGCTTGGTGATCTGATTGCCTTTGGCCGGCCATTTATTGCCAATCCAGACTTACCGCAGCGCATTGCCAATGGCTGGCCGCTCAATCCAGTTGATCCGGCGACCATGTATGGCGGTACGGCAGAGGGTTATACTGATTACCCTGTCTATCAAGCAGAGTAGTCCTGATTGCTCGTTTTGTTACCTGAGCATTGCTGCAGTTCATTGAGTTTGCAGGTGCGTTGGATGCTCAGCTACTGCTGCATATCGGCCCCACAGCTTACGGCTGCTGGGGCTGTTGAGTTTGTGCTCACTCAGCGCTGCGCTCGACCAATGTTGGAAAAACCCGCGCCCACTCTTCAAAACCACCATCCATACTGTACAAATCGCTAAAGTCTTGGCCATGTAAGTAGGCTGCTGCGCTTTGGCTGGAATGGCCGTGATAGCAGATCACAATGGTGGGGGCATCCAAGTCGGCATGGGCAATAAACTCCGCCAGAGATTGATTGTCAAGATGAATAGCTGCGCTGGGGTGACCGTTGGCAAAGCTTTCTGGGTCGCGTATATCGACCATCACGGCGCCATCGGCACAGAGCTGCTGGGCTTGTTGAACATTGATTCGTTGAAAAGCGTGCATGGAATCCTCGTGCAAAATTGGGAGTTACTGAGCTGGCGCGCAGCTGCAGCGCTCGAAGTGTTGGCTGTCAATATTATACAGCGACATTTGCCCACCCCAGACACAGCCAGTATCAAGGGCAATGGTGTTAGGGGCAGGGCAACGGCCTTCCAGTGCCGCCCAATGACCAAATAAAACAGTGTCATGGCGGGATGCGCGCTGTGGGTGACTGAACCAGGGCGCAAAGCCTTTAGGTGCTGAGTCTATGCCTTCTTTGGCTTTAAGTTCTAATTGGCCATCTGGGCTGCAAAAACGCATGCGGGTGAAGTAATTGGTGATCAGTCGCAAACGCTCGATACCTGTTAGCCCGTCGTGCCACATATTTGGCTGATCGCCGTACATACCGTCTAAATAGGTCTGATAAAGGCTGTCATCGCGTAATACCTTGTGCACTTCTGCGGCGCGGGCGAGGGCCTCGGCAATGCTCCACTGTGGGGCAATTCCGGCATGGACCATGCTGATATTACGTTCGGCATCATGGTGCATCAGTGGTAACTGGCGTAACCAGAACAGCAGGTCAGCACAGTCCGGCGCATTCAGCACCTCACGTAAAGTGTCTTTCTTTTTGAGCCGTGCAGTATGGTTCGCGATGGCCAGCAAGTGCAGGTCATGATTGCCCAGTACGCTGATCACAGAGTCGCGCATGGCATACAGAAAACGCAATGTTTCTAAGGATTGCGGGCCGCGGTTGACTAAGTCGCCAACCAGCCATAGTTGGTCTTGGCTGGGGTCAAAATTAACTCTATCGAGTAAGCATTTGAGTGGTGCTAAACAGCCTTGTACATCGCCAACAGCGTATGTCGCCATTAATGTAAAGCTCCTGGTACGGCTAAACCAAAGGGGGCAATGGGTGCTTCAAACTCTTCGCCGTCTTCAGCGCGCATGGTGAAACTGCCCTGCATGCTGCCCACCGCAGTGGTCATCAGAGTACCGCTGCTGTAGCTGAATTCATCGTCAGCATCGATCACAGGCTGCTCGCCAACCACACCAGAGCCGCGGACTTCTTGGGTTTTGCCGTTGCCATCGGTAATGATCCAGTGGCGGCTTAATAGTTGTGCTGAGTGCTCACCGTTGTTACGGATGGTGATGTCATAGGCAAACACATAGCGGTTATCTTCAGGGTGTGAGTGTTCGGCTAAGTAGCGCGTATTCACACTGATACTGATTGTATTGCTCAGATAATTCATAGTGTACTCAAGGTGACTCTGCTGCTTGTAGCGCGGTGAATTGATCAGCTAAACGCACAAAAGCAGCAATATCTAGTTGTTCAGGTCGTAAGCTGCCATCTACTCCAGCCGCGGCGATGGCCTCGGCTGGTAAGACATTTTTCAAGGTGTTGCGCAGGGTTTTACGACGCTGATTAAAGGCTTCGCGGACAATACGATCCAGTGCGCGGGCATCTTGGGCTTGGTGGGGGAGCTCAGTGTGTGGGGTGAGGCGCACAATGGCTGAATCCACTTTAGGTGGCGGGCTAAATGAGCCTGGGCCCACATTAAATAAATGCTCCACTCGGCAATGGTACTGCACCATAATGGATAAGCGTCCCCAGTCACCGCCGCCGGGTTTGGCCGCCATGCGTTCAACCACTTCTTTTTGCAGCATAAAGTGCATGTCGTGGACTAAGTGGGCATTGTCCAGCAGGTGAAAAATAAGTGGAGTGGAAATATTGTAGGGTAGGTTACCCACTACGCGCAGGCTGGCTGGCGCAGGATCAAGGCGGGCAAAATCAAACTTAAGTGCATCGCCCTCGTGCAAAGTGAAGTTCGGCGCAAGGGCAAACTTTACTTTGAGAATGGAAACTAAGTCGAGGTCAATTTCAATGACATCGAGCTTGGCACCGCTGTTGACTAAGCTTTCAGTCAGGGCACCTTGGCCTGGGCCAATTTCTAGTAGGTGTTGCTCTGCGCGAGGCGAAATAGCGCGAATAATGCGATCAATCACGCCAGTATCGTGCAAGAAGTTTTGACCAAAACGCTTACGGGCGCGGTGTTGATAGATCTGGGACATTCGGCTGCTCCAATTGACAAGCGCAATAGTTTAGCAAAAAACCAGCAATGCTTCGCTTTTATCGATTATTGCTGTTGAAAAATAGCGAGGCGTGAGCCGGACATCTGCAGCAGTAACGAAGCCATACTGGTCCAAGCATCACCAATGGTTTGCCCTTTACTCTGCTCGTCAATTAACTGGGCGTCTTTAAGGAGCCGCTGCCACTGTGCGCCAGAAAGACGCTTCAAAGCTCGTGCGAAAAGCGGTTTGCGCGCCGCTGGCCAAACGCGCGATAAGGCACGATCAAGGCTAGTGCCTTGGCTGGTTTGTTGCGACAGGGTAGTGAGCTGGCGAATATCACGGGCTACCGCCCAAAGAATAATCGGCATTTCCACGCCTTCACTGCGCAAGCCAGCTAAAATACGCAGGCTGCGCTCGGTATCACCTTCCAGCGCAGCATCCACTAAACCAAATACATCATAGCGGGCGCTATCGGCAATGCTGGCTTGGATGGTTTCTAGGTCCAGATGCTTACTGTTACTCAGCAGTTTGAGCTTTTCGATTTCTTGCACAGCAGCCAATAAGTTGCCTTCTGTGCGGGCCACAATTAGATCAATAGCCTCTGGGTCCGCGCTTAAACCTTGCTGGGCTAGGCGCTGATTAATCCAGTTGGGTAACTGCTCTATATTGACATTGGCTAGCTGAATAAAACCGCAGAGGGCGCTGTCCATTAAGGCTTTGGCCCACTTGCTGCGCAACGTGCTGGCATCAAGGCGTGGCACATTGATCAGTAGTACAGTGTCCTCGGCGGGACGCTCGAGGTACTCCAGTAAAACTTTACTGCCTTGATCACCGGGTTTGCCCGAATTAATCCGCAGTTCCAGTAAGCGTTTTTCAGCAAACAATGACAAGCTGGCATTGGCTTCGCGGATAATATTCCAGTCAAAGCCACGCTCCACATGAAACACTTGGCGCTCGCTGTAATCTGCTTGGCGGCACGCACTGCGAATGCTATCGCTGGCTTCTTGGGCCAGTAATGGCTCGTCGCTGCTCACCAAGTAAATGGGGAGCAGGTTTTTTTTCAGCTGACCAGCAAGCTTTTCAGGATAAATACGCATATGGGCCAAGATTAGGGCTTTATCTGCATAAAGCCCCAAATCATCAAGGGATCAGAATCGGTGATTGCTGTGGCTCTTCAAATTGCTGAGCACGTATTTCAGCTTCGCGAGCTTCTGCTGCAGCGCGTTCTTTACGTTCAGCTTGGCTTTTTAAGCTGTCGAGTTGGGTTGGGGTGATGGCTTGCAAACGCATCATTAATTGCATCACCAATTCGCGGCGCATTTCTTGACGCAGCAGGGCTTCTTCTTGACCTGAACCAGTTACGTTGTTCTGGTTGTAAGCGTAGGAGCGCTGTACGGCAACACTGTCTTGTATCAGCGCAGGCAAGTTACCTGAGCGCAGCTCGTAGTTAAGTGCTGTGGTCAGAGTGTATTCAGCGCTACGGGTGCCAGCAGTGAAGCTAGCGGTACGCCTGCTGTCTTCTTCAAGTCCCAAGTACAAGGTGAAAGGCGCGCTGCTGGAGATCGTTACTTTATTGTTGATGAGGCTTTGTTTGACATCTTTACTCAGCGGGCTGAGCGCATCACGGGCAGCGAAATTGAGCTCGGTGAGCGCCATTTGTGTACTGCCGGTACCGCGTAAGTGAAAGCCACAAGCGGTCATTAAAAAAGCCAGACCCAGTACAGTTATAGAGCGTTTCAGCATGGTATGTCCTCTATGCATAACCTCGATTTGAGGCTATGCAGGGGTGAGTGAAAATTCACAATGCAATCAATTGGCTACAATATTAACCAACTTATTTGGAACAACAATCACTTTTCGAATGGTTAAACCATCGACAAAGCGTAAGACATTTTCGTTGGCGCGGGCGACTGCTTCAATGTCTTCTCGGCTGGCGCTGGCTGCCACATCAATGTGACCACGCAACTTACCGTTGACCTGCACCACCATACTCAGGGTGTCTTGGACTAAAGCACTGTCATCCGCTTGCGGCCAAGCGGCATCAATTACTGGCTCGCTGTGGCCCAATTGCAGCCACAACTCATGGCAAATATGCGGAGTAATCGGAGCCAGTAGCAGCACCACAGTTTCCATGCCTTCTTGCAGTAGAGCGCGGTCTTGCGCCGTTGCTGTAGGGGCTTTTTCCAGCACATTCATCAAGGTCATCACCTGGGCAATGGCAGTGTTGAATTTCTGGTGTTTGCCCACGTCTTGGCAAGCATGCTTAATGACCGCGTGGATGCTGCGACGGATGTCTTTCTGTACATCGTTGAGGCTGGCAACGTCTAAAGCTTGCTGCTCTCCAGAATTGACATGCTTATAGGCTAAACGCCAGACCCGCTTCAGAAAGCGGCTGGCACCTTCAATGCCAGAGTCTGACCATTCCAAGCTCATATCCGGTGGCGAGGCAAACATCATAAACAGACGGCAGGTGTCTGCACCGTATTCGTCGATCATGATTTGCGGATCAACACCGTTGTTCTTTGATTTGGACATTTTCTCAATGCCGCCAATGATCACGGGTTCGCCGTCAGCAGTGAGCTTAGCCGAGAGCGCTTTGCCTTTGGCGTCATATTCAACTGTTACTTCATCCGGGTTAAACCACTGACGAGCACCATTGGGCAGCATGCGGTAGTAGGTTTCGGCAATGACCATGCCTTGGGTCAACAAGTTGGTGAAAGGCTCGTTGCTATTGACTAAACCTTCATCGCGCATCAGTTTGTGGAAAAAGCGCGCATACAGCAGGTGCAAAATTGCGTGCTCGATACCGCCAATGTATTGATCCACTGGCAACCAGTGATCCGCTGCAGACTTTTCTACCAAGCCTTCATTGTATTGCGGTGATGCGTAGCGTGCGTAGTACCAGGAGGACTCAACAAAGGTGTCCATGGTGTCGGTTTCACGACGGGCATCAGTGCCACAGCTCGGGCATTTGCACTGATAAAACTCAGGCATTTTGTTCAGTGGATTACCTGAGCCGTCGGGGATGACGTTTTCTGGTAGCACCACGGGTAACTGATCTTCAGGCACAGGGACGTCGCCACAGCTTGGGCAATGAATAATCGGGATTGGACAACCCCAGTAGCGCTGACGACTGATACCCCAGTCGCGTAAACGGAACTGAGTTTTGCGCTCACCATGCTGTTTGGCTTCTAAGTCGGCGACGATGCCATCAAAAGCCTCTTGCACACTTAAACCATCGTATTTACCGCTGTTGACTGCGGTGACATTGTTTTTGTCGGCGTACCAGTCGTGCCAAACCTGTGTATCAAAGCTGTTGTTCGCATCAGTAGAGGCAAACACTTGCTGAATGGGCAGCTGATAGGTATTGGCAAACGCAAAATCACGCTCATCGTGGGCGGGAACCGCCATTACTGCACCTTCGCCGTAGCCCCACAACACATAGTTGGCGACATACACCGGCAGTTTGTCACCAGTTAATGGGTGAATGACAAACTGGCCAGTGGGCAGGCCTTTTTTCTCCATTGTCGCCATATCGGCTTCAGCCACGGAGCCGGCCTTGCACTCAGCAATAAAGGCAGTCAATTCCGGATTGCTTGCTGCAGCACGTTGCGCTAGAGGGTGCTCTGCTGCCACGGCGACATAGGTTGCGCCCATTAAGGTGTCGGGGCGGGTGGTGTAAACTTTTAACTGGCCAGCAATGCCAACTGAGTCCACATCGTAGTCAAACAGAATATCGGCACCGAAGCTTTTACCGATCCAGTTACGCTGCATGGTTTTAACTTGCTCAGGCCAGCCGGGCATATCATCAAGGCTAGTGAGTAACTCATCGGCGTACGCGGTGATCTTGAAGTAGTACATGGGGATTTCGCGCTTTTCTACCAACGCATCCGAACGCCAGCCACGACCGTCAATCACTTGCTCGTTAGCCAGTACGGTTTGGTCCACAGGGTCCCAGTTTACAGTACCAACTTTCTTGTAAATGATGCCTTTTTTGTAGAGTTGGGTGAACAGCCACTGCTCCCAACGATAATAGTCAGGCTTGCAGGTAGTGATCTCCCGTGACCAGTCAATGGCTAAACCCAGTTGCGTAAACTGCGCCTTCATATAAGCCATGTTTTCGTAGGTCCAGGCCGCGGGGGCAACTTTATGCTGAATCGCGGCGTTTTCTGCTGGCATGCCAAACGCATCCCAACCCATAGGCTGCAGGACGTTTTTTCCAAGCATGCGTTGGTGGCGAGCAATCACATCACCAATGGTGTAATTACGCACATGACCCATATGCAAGCGACCGCTTGGATAGGGGAACATTGACAGGCAGTAATAGGTTTCTTTGCCTGCTTGCTCGGTCACTTCAAAGGATTTGTGCTCGGCCCAATGGCGTTGCGCGGCGGCTTCAATGTCGCGAGGTTGATACTGTTCGTGCATGATTTTATGTGTTTATCGTCAAGAAAGTCAGAAGAATGATGCGCCGTAGCCCACCAATGAAAAATATCTGTCTAGCATACATGAGGCGGGCGCAAGGAGGGAAACAGCATCTAACTTTGTCGCAGCTGCTGCCCGCAGCCTGTGCTTGGTGCGGTTAAGTTCATGGTTTAGGTGCGCGATAGGATAAACGGTACAATAGTGCGCCAATGGCTTCATTTAATAGCGCGGTATTTTGCCATAGCGCTTTACTCTCGGGCATCCAACCGTTCAATGGCCGACTATTGGCGCCGCTTAAAAAACCGACCGGAGCGCTGGTTACGCTAAAGCCCAGTTGTTCATAGCTCCAACGTGAGCGCGGCATATGCCAAGCATCAGTGACCAAGAGTACGCGCTGAATACCTTCAGCTTGCAGTATTTTTGCCGTATACAGTGCATTTTCCCAAGTGGTGCGGCTCTCGCCCTCCAGCCAGCGCGCGGTTATGCCAAAATCTTCAGCCAGACTGTCGGCCATAATCTGTGCTTCGCTGGGTGGTTGGCCAAAATGTAAACCACCACTGACCAGGACCGGCAAGTTGGTAGCTTTGGCTAGGCGTGCTCCGTAGCGTAAGCGCTGCATGGCCATCAGTGAGGGCTGGTCGCCTTGCCAAGCAGGGTCATTTACTTCGCGGCCGCCACCGAGAATCACAATGGCGTCCGCTTGCTGATTTAGGCTTGGCCATTGCGCTTGGGTTAAGGGTATTTCTGTTTCTAAGGCGCGGGCGGCATATTCAACAGTAATGGGTAAGCTCATTATATACAGTCCAGCAACGCCTAGAATAAAACTTGTGAGTGCCACTTTGGGCCAGCGTTTACGTAAAACAAAGCTCAAAAGCAGAAGAATTAATAAGCTGCTGGGTGGAAAAGCCAATTGCTTGATAATATAACGCCAAGTCATGCCTGCACTCTTATTGGTTGATTAGGGGAGCTCTGTATTGTGCCTATATCTATCTTAAATTAGAAAACATCTCTTAGTGCTGTGCTTGACCCTCGCCAGTTGGCTGGGCATGCTTTGCAGCAATATTTTAACTGTCCTGAGTGAAAACCATGAAACCAGAAACAATTGCTCTACATGTTGGTTATAAGTCTGATCCCACTACTAAATCCGCTGCTGTGCCGATTTATCAAACCACCTCTTACACCTTTGATGATACTCAGCACGGCGCTGATCTGTTTGACCTGAAAGTACCGGGCAATATTTACAGCCGTATTACTAACCCCACCAACGACATTCTTGAGCAGCGCGTAGCCGCCTTGGAAGGTGGTGTGGCTGCGTTGGCAATGGCCTCAGGTATGGCAGCAATTACTGCAGCAATCTAGACGCTCGCTGAAGCAGGAGACAATATTGTTTCTGTGGCCTCCTTGTATGGCGGTACTTACAACCTGTTTGCTCACACTTTGCCGCGCCAAGGTTTAGAGGTGCGTTTTGCTCCCTACAATGATTTAGCAGCGCTAGAGGCATTGATTGATGACAAAACTAAAGCAGTCTTCTGCGAAAGCATTGGTAACCCAGCGGGTAACATTGTTGATATCCAAGCGCTAGCCGATATTGCCCACCGTCACGGCGTACCCTTGATCGTAGATAACACTGTGCCGAGTCCAGTGCTGTGCCGTCCGATTGATTTTGGTGCGGATATTGTTATTCAAGCTTTAACTAAATACATGGGCGGCCACGGTACGACCATTGCTGGCGCTATTATTGATTCAGGTAAGTTTCCATGGGCTGAGAACGCCGAGCGCTTCCCGCTATTAAACACCCCTGATGTGTCTTACCACGGTGTGGTCTATACCAAAGACTTTGGTCCGGCGGCCTTTATCGCCCGTTGCCGAGTGGTACCGCTGCGTAATATGGGTGCAGCCTTATCGCCATTTAATGCCTTCTTGATTATGCAGGGCATGGAAACATTGTCGTTGCGCATGGAGCGCCACTGTGAAAATGCGCAAAAAGTTGCTGAGTTTTTAGATGCTCACGAGCTGGTGGAATGGGTTAACTATGCTGGTTTGCCGAGTCACCCAGATCACGCCATGGCGCAAAAATATATGGGCGGTAAAGCTTCGGCAATTATGTCATTTGGCGTTAAAGGTGGTGAGCCTGCTGCAGTTAAATTTATTGATGCGCTGCAGTTGCTCTACCGCTTGGTGAATATCGGTGATGCTAAATCACTGGCGTGTCACCCAGCCACGACAACGCACCGCCAACTGAATGAAGATGAAATGGCTGCGGTGGGCGTGAGCAAGGACTTGATTCGTCTGTCCATTGGTATTGAGCACATTGATGATATTTTGGCTGA
>RRZU011014821.1_pt1 | contig 36628 bp, 35 predicted proteins | sample 2165561 | NCBI WGS metagenome assembly RRZU01 (sample SAMN10456909, study PRJNA506462) | wastewater metagenome | isolation source: wastewater sludge | place: USA: Moscow, Idaho | reverse complement strand
TTTGCATTCGGTCCCCCCGGATCCGAAGAGGTGTGGATTGGCTCGGCCGACCTCATGCACCGCAACCTTGACCGGCGGGTTGAAGCGCTGGTGAGTATCGAAAACCGGGAGCATGCCGACTACCTTGCGGGGCTGGTGAGGACAGAGGCGTCGCCCTCGACCTCTGCTTGGAACCTGCGAAAGAGCGGGCGGTGGAACCGGCGGACTCACGACAAGTTCGGTGCACCATTGCGTGATATTCAAACAGAACTCATGCAGGAGGCATCTTCGAGGGTGGTGGGGCGGTAGGGAGTGCCCTCAGGCAGTGGGTAAAGTGGTCATATGGCAAGTCGCACATTGACCTTTCCTAAGGGTTTGGTTCGTTCCGCTGGAGCAGTCGTCTGGCGTCCAGTCCCCGGGGTTAAAGTTGTCCCGGGGCAGCCGGTGTCTCCCAGTGAACTAGAGTTCCTGATCGTTCATCGACCTCGGTATCGGGACTGGAGTTGGCCCAAGGGTAAAGCCGAACGGAATGAGACGGTGCCGGTCGCGGCCGCTCGGGAGGTTGAGGAAGAGACCGGATACGCGGTGATTCTTGGCGCTCCCCTTACGACGCAGCGCTATCGACTCGGCTCGGGACACCTCAAGGAAGTCCACTACTGGACTGGAACGATTCTTGAAAGCGGGCCCGCGCTTGCTGCGAGGACCCCGGTGAGACGAGCTCCAAAGAAGGAAATCGACATCGTTCAGTGGGTTGATCCCAGTCGGGCTCGGGCACTGCTTACCAGGCGTGGGGATCGCAGGTTGATGACAGAGGTCATCAATAGGGCTGGACGCGGTGAACTTGTTACCTCAACAACGATTCTTCTTCGCCATGCTAAGTCTGTTGATCGCGCGAAATGGCGTGGTGATGAGTCGCGTCGTCCGTTGACCAGACTGGGTGGTGCTCAGGCCCTCGACCTCGTGCCACTGCTGTCCGCGTTTGGGGTCAGGGTGGTTCACTCATCAACTTGGTTGCGATGCGTGCAGACGGTGGTCCCGTATGCGGCGGGTGCTGGCGCAAAGTTCAAGGCGGATGAGTTCTTGACGGAGGACGCCGTGAACCTGGACCCGGGCCCGTCAAGTGCCCTCGTTGAGGGGCTGCTGGGTAGGAAAAAGGGGGCGCGGGTTGTGAGCCTTCACCGGCCGGGATACGCGGCTCTGTTGGAGCCGATCAGAGATATCACACCGCGAAGGATGATGGCGTTGGTTGAGGCCCCGCGGAAGAACTTGAACCGCGCAGAGATGCTGGTGGTCCATGTTTCCCATGCGTCTTCTCCCCGGGTTATCGGGGTGGAGAGGCATGAGCCCTACACGAAGCTCGCCGTCAAGTAGTTGGCTTCTAGTCTCTAGCGCCGAGCGTCCTCGAACGAAGACTTCACAGTTGCGTCCCCATATACCGCGGCGATACATGCGACGGTGGTGTCCCCGCTATCCCAGGCTCCTTCAGTTGGGAGCAGTGGGAAGAGGGTGAACACGGACGTCAGGGGGTCGGACCCAACAAACTCTTGAAATGCGTCCTGACAGGGCACTTCCGCTTCCTTAGTGAGCTGATCTACGCCCGGGTAGGGGCCCCCAACCGGTTCGTAAAGCCCGACGACCTGGCCACGGTGGGGAACTGTGCAGTCGACGACGTGCACCCCGCTAGTTCCCGTGGAGGGATCCCGTAAGCAGTCGCCCACGTCCAGGGTCTCGGCTGTAGTCGAACAACCGCCCACAACTAAGGGCGTCAACAGCGCCAACACAAAGGTTGCAAGGAGACGAGGACGGAATACCTGCATGGTTTTGAAGGAGTGCTTTACAGCGGGATTATCGCGTGGAACAAGAAGTACATGATGGCTGCGACCGCGGCAGCGGCCGGAAGAGTGAGGACCCACGCGACCATGATGTTCCCGGTTACGGACCAACGCACGGCGGAGAGCCTCTTGGTGGCACCGACACCAAGGATGGAAGCGGTGATCGTTTGGGTTGTGGAGATCGGAGCGTGCAATGCGTAGGCGGCGTTGTAGAGAACACCTGCGGCCACCGTCTCTGCCACGAATCCACGAGCAGGGTCGAGATCGATCATCTTCGACCCCAGGGTTTTCATGATCCTGTACCCGCCGGAGTAGGTGCCAAAGGAGATCGCCGTCGCAGCGGCAAGTTTGACCCAAAGTGGAATTGTCATCTCTCCGGTGGCTGCGTCGAAGATATTGTGGGTCTCACCGTATCCGCCAGCCAGTAGAGCCATGACGATGATGCCCATGGTCTTCTGTGCGTCCTGCAAACCGTGTCCGAGTGCCATCGCGGCGGCAGAGAACGTCTGAAGGATGCGGAAATGCGCCATGGTGCGGTGGTAGGGACGGTTCGCCAGCCACGCGAGAATCGCCTTCATGAAGAAGAATGCCAATACGAAACCGATAACCGGAGATGTGACCATCGGGATGATGACGTGGGTGAGAATCGAATCCCAGTGCACCTGCGTTGCAGATGCCAGGCCCGCACCCATCAGACCACCGATAAGTGCGTGAGAAGACGAGGAGGGCAGCCCGAGCCACCACGTTGTGTAGTTCCAGACCACAGCTCCGACAAGCGCGGCCATAACGATGATCAAGCCGGCTCGCTGCATGGAAGTGTCATCCGAAAGGGCGAATGCGTTGATATCGATAATCCCAGAACCAATAGTCTTAGCAACCTCGGTTCCGAGTAGAGCGCCGACCAGGTTCATGACGGCCGCCATGGCCAGTGCAGTCCTGGGCTTTAGTGCACGAGTCGAGACAGAAGTCGCGATTGCGTTGGCCGCGTCGTGAAACCCATTGGTGTAGTCGAACAGCAGTGCAATGCCGATGACCAGAACGACGAGGAATATGTTGAAGTCCACGGGTCAGGATTCCTTGACTGCGATCGTTTCAATTTCGTGTGCAAGGGACTCGAAGGCATCGGTGCACTTCTCAAGGATGAGGACGAGGTCCTTCAGCTTAATGATGGTCACAGGATCGAGCCCCGAATCAAAGAGGCTGGCAAGAGTGCGGCGGTAGACTTGGTCGCCCTGATTCTCAAGAATGTTGATTTCCAGCCAGAATGCCTTGAGGTTCTGGGGTTTCTTAAGCTTGGGCATAGCATCTGCCGTGAGCTTTGAACACTTACGCAAGACCGCGACTTGGCGTTCAATGAGGTCGTCAAAAGGAGTGGGGATCTCACCAATGTTGTAGAGAACGACCAAGTCTCCGGCCTCGTCCATCAGGTCGACGCAGTCGTCCAAGAGGTGGGCGACCTGGGACATGTCTTCACGATCGAATGGCGTCACGAAAGACTGGTTGATCTTCTGGATGAAGCTGTGATTGATCTCGTCAGCCTCATGCTCAATGTCATGTAAGCGGTCGCGCATCGTGGGGCGATCATCCGGATCTGCTGCAAGGATTTCCCGTAGAAGGGCAGAAGCGTCAACCAACTTCTCTCCTTGCTGCGCTAGAAGCGCAAAGAATGATGGACCGCGGTCCGATGTCAGTCCCATTTCAATCTCCGTTAACTGTTAATCAAGCAAATGTTCATGAACGACACCAGCCTATCTGCACAATTTCACCGCGGTGAACATGGTGTGAAACACGAGTACCAAGATCCGCTCGCAGAGGTGTGAGTCAGGCCACCTCAGGGACTTAACGACCATGCACGTTTACCTTCTATTTGCAATAATGGATGGGCAGAATACGAGGGGCCTACCCGCCCCTAAGCGAAGCCCTTTTATAGGAGGCAAGCAACATATGTCCGTGACTGAACAGGGTGTCCGTGCGGCCGCTCCGGCTAACACACCTGAAGATGTAATCGATTGGGTTACGAAGATCGCTGAGCTGACGAAGCCTGAGGCCGTTGAGTTCTCTGACGGCAGTGATGCTGAGTGGAAGCGACTGACCGACCTGATGGTTGAGAGTGGTACATTCACCCGTCTCAATGAAGAAAAGCGCCCCAACTCTTTCTTGGCACGTTCGCTGCCTTCAGATGTGGCACGCGTCGAGTCGCGTACCTTCATCTGCTCTGAGAAGGAAGAGGATGCAGGCCCCACTAACCACTGGGCAGATCCCAAGGAAATGAAGGCGATCCTCCACGACAAGTTCGACGGTTCCATGGCCGGTCGCACAATGTACGTGATCCCCTTCTCCATGGGTCCTGTGGGCGGCCCCATTTCACAGCTGGGCATCGAGATCACTGATTCGCCTTACGTTGTTACCAACATGCGCATCATGACCCGCATCGGCACCCCTGCAATGGATCTGATTGCTGAAGGTCAGGAATGGGTCCCGGCAGTTCACTCTGTGGGCGCACCGCTTGCTCCGGGCCAGGAAGATGTTCCGTGGCCCTGCAACGATGACAAGTACATCACCCACTTCCCTGAGACCAATGAGATCTGGTCTTACGGTTCGGGTTACGGAGGCAACGCCCTCCTCGGCAAGAAGTGCTACGCCCTGCGTATTGCTTCGACGATGGCCCGCGACAACGGCTGGATGGCCGAGCACATGCTGATTCTGGGCTTGACCCGCGAATCAGATGGTCGCAAGTTCTTCGTAACTGCAGCCTTCCCGTCGGCTTGTGGCAAGACGAACCTCGCCATGCTTGAGCCGACAATCCCCGGTTACAAGGTTGAGACAGTTGGTGACGACATCGCTTGGATGCGTCCCGGCCCAGATGGTCGTCTCTACGCCATCAACCCTGAAGCTGGCTTCTTCGGTGTCGCACCGGGTACGTCTTACGAGACCAACCCGATGGCAATGGAGTCCATGAAGGCAAACGCCATCTTCACGAACGTTGCACTGACCGATGATGGTGACGTGTGGTGGGAAGGTATGACGGACGAGGCTCCGGCGCACCTGATCGACTGGCACGGTAATGACTGGACGCCAGAATCGGATGCTCCATCGTCACACCCGAACAGCCGCTTCACCGCTCCCGCGTGGCAGTGCCCGATCATTTCTGATGACTGGGAAGCTCCGCAGGGTGTGCCGATTGATGCGATCCTCTTCGGTGGGCGTCGCGCGACCAACGTTCCGTTGGTGGCAGAGGCTTACGACCAGGATCACGGCGTTTACGTCGGTGCGACCGTAGCTTCCGAGGTCACCGCCGCCGCGACTGACGTCAAGGCTGGCTCGCTGCGTCACGATCCATTCGCCATGCTGCCCTTCTGTGGTTACAACATGGCCGATTACTGGGGCCACTGGGTAGAGATGGGTGAGAAGCTTGGTGACAAGTTCCCACAGGTCTACCAGGTCAACTGGTTCCGCAAGGACGACAACGGCAAGTTCATGTGGCCGGGCTATGGCGACAACGCTCGCGTTCTTGACTGGATCGTTCGTCGTTCCGCAGGTGAGGTCGACGCGATTGATGGTGTTACCGGTCGCTACCCGAAGTTCGAAGACTTCAACCTTGAGGGCTTGGATCTGACTGAGGACGACTGGAATGCTCTCTACGAGATCGATGCGGATGCTTGGACACTTGAAACCGATGACTCGGAGACCTACTTCGAGCAGTTCGGCGACAAGGTTCCGACGGCTGTTCGCGACCAGCTGACCAAGCTGCGTGAGCGTATTGCTGCCGCGAAGAACTAGGTAGTTTCCAAACTAGTCTGACTCGCTAAGAGTGGTGGGGCACCTGACTGAGGTCGGGTGCCCCATTCTTATGCCCGGGTGTCTTGCGATTCTGCCCGGGTGTCTTGCGATTCTGCCCGGGTGTCCTTTGCTGGCTCTTTGCAGAAGAGGCTGCGGGTATCCTTCTCGCCTCTACGACCGGTCACCGTTGCCGTCATTGCCCACCTCAAACCGCGAGATCGAGTAGTATCGACACATTACACTGTTATTGAACCCGAAACTGTCGATACTATTCGATCTCGCGGAGGCGGAGGAGGAGGAGGCGGAGGCGGGGGTGGGGGCGGGGTGGGTGCCGCTGGTGTAGGTGGGGCGGCCGCGGGTGTAGGTGGGGTGGCCCAAGTGCAAGGCATCCGCGGGGTTGCCCAGCATTGCGGAGCCGCCTACGCCATGCGGAGCCCGATAGGCCCAGCGCGGCCAGGGATGACACCATTATGCAAGCCTAACTGGCTCCGTATGCCCTAACCGGCTCGCTAAAGTCTAACCGGCTCGCTAAAGCCTAACTGGCTCCGTATGCCCTAACTGGCTCGCTACGCCCAACCGGGACCTCCTTCTGCCGCGTTCAGTCGCGTCTCGCGGTGTTCCCCCACAGCCTTCGCCGTCCCCCACAGCCTTCGCCGTTCCCTACGGCTTTCGGAGTGCCCCTCCACTTGCAAGGTTGTCGCTGTCACGTAGGGTTGCCGCTGTCACGTAGGGTTGCCGCGGTCACGTAAGGTGGCCTGTAAAGTTGCAGAACAGAGGCAACCTTACGTGATGGCGGCAACCTTAGGCTGGAGTTCTCCGATGAATGCCCTCTAGGAGGCCAGATCTTGCTAACTTCACTAACGTGGCAGGATTTTCCTGATATTTTGCCCAATGTCACGCCACATCGGTGAAGTTAGCAAGATCTAGACGCTCAGGACCAGTGGAAGAACTCATGCGGGACGATCTATCTGCACTGTGGGAAGCTTGAGGTGAGATGCAGACCGATCGTTGGGAATGAAATGGCAGAAGAAAGCTGGGGCCCTGGGAGTACAGAGGACGCTGGGACCAGTGAGACTGCTGGTGCTGGTGGGGCCGATGGGGCCCGTGAGGTTCCCGAGGGCGGCCGGGCGGATCGGACTCCCGAAGGTGGGCGAGCCCTCGAAGGCGACTCGTCTGGCGGGGGCCCCGTTGCACCCAGCCCGCACCTCACTGAAGCAGAGTTGGCCCGCAGCGGTGAGTTGCTCAACAAGATCCAGGCGCTTTACGGCGAGCGCGTAGTGGGCCAAGCCGACCTACGCCAGTCACTCCTAGCAGCCCTGATGGCCAGGGGACACGTTCTAATCGAATCTGTGCCTGGTCTGGCCAAAACCACTGCGGCCCAAACGTTGGCAAGTGCCGTATCCGGTTCCTTCCGCCGCATCCAATGCACCCCTGACCTGATGCCCTCTGACATTGTCGGCACCCAGATCTACAACCAACAAGAGGGCACCTTCATCACGCAGCTGGGCCCCGTCCACGCGAACTTTGTGTTGCTCGATGAGATCAACCGCTCCTCTGCCAAGACTCAGTCGGCAATGCTTGAAGCGATGCAAGAAGGACAGACCACGATCGGTGGGGAGAACCACCGCCTCCCCCAGCCCTTCATGGTGATGGCAACCCAGAATCCCATTGAAGAGGAAGGCACCTACGTTCTTCCTGAGGCGCAGATGGATCGCTTCCTCATGAAAGTCGTGATTTCTTACCCCAGCGCCAGTGAAGAAGCCCAAGTTCTAGAGATGATTGACGCTGGAGCCTTCAACAGGCCGAGTGTGGCAACCCCGATCTCTTTGGCCGAGCTAGAAGAGCTCCAGACCTACACGTCCCGGGCTTACGTCCATCCCGCGATCAAGGCCTACATCGTCGACGTCATCAACACTACGCGAGGTGGCGGCCCCAATCCGCTGCCCGGCCTCGACAAACACCTGCGGATGGGCGCGTCTCCCCGTGGGGGCATCGCCCTGATGAAAGTTGCCCAGGCACACGCACTGATGAGCGGACGCAACTATGTGGTCCCCGATGACGTCAAGGCTATGCGCCACTCTGTTCTTCGCCACCGACTAGTGCGGACTTGGGACGCTGTTGCCGACGGGGTTTCCGTGACAGGCCTTGTCGACGCGGCCTTCAACGTGGTTCCAGTTCCATAGATCCCATGTCGTCACCTCGCCTACAGGACTACTCCCGACTGGTTGCCTACCCGGTCCAGAAGAAGCTGCTCTCTCTTCTGGACGGGTACCACCGTGGTGAGGGAGCGGGCAGCAGCCACGAGTTTCTCGACATGGCGGAGTATAGATACGGCGACGATATTTCCGACATCGATTGGAAGGGGACAGCCCGCAGAGGTCAACCCGTGGTGAAGAGGTTTGAGTCAACCGCGGTCCTCTCCGTGATTGTAGCTTCCGACACCGGGTCATCCATGGCTGCTTTGGCCGAGGACGGAAACGCCAAGAATGTCGTTGCCGCAGAAATTGTGAGGGCCCTATCTTGGCTGGTGTCGGCGCACGGGGACCTACTCGGACTAGTTGCCGGGAACGCCAGTGGCGTCCGCTCCATGCCTGCTCGCGCCGGCGTGGGTCACGCGGAAACTCTGTTGAGGGTTGCAGCATCTGCCACGGTTTCTTCTGCGCCATCAGACCTGTCATCACTGTTGCGTCACGTCGAGTTGGGCAGGCGCCGATCCCTGGTTTTCGTCATTAGTGACGATAGCCAGATCAGTGATGTAACGGCCGCCCTCCTGGGGCGGCTCACATCGCGCCACCTAGTGGGGCTCTTCTTGATTGAAGACCTTGATCCCACACGCCCCGGCGGCGCAAAGTTGGATGCCAAAGCGCGTGCTAAGCAAGACCCCTCAGAGTTGGTGGACGTCACGGCAGGCCCGCTTCCCACATTTGTTGAAGGCAACCAGGTGATTGAAGCCCAGTGGAGGATGTTCCGCAAGATCCGCCGCCAAGAGGTCGACCGCAGGCTGGAGGCGCTCCCGCTGACATATCGGCGTGTCGGTGGAATGGGGGACGTGTTGCCCGCACTGGTAGACGTTGTTGGAGGGGGGAATCGTGCAGCCTGAGCTTCGCGAACCCCTGGTCTACTCCAACTGGGTGTGGGTGCTGGGCGCGATAATTATCGTTGTTGCGGTCGTGTGGAGCGTGACACTCCTGCTCGTCTACCGCGGCTCGAAGGTAGAGAAGCAGAGTTCCGTAAAGACCTTGGGTCAACTGCAACGCGGCCGCTACAACCGCCACATTGCGGAGGTGCGAGAGGGGTTTGCAGGGGGTCAAATGACGGCAAGAGACGCCCATTTCGCGCTTGCCTCCCTGATTCGTGCCGCGGCAACGGAGAAGACCGGCCTCAATATCGAGTCCCAAACTTCACTGGAGGTCGCTCAGAACCTGCCGATGTGGCCGTTGCTGACGGAGGCATTGCAGTGGTGTGAGAATGAGACTTTCCCGCCCGAGGGCGCAACTGCGATGGTCCAGCGCGGGGCAGAGCTTGCGAGCGAGGTGGTGAACAGATGAAGTACCCCTGGCTGTTCGCCCTCGTCCTCTTTGTTTTCATACTGACAGCGGGGCTGGCCTGGTGGACTGCGCGAGGCCGAGGATGGGGTCCCGTCACCTGGGTCGCCAACACGGCTGCGATGCGCAGACTGCCCGCGTTCCAAAAGGAACGCTCGAGGTCGCGGTGGACTATGGCGGGTGCTACGGCTGCGCTTGCGGTAATGATCGGGGCCGTTTCCGTATCTGCTGGGCTGCCCGTCGAGCGCAGGGTTGAGCATCCCAAGTTGGCGAGCCGTGACATCGTTCTCTGCTTGGACGCATCCGGGTCTATGCTGCCGTACGACGGGCAGATCCTCCGCAGCTTCCAAGAAATGGTGGAGAGTTTCGAGGGCGAGCGACTGGCGCTGCAACTGTGGAGTGCGCAAACCATCACCCGTTTCCCCCTCACTGATGACTATGAGTTGGTCTCTTCGGTCTTAGGAGAGGCCGCAGGAGTCATCGATCGTGGCTACCTGGGTCCCGAAGGTGAGTACGTTCTGGTCACCCCGGAGCTTTCGTCCTACCTGGAGGGCATTGACGCTCCGGATGGCCAGGAGATCGCTTCCCTGGTGGGTGACGGGCTGGCCACCTGTGTTATGGGCTTTGACAATATGGATTCTGAGCGTTCGCGCACCATTTTGCTGGCTACAGATAACGAAGTGATGGGGGAGCAAATCTACACGCTCGCCGAAGCGGTTGAGACGGCAACTAAGGCCGACATTGACATCATTGCTCTCTACCCTGCGGTTGGTGGTGTCTTGACTGCGGAGGGCGAGCAGCTCCGCAGCGTCGTTGAGGGCGCTGGTGGCGAGTTTTATGACGCGTCTGACCCGGGCGCAATCGCCCAGATCGTCGCAAAGATTGAGGCTGAGCAGCTCGCCGACTTGGAAGGCGAGATCAAGACAGTCGAGACGACTGTGCCCCGCACCGCCCTCGTATGGACCGCCTGGGGACTACTAGCTTTCCTAGCGTTAGCGGTGGTGAGGCGGTCATGACGTTTCAGCCGTTGCTCAGCCCAGTTGTTCTGGGACTGTTCCTTGTCGTCGGTCTAGCCTTGGTGACCTGGGCATTTGTTCGAGGACGGCGGAGCACCAGAGGCAGCCGCGGTCTACTCACTCTGCTCCGTAGGGGTGGGATGGTCCTGCTCCTTGGGCTGGCTTTTTCGGGACCCGCGATTGCAGTGGAGCAAGAAGATGTGGTCTCGAACGTTGAAATAATCTTTGCTGTTGATCGGACGGGATCAATGGCCGCCGAAGACGGTCCCGATGGTGCCCCAAGACTCGAGGCTGTCCGCAGGGACATCCGGACGTTGGTGGAGGCGTCCTCGTCCGCACGTTTTGCGGTGGTGACGTGGGATTCCTCAACGCGCGTTGAACTGCCTGTCACCACGGACAGCTCAGCTGTGGTCAACTTTGCGGACAATCTTCACCAGGAGGTTTCGGAGTTCTCCACAGGGTCGTCATTGGAGAGGCCGACAGCGGTTGTGCATGACCTTCTGCAAGGGGCGGCGGAAGCGCGCCCCCAGAACCTGCGCTACCTAGTGGTGTTCTCAGACGGGGAGGCAACCGATGGCATGATGCCGTCAGAGACGTCCGAGGCCGGTGCCTGGAGCGAAGTGTTTGACCTGGTTGATGGTGGAGCCGTCCTCGGGTATGGCACCGCGGAGGGCGGACCGATGCGGATCTACGGCGTGGGTGGCACAGGCGCGACGGATGAGTACATGACCGACGACGGTGGGCAGACCGCGATCTCTTCGATTGATGAGGCGTCCCTCCAAACACTCGCTAGCGAGTTGGGAATGCCCCTGCTGCTCAACCCAACGGAGGTGCAACTGCAGGCACTCGGAGGGGAGTTCATGGATGGTGCAAACACGGTGATTGAGGGTCGTCCCACCGTCTTTACCTACTCGTATCTGACGTGGATCCCGGCACTGGGACTTGCGCTTCTGGTTTGCTGGGAGATTGTCGTCTTCACCAGGGCCGCGGTGAGGTTACGGAGGACGCGTGCGCTATAGCGATTCCTACCGCCGCAAGCCGACTCCCGGAGCGGGTCAGCAGGGGAGCCCCGCGCCGCACTATGGGACATTCAACGGCTCCGCTCCAGAGGTGGGGCAACCGTTCGGTGCCATCACCCTGCCCGCGCCGCCTCCGAGCGTAAGAAACCGCCGCATCCTGCATTTACTGTGGTGGACACTCCCCTTAGCGATCGTCTTCCTGGTCGCGGGCACGGCGCTGATCGGGCTGTGGTTGTGGAGCTCCTCAACGAGTCACGCTGTGGAACGCGAAGATTGGTCTCAAGCCCGGGTTGCCTACGAGCAGCAAACTTCGGTGACAAGTCATTTCCCACAGACTTGGTTGGGTCAGTACAACCTGGGGACAGCCCTGGTCCACGAAGGTGATGTTGAAGGTGGATTGACCCTGCTCAAGGATGCGTTCGAGGGCGTCCCCAAAGCGACGGTTCAAGAGGACGGGAGCATCGGCGCCTTCTCATACGAGTGCTCTGTGAGATTCAACCTCTCAGCAGCGGTAGAGATGCAGGGTGATGCGGCAGTATCCGCCGGGGATGACTCGGGCGCCCTCGAACTTTACGAAACTGCTTTGGGATGGGTGGCGCCCTGCCAGGTGCAGGAACCAGCCGGGGATCCCTCGGAGGATGACTCTTCCGGCGGTGGCGAATCGGACGAGGGCGACCAGGGAGAGCAGAACCAACAGGTTGACCCGGAGATGGATGAGGCGACAGGCGAAGCGGGGGATAGGCTCCGCGAAAAGATCGGTGAACTCACGGCGGATGATGCGAGTGAGGGGCCAGGTGACGCAGAAGAGACTCCGGGTGAATCTTCGGATGGTTCGGGGCAGACAAACGAAGATACCGGAGAGACTCCGGAAGAGCGCGAGCGCCGTGAGGATTTGGAACAGAAGAATCAGGACCAAAGTGAGCGTCTGCGTGAGAGCCAGGAGTCACGCAACCGCGACCCTGGCACCGGCGGGTGGTGACCACGCGACTGAGTCCTATATCACGAGGGCTGCGTTGCATTATCTGGACGAACTGAGCGGATCGTGTGGCAAGGGCGTTTAATTGGCGTCGCCTGCGCATAGTGGGCCCGCTACCCGGCGGGAAATATGGAGAGGAATGAGTATGCATCCGCAAGTTGAACGGACACTCGAAGAAGTGCGTCGTCGTAACCCTGGCGAACCGGAGTTCCAGCAGGCAGTTGTCGAGGTGCTCAGCAGTATTTCCCTGGCGGTTGAGAGGGATCCTTCCCTGGCTGACCACTCGCTCCTTGAGCGCCTTGTCGAGCCAGAGCGACAAATCCTCTTCCGGGTTCCGTGGGTGGATGATTCGGGTACCGTGCAGGTCAACCGTGGATATCGCGTCGAGTTCAACTCGGCTCTGGGTCCCTACAAGGGAGGCTTGAGGTTTCACCAGTCGGTGAACCGTAACATCATCAAGTTCCTGGGGTTTGAGCAAATCTTTAAGAATGCCCTGACGGGGCAGAGCATAGGCGGCGGCAAAGGTGGGTCTGACTTCGATCCGCACGGTAAGTCAGACTGGGAAGTAATGAATTTCTGTCAGGCATTCATGACCGAACTTGCCCGGCACATTGGTGACAAGACGGACGTGCCAGCGGGAGATGTTGGCGTGGGTGAGCGTGAAATTGGCTTCCTGTTTGGTCAGTACCGCAGGCTGAAGAACCGTTGGGAGACCGGTGTGATCACCGGCAAGGGCCTCGATTGGGGTGGCTCGCAGGCCCGCCGCGAGGCAACCGGATACGGCGTAGTTTTCTTTGCAAGGGACATGCTCCGCAACCGTGGGGATGATCTGGAGGGTCGCGTTGTCACCGTGTCAGGTTCTGGCAACGTTGCTATATACGCCATTGAGAAGGCTCTTCAGTTTGGCGCTAAGCCCGTGACTTTCTCAGACTCTTCCGGGTGGGTGTACGATCCCGAAGGCGTTGATATTGAGCTCCTTAAGGAAATCAAGGAGAAGCGCCGTGGGCGCGCTTCAGACTATGTGGCGGAGCGCCCCAGTGCCCAGTTCCACGCTGAGGGGCGACCCTGGTCAGTGCCCTGCGACATCGCTCTGCCCTGCGCCACTCAGAATGAGTTGAATGAGGAAGATGCGAAGCAGCTGGCAAGGAATGGCTGCGTGATCGTGGCCGAGGGCGCAAACATGCCTAGCACTCCCGAGGCAATCCACATTTTTGCCGACGCGGGTATCCTCTTCGCCCCTGGTAAAGCGGCGAATGCCGGCGGTGTTGCGGTCTCTTCTCTGGAGATGGAGCAGAATGCGGCACGCGCACGATGGACTTTCGGAGAGGTCGAAGGTCAGCTGGCCGTCATCATGAGCAACATTCACCGCAGTTGTCTTGAGACTGCAGAAGAGTATGGAAAGCCAGGGGACTACGTCGTCGGCGCTAACATTCGTGCGTTCCTGCGAGTTTCGGATGCGATGCACGCCCAGGGGGTCTTCTAGCCCAATGGCGCTGCGCCGAATTCGTGATGAGGACGGTACCGCTGCGTGGGACCGTTGGCTTACTGAAACAGCCAGCGGTCTGCGCCCGGATCGGGAGGCTACGGCGCTAGCCGTCCGCTACACGTTGCAGAAGATTGCTGATGTTGCCCCCGGGGCATCGGTCGAGGTCCGCGTGGTACCGTTCGGTGCCACACAGATCATTGCCGGCGCCACGCATCGTCGAGGTACACCACCAGCGGTCGTTGAGATGGGTGCGACCACGTGGTTGATGCTGGTCTCAGGGCTCCAGTCGTGGGCCGACGCCCTAGACTCAGGACGCGTGGATGCATCGGGGGCGAGAGCCGATCTAGGTGACCTGTTGCCGCTGTCAGGAACTAGCTAACTTCCTCGGAGCGGTTGCTTGGCTAGGCCTGGACGGAGTCCCCGTCTTGGGAATCAGGGTTCTTTGAGTCGATCAAATACTTCGCCGTCATTGTGTGGCCAACGTGCTGAAAGGCTGTCACTAGTACCGCGGAGATTGCCGCGTAAGCAAGTAGCTGGCCTAGGCGGCTTCCCTCATCTTCCGAGGGCGGTTTGTTGCCAGTGGTTGTCTCCCAAACAAATGCTGCTAGCTTTGGGGCCACGAATGAGGAAATGGCCATCGCGGCGATGCCTGCGATCCTTGCCTGGAGGTTCATCTATTCTCTACCTTCTATGCTGTGTGGACCACGCGCGACCCGGTGCGCGCCGTGGCGCTATCTCCTATCGTAAAGGGTAATCTCGAAGCGTGAATCATCAGAGCAGTGTTTCGAGGGCGATCATGCAGCGGAGGAGTTGGAAGCGGGCAGTAGCGACATTGCTGCTCGGAAGTAGCGTCGTTGCGCTCTCCGCGTGCACGGCAAGCCTTCCGACCAATGTTGCATTGACCTGGGGTGGCAGCGCGCAGAGCGGGGAGGTTGCGGAAGTAGTGACCATCGCAGTGCCGCAGGGTGAAGAGTGGTCGCTTGCGGGACTCGAAGCGCTGTCGGGCGTATCCGGTGTGGCCTATCGCCAGGTTGTTGTGGATGCCACGCTCTTGGGCGAGGTCGAGGGCGGTGCACCGCTGGCTTTAGTTGATGTCCTGGTTGGAAGTGACCCGCTGTGGCTTGAGAGCAGTGGCGTCAAGGGTGTCCTGACGGCAGATTCTGTGCAGATAGAAGGCGGCGTTGATTCGGTACTCTACGGGCATGACGCGGCTTGCGTACTCGCAAATCGCACTTGGTTCTCGGCCAACAACATTACGATGCCGAGTCAGTTGTCGGACCTCACCGCCAAGGAAAAGTACAGTGTGGCCGCGACAGCTGACCCACTGACATCTCCCTCAGCACTGGCCCTCCTTCCCCGTTGGGCAGCGGATTGGGAAGCATTTGAGGGCTTCTCTACCGGGTCAGCAGCGCAGCAGTCTGGGGCGCAAAGTGGGGCCAACGAGGAAGCTGCCACTGGGAGTTCAGCCGCCGGCATTGCGGGTTCTGTCCTAGTGCCACTTCGGCATCCTAATAATCTTGGTACCGACACACAGTTCAAAGTGCTCCCAGATTCGTGTGTGCGGCGCGAGGTTAGTGCTGTTACTGTCGCAACAGCGGCCGATCGGGTTGCCCTTGCAGAGGACTTCATAGACCTGCTGACTTCTCCCCAAGGACAGCGGATCCTTGCAGAGTACGCCCTCGCATACCCTCTGGACACCTCCATCGCTATCACCGGTGCGGTGTCGTGGGCAGACATCCAGGCCGCCTATCCAGATGAGACGGTTCTGGAGGGGGTCAAGGAGTGGGTCGAGACCTTCTAGGTACCCTCGGCTCAGCCACCGAGTAAGGAGGGGTCGACAGAGCACTCCGCGCCAACTCGCAGGGGGCTGATCGCTCCCGCGTCGCGAAGCTCTGCCAGTGTGGAAGTTACCCGGTTGTGGACGCGCCAGGGGTCGATGGTGTTCAGGTAGATCCGCGAACCGCCCTCGAACCCCGCCATGGTAGACACCCGCCATTTCAGCAGAATGCGCCACCGCATTGGGATGCTCACGGAGGGTGGGCGGTAGTACCACTCTTCGTTCGTTGGGATCTTTACGCCCGTCGCAGCGTGCACTGCGTGAAGCATGTCGGAGATGCCCCGTAGTTGCTCCGGGCTCGCTTCCCACGGATTGTAGGGTGCTCCGGTGGGCCACACGGCGACCGTCGGGTAGCGATGCCCGAATCCAGCGAGGGCGATCGCGTGGTCATTCTGAGCAATGACCAGTTTCCTTGTCGTTGCGACCCGGAGGATCTCCTGGTAAATGGCGGGGTTCTTCCGCAGCCGTTCCAGCTCGGATTGTGACTGGACTGATAACTGGTCGATCGCCACAAGTTGCTTGTGGAGGTGGTCAAAAGAGGCGCCAGCTGGCTTGAGCCAGTTCTGGAACGCGACTACGTAGCGAACAGCCGGGTCCAAGTGGTAGAGGTTGTCCATTGCCTTCACGGTGAGACGAATGTACTGTTCGTGCTCATCCGGCGTCAGGGTTCCGGACCCTGCCAGCTGGTCAGTTTGCGTTGCGCCGTAGGTGTAGTGGCGGCGGGGGATGACGAGGTCGTGTCCGCCGGAGAAAAACCCATTGGCTTGCTGGAGTTTGTCCGAATCACTCAGTGCGTCACATTCGTCTTCCGTCATACCTGAGGCCAGCATACGGTCGTGAACGAGCCGCATCACGTGGTCGTAGCCTGCATCCGAGGCCAGATATTCCGCCATTCGACGGTGCTGGGCTTCAGTCGGGACGTGTCCGTGATTGAGGTGCCAGTAGTTATAGGAGACGATTTCAAAGAGGTTGGGGATTCTCCGGAAATCTGCCACAGTATCGAAGAGCTGGTCCGCGCCTAGGTCACTGAGGTATTTCCACTGGCTGTCACCGACTCGGACCAAACGCTCCTTCTCCGGGGGTGTCTCAAGATAGCGCTTCTCACAAAACGGGCAGAATGCACCGTTTTGGTGGGGGTTGATCGCACGGGGTTCTGGCAACGCAGAGGGAATCGGTCGATCCCCTCTGCCTGGGACAGTCCAGACTTCAGTTCCTGAAAGAAGGTTGGTCTGCTTTACCGTGCCATCGGCCATACGAACAATGGCTTCATCGCGATACGTCGCCGGTAACGTCATCTCTCAACCCTAGCTCGAGTAGCCCGACATTGGGGGTTGGCTCGGGCCGTGCTATGCGTTTGCCGATTTGCCTTCCACCCAGCCGCGCGCCTGCTCCGAGAGGCTAGCAAGCATTCCCACAACCTCTTGGGCTTTGTTTGCAGGAACGAAGAAGTGGTCGTGGTGGAACCCCGCTACCACATTGCACGCAATTCCTCGCGAAGCGATGGTCTGCGAAATAGTGGCGGTCAAACCCACAGCACCCAGGTCAGTCACCGCACACGGTGTGATGCGTGCAAATGATTTGTCGCTGGCCAGGCCGTATTCGAGGGCATCGGCCGCCTTGACGATCAGTGTCAGCCCCTCGGCTTCCCGAATCACTGCAAAAGGTTCTAGCCCGGGGGGAACCGTGTCTGTTGATACGAACACGTAATTGCCTTCAACCTGCGCGTCAAGCGCGGCAAGGGTTTCATCAAGTGAATGCAGTGACTCCATGGCAGGAAAGTCTAGTTCGACCGCCGCTACAGCCTCGGGCCGTCTCACAGAGAGACCCAGTGGGGAAACTAACCCCGAATACCCTGTGCAGAGTAGAAGTAGTCTGCAGGCAGTTGTGTGTCTCCAAACAACTGGGACACCGTGACCAGCGTAAACCCGCGCTCAAGCAGTCCGTCTGCAACTGCTCCAGCGGCCGCCACAGTCTCTTCGTGGATGTCGTGCATGAGGACGATTCCATCGGGTGTCGCATCCCAAACAGACTGCGCCACGATTGAGTCGTATCCAGGCTTCTGCCAGTCATTAGTGTCCACAGACCAGAGGATTGCTGGCAGGCCACCCGCGGCCAGCGTGCGTGAGTTCAGGTCTCCGTAGGGTGGGCGCAACATAGGCACAGGAGCTCCGGTTACCGCAGTGATCGCGGCGGTTGTGTCGTTGACCTGTGCGGCGACGGAGGCATCATCCAGGGTTGTGAACGCGGGGTGGCTCCAAGAGTGGTTGCCAATTTCGTTGCCCTCGTCGTAGGCCCGCTTCAAGATATCTTCTTGGCCAGCTATGTTCTGTCCAAGGACGAAGAAGGTAGCGGCCGCATATGGGCGAGCAGCGTAGACGTCGAGGACCTGGGGCGTGAGGTATGAGGGCCCATCATCGTAAGTAACGGCAACGCAGGGAACCAGGTCGCAGTCGACGTATTCACGCCCGGAAGGGACTGCGGCGGGACCGGCCCAGGGGAGGGCCTCCGCCATCGAGTTTGAGATGCCAGCCCCGAGAGGTGTAAGAAGCTCCTCTGCTCGGGCGGCCGGAATCTTCAGGGTCGTCGGGAGTATTTCCACCTTGGGGTCGCCTGCCGCCAGGAAGGCTATGAAGTTTTGATCGACGGTGACAAGGATGTCGCCGTTTGTGTCGAAGCCAACATTGGACAGAGATTCACCGAGATCGGACAGGGTTGCAGCGTCGGGAGGCAGCACCTCGCCGCCACTCATGGGGCGTTCAATCTTTGCCAGGTCCGTGAGAGCATCGTAAAGAGTCGGCAGCGCCTCGGGTTTAATGAGATCCCGACCGCGCGCGACCTCGCCAGTCTCCGTGTTCGTGTAGATGATCTCCACAAAGTCGCTGGCAACCTCTGTGGCAGTGCCGCGGACGAAACGCAACTTTTGCCCATAGTTTGTCCCGGAAGCCAAGATCGTATCGCAAGCCACGGTAAGTTCCATGTCGCCACCAGCTGGAAGCGAGAGGCGTGGGTCGTCAAGAATTTCACGTCCAGTCAGTGCGGTGGTTCCCGGCACGCAACCACGCTCCAGCCACTCTGCGCTGCGATCGTGGGCCTCCGGTGCATAGACGGTTCCACGGGCTTCCGCTTGAGCCTGGAGTTGAGTGTTGACCGTGTCCGCAAGGAAACTATTGAACGGCTGCTGACCGGGCAGGTATGCCCATCGCGCTTCAGAACCAGTAGTTGAAGTGATCTTTTGTCCGGTCAGTCCATCAACAACCAGGTCGGTTGGGTGGGTGAAGTATTCTCCCAGGGTGATTTTTGGTGGCTCGGGTGTCTTTCCGCCTGCGCTACCGCTCTGACCTCCGGTTGATGGGGTGCATGCACCAAGTGTCAATGCGGCAGCCACGGTGAGAGCAGCCAACATTTTGCTACGTCAACTTGAAAGAATGATTGCGTTCATTCTGCTGTTCCTTTTCACACCGACTCAGAATCAAAAGCTATGCGGGCATCACGGGACCCCAATCATTGTTATGCTACCGCCGAAAATGGCTAGTCTCCAAGCAAAACCGTAGGGAGCCGCGTAATGTGTCGCAGTTCTACATTCTGTCCATGAGGTCGGGGTGCTTACCGGTCCGCCCTCGTTCGCCACGGTCGAGGGCGTAAATCTCCCGCATATCGGCATCAGATAACTCAAAGCCGAAGAGATCCAGGTTCTCGCGCTGGCGCAGAGGCGTTGATGACTTAGGAAGAACGATGTCGCCACGCTGAACGCCCCACCGGAGAGCCACCTGCGATGGCGATCTGCCGTGTTCCTTTCCGATTCGCTCCAAGACGGGGTCGGTCAGAAGGGTTCCACGAGCAAGAGGTGACCATGCCTCCGTCACTATGCCGTGCTTGGCGTTGAATGCGTGTAGTTCTACCTCTGCAAAGTAGGGGTGAGATTCGATCTGGTTAACCTCAGGGAGTGTCTTTGCCGTCTGGAAAAGCTGTTCCAAGTGGTGAGCTTCAAAGTTTGACACCCCGATGCTCCGAGCTCGTCCTTCGGCAGCGAACTCTTCAAGGACCGCCCAGGTGGAAGCAAAATCTCCGCAATAGTGCATGGGTACTGGCCAGTGGATTAGGAACAAATCGACGTAGTCAGTCTGCAGATCAATGAGTGTTTGCTCGAAGGTTCTCCGGGCGTCCTCGGGTGCGTGATTGGGGTTGTTTAACTTAGAGGTGAGGAAAATGTCTTCCCGAGGCAGGCCGCTGGCTCTCCATCCCTCACCGACTTCGGTTTCATTTCCGTACATCTGGGCTGTGTCAACATGGCGGTAGCCGACCTCGAGGGCGCTGGTGACTATCGCAGCGGTATTCTCGGTCACCTTGTAGGTGCCAAACCCGACCTGGGGGACCATAACCCCACTCCGCGTTGTGACAGTGGGTATCTGCCTCATCACAAACCTCCGTCCCCAGGACGTGCGCCCCGGAATCTACTCTTCTTGGTGGGGCCCGGAGAACTGGGCCATGAACAGCCGTGCGTAAGCACCGTCTGCAGCTAACAGGTCGTCGTGAGTCCCCTGCTCAACAACGTCGCCGTCTTCCATGACCAAGATCAGCTCAGCATCACGAATGGTGGACAGCCTGTGAGCAATGACGAAGGCGGTCTTGCCTTGGCGCAAGGTATCCATTGCCTCCTGCACAAGTACTTCGGTGCGGGTATCAACGGAGGACGTGGCTTCGTCAAGTATCAGCATCTCCGGATACGCGATGAAGGCACGTGCAATGGTGAGTAGCTGACGCTCCCCGACGGATAGGGTATCCCCATCGTCCGAGATGCGCGTGTCGTATCCGTCGGGTAGTTGCCGAATCAGGCGATCAACAGAGGTCTCTCTTGCAGCCTTCTGGACCTCTTCACGGGTAGCCCCTTCCCGTCCGAAGGCAATATTCTCTTCAATTGTGCCGTCGAACAGCCAGGTTTCTTGAAGCACCATTCCCATGTGGTGGCGCAAAGTGTCCTTGTGGATGTCCTGAATGTTGACACCGTTGATCAGAATTTCCCCTGAATCGACCTCGTAGAACCTTTCCAAGAGATTGACCAAGGTGGTTTTCCCGGCACCTGTGGGGCCAATGATCGCGACCATCTGGCCGGCCTCGACGTTCAGGTTCAGGTTCTTAATGACGGGCTTTTCGGCGTCGTATCCAAAGCGGACGTTGCGGAACTCGACGTGACCGGTCTTCATCGGCTTGTCGCTGCCAGTGTCGGGCGCCATATCTGGAGCATCAAGGAAATCAAAGACACGTTCAGCTGATGCCAGTCCTGACTGCAGCAGGTTCGCAACCGATGCCAACTGCCCAATCGGCTGGGTGAACTGGCGTGAGTACTGGATGAAAGCCTGCACTTCGCCGATGGTCAGCGCTCCGCCGGTCACCATAATGGCACCTCCGACCGCTACCACCACGTATGACAGGTTTGAAACGAAACTCATCACTGGGTTGACAAGGTTGGAAATGAACTGGGCCTTGAAAGAGGAGCGGTAGAGGGCCTGGTTCTCGACGGTGAAATCGTCCTCGAACTTCTTCTGAAAATTGAAAAAGGTGACGACCTCGTGGCCGGTAATGCTCTCTTCAACCACGCCCGAGACGGCGCCTGTTGCCTTCCACTGCTTGCGGAACTGCGGTTGGGCTTTCTTCATGAGGACGCCAGCGATGACGGCTCCTACGGGGAGAACGAAGAGGGCCACCAGTGTGAGCGACCACGACATAGTCAGCATCATGGTGGCGATACCGATGATGGTAAACACCGACGTGAGCAGTTGGGTCATTGTCTGCTGTAGGGTCTGCGTGATGTTGTCGACGTCGTTGGTGACACGCGAAAGAATGTCACCGCGACTGTGGCGGTCCAAGTACGAAAGTGGAAGCCGGTTGATTTTGTCTTGAATCTGTTGGCGTAACTTCCACCCGGTGTTCTGAACGACGAGCCTGGCAATCTGGCCGGAAGCCCACCCCAGGAAGGCAGAACCGACATAGATCGCTGCAACTAGAAGAAGCAGGTGTCCAAGCGCTGAAAAATCAACTCCCTGGCCGGGGACGATGTCCATTGGCTCGAGCATGTCAGCCATGCTGACTTCGCCGCTGGCCCGCAACTCGGCGATGACCTCCGCCTTGGTCGCTCCCGAAGGCATCCGTGAGGAGATGTAGCCGTTGAAGACGGTGTTCGTCGCGTCGCCAAGAATGCGGGGTGCGAGGACGGAGAGCACAACCCCACCGAGGCTGAACAGCGCCACCGCACCGATCATCCACTTGTATTCGCCAAGCATCTTGAGGACTCGCTTGAGCGTGCCCATTGAGTCCTTCACCTTTGCGGGGGCGCGTCCTGCGCCGCCGCCGGGACCGTGACCTGGGCCGCTCATTCGCCCTCCTCCAATGCCATCTGGGACTGAACTATCTGTCGGTAGGTGTCGGAAGTCCGCACAAGTTGGTCGTGGGGGCCGCGCGCCACAATCTCCCCATGATCAAGAACCAAGATTTGGTCGGCGTGGCGGATGGTCGCGATGCGTTGCGCGACAATAAGGACAGCGGCACCGCCAACATAGGTGGTGAGGTTGTTGCGGATGGCGGCGTCGGTCGCGTAGTCGAGGGCGCTGAAGGAGTCATCAAAAACATACAGGTCTGCACCCTTGTAAAGCGCCCGCGCCATGGTGAGGCGTTGCCTCTGGCCCCCGGAGAAGTTGCGCCCGCCGGGATCCACCCGCGTGTCCAGCCCGTCCTCGAGCAGGGAAACAAACTCCGTGGCCTGCGCGCCCTCGAGGGCACGCTCAACCCGGGCGCGCTGCTCAGGTGAGGGGTCGTCAACTCCGGACACCGTGGATGCGATTGTCCCTGAGAAGAGGTAGGCAGACTGTGGAACGAACCCGATATGGGAGCGCAGTGTGTCCGGGTCGAAGTTGCGAACGTCCGTTCCATTGACTGTGATCGCTCCGGCTGAAGGATCCATGAGGCGCGGAAGCAGATTCGCGAACGTACTCTTGCCGGAGCCAGTGGAACCAATCACGGCGGTGACTGTGCCCGGAAGCAAGGTAGCGTCGACCCCCTGGAGCACCGGCTCCTCAGCCCCCGGGTACTGGACCTCAACATTGTCGAATGCGAAGGTTGGGCGCTCGGTGGGGAAGGGGACAAGCGCGGCTGGCGCCGGATTGGCAACCGAAGGGTTGGTTGACAGCACCTCGTTTATGCGGCGGGAAGTCACTGTTGCGCGAGGAAGCATGAAGAACAGCATTGAAGAGGTCATTGTTGCGCCGAAAATCATCGCGAAGTAGGAGATGAAGGCGAGTAGCGCACCGATTTCCATCGATCCGGAATCGACAAGGTGCCCACCGAACCAGACAACCCCGATAGTTGCCATGGAGAAGATCAGTTGCAAGAGGGGGAACATCACTGCGAACACTGCGCCGATGCGGAGGGCAACGGTCTTCAGGGAGTCGTTGGCGCCCGTGTAACGGTTGCCGAACTCATCCTGGCGCACGAATGCCCGGATGACCCTGATGCCGCTGAGTTCTTCGCGCAACACAGTGTTCATCCTGTCGAGGCGGTCCTGTTGGCTGCGGAAGAGCGGATTGAGGATGATGAAGGCGATCGTTATGACGATGGTGATCAGTGGTACGAGGACGATCAGGAGGCTGGCCAACTGCGCGTTCATGCGGAGCGTCATCACGATGCCGCCGACGCCCATGATTGGTGCGGCAATCATGAAGTTGAAGATCATCAGAATTACCATCTGGATCTGCTGAACATCGTTGGTAGACCTGGTGATAAGCGAAGGTGCGCCGAGGTCGTGGACTTCTCGCGATGAGAATTCTTGCACCCGGGTGAACACCTTTGAGCGCAGATCTGCCCCGAGCCCCATGGCCACCAGTGCCGCCAAATACACGGCGAATCCCGCGGTGATCCCCTGCGCTGCAGATACTGCGAGCATTACTGCTCCCAAAACCCACACCCGGTTCACGTCACCCGTCACCACGCCCTCGTCAATGATGGAAGCGTTAAGATCGGGTAGGAAGAGCGCGCAGATTGTGGAGGCCACTTGAAGGATGATGACGGCAGCCACCTGGTGCCAGTGCGCCCTCAGATAGGGCCAAGTTACCCGCCAAAGCATAGACAGTCCTCAATCTCCAGAAAAATGACTTTAGATGCTAAGCCTAAACGGAGTTCTTTTCGTTTCGTGATGACCTTTTCTCACAGCGGGTTCACGGGGCAACAACCCACGAACGAGCTCTCCGGCTGGGCCCGGCTGCCTGCTGAAGAGCCGGGGCGTTCATGGTTGCCGTGGAAACCTCTAAACTTCTGCTCATAACATGTCAGCCAACGCATCCAGGAATGGGGGGACAAGCCTTGGCAGGAAGCAGATCGGGAGACACCCACAAGCATGCCGTCCGTGGGGTCAGCCTTCCCGATGAGGTCGTGGAGCTGGGAGTCTGGGCGGTGTTGGCGGTCGCTTTTCCGCCACTTCCGGACCCGCACGGTGAGGAGGGTGACGGCGTGGGCAACGTGTCCGAAACGGCCCGAAAGAAGATTGCCCAGCGCTACATGCCCGGTTTGGATACGCTTCTGGACGGCGCAGTGCGCCTTCGCAATGAGGTGCGCGACGGGCGCCGCCTCGCCATTTCTTTGGGACGCTATGAAAAAGTGCGCAGCGGGCTCGCCGCCGCAAATCAGGTTGCGTCCCGACCGGGTCAAGCGGCTTGGCCTCCCGGGGCGCAGACAGTCGCCGCGCGTCTCGGGGGTGGTTCATGGGCAGATGCCCTGCGCGCCCTTGGAGTTAGTGCAGAGACAGGTGGGCGTGCAAGAGGGAGCGGGTCGTTGGCCAACCATGACTTCAAAGCAGCTTTGGCCGCGTTCTTTCACGACTGTGGCGAAGGTGGGGGCCCGACGACATACTCTGCCTACTGCGCCTGGGTGCAAGAAGAGAGAGCCAATGGGCGGCATCGCCCCTCGGGGTCTGCAGTGCGTCAGCGTTACGCATCCTGGTCCGGGGCGCTTGCGGCAAACGGCTAACGCCTAGAGTGTTTCGACCACTCTTCCCCGCGCAGCTCCTCCAACTGACGCCGCTCCTTCTTTGTCGGGCGCCCTGATCCGGGATCTCGAAGTGGTATGCCTCCGTAAATCCGAGGGCGGGGTGGTGAGTGATCAATGTAGGCTTCGCGAGCCAGTGGGGCACCAAGCCGTTTCGGAGGCAGGGAAACGACCTCGACAATTTTGTCAAAACCATGGTCCCTGATGCGGATAACATCCCCCGGAACTACTTTGAATGATGCCTTGACAGGTGCATCGTTGACTCTGACATGACCGGCTCGCACCGCAGAGGTCGCTAGTGAACGCGACTTGAACTGGCGCGACGTCCACAGCCAAACGTCAACACGCACGGGGTCATCCCACCCAAAATGCCGCGATGGCCCGCGCCAGGTAGACGGGGTCGAGGACGTGGCATGTTTCCCGCGTTGAGTGCATTGCGAGTATTGGGATACCAACGTCGACAGTCTGGATCCCCAACCGGGTGGCCAGCAGGGGGCCGACGGTTGATCCCGGACGCATTGAGCTGTGTGAAACAAAGACCTGGCTTGGTACGTCTGCGTTGCGGCACGCCTTGCGCCATGTTGCCACGCCCTCCAGTGAGGTGGCGTAGCTCTGATCCGCATCGACTTTGAGAACAGGACCCCCACCCATGACGGGGCGTTCTTTGGGTCCATGCTTGTCCTCGTACCCGGGGTTCACACTGTGGGCTGCGTCGGCAGAAAGTAGGACTGAGTTGGCCCGCGTTTGGTCGCGCCCATCGCCGTAGATCCCACTTGCGAGGCAGATACGCCTCATTACTTCTTCGAGAAGGGGCCCACGGGCACCCGTGGGGGTGCCTGAGCCGATTTCTTCGTGATCAAAGAGTGCGAGGACGGGGATGCGCCCACCGGCCCAAGCGTCCCTATCGAGCAGCTCCTCGCCGCCGCTTCCTGTGATGGAGGTCAGTGCATGGAGTCCCGCGAACACAGATGAGAGATTGTCTTGGCGACCTGACATTAGGAACTGGTCGTCAACCCCAAAGATCTCCGGTGGCTGTGCCGGGACAAGAAACAGTTCACTTGCCGCGATCTCTTCAGCGGACTCGAAACCTGCCATCCGTGCGACCAGACCCATGAGGTCTCGGTCGTCCCCGATGGTCCAGACGGGCTGCATGTTCTTTTGTGGGTCGAGGACGAGCCCCTTGGTGTTGACTTCTCTACCGAGGTGGGGTGCCAGTTGAGGCAAGAAAGCAATTGCGTCGCTGCAGACTAGGCGCCGGTTGCCGTCCCAGTCCACGACAGCGCCCGCGAGACGCAGGGTGCGGTCAAGCCAGGAGTTATTAAGGGGCCCACCGTAGGTCTCCACCATAATCTGCCCCCAGCCGTCACTAGAGGTCTTCTGTGGCAGTGGCTTGAGCTTCAGGGCTGGTGAGTCGGTGTGTGTGGCAGTAAGAACAAAACCCAGCGCGCCCTCGAACTGAACCCAGGCGACAAGAGCTCCGTCTTCCACAACGAAGTATCTTCCAGGTTCTGTCGGCCAGTCTTCCCGGCGGTCGACCTCCACGAAGCCGCCCTCGGCGAGCATCTGCCCCGCCTGGTCAGCGCAGTGGTACGAGGTCGGACTGGAGTAGAGGAAGTCCGCATACTCCTGCGCATACTCGCGGACGGCGGGGGTCCGGGTAGTGAGGATAGAGGGTTCAGCGACGTTACTCATTGTGATGCTCTGTTACTCCACGTAGCGGTAGATGTTGGTTTCACGGGTTTGGAAACCGCAGCGAACGTAGAGACGGTTTGCGGCTTCGCGGGACGGTCGTGAGGTGAGGTCGACTGAAACACAGCCGAGGACTTTGGCTTGGTCGAGGGCGGCTTCAACCAGGGCCTGTCCAGCTCCCTGGCCCCTGGCGCCGTTGTCGACGACCACGTCCTCAATCCAGGCGCGCTTACCGGTTGGGATCTGAAAGGTCACCAGCGTGAGCATGCCGAGGATTGGGTCCAAGCCGGGGACAGGTGCCTCACCTGTGGGAACTGCCCTGTACGTGAAGAGAAAGACTCCTGGCTGAGCCACAAACTTCTTGAGTGCCTTTTTCCCCATGGGTTTGGCGGAGGAGGAGAGCTGGGGAATCAGCTTCTCAAACGCCTCAACCAGTTCCGGGGTGACGTCGGTGATTAGGTCAACGGTCATGAGGATTCGCTTTCGCAGAAGAAAATGCGGTTAGAACGTCTCAAGGGTACAACGTAGACCCGTGTGGTGAGGATCACTGAAGGCTCTTGGCGGTTAGATTTGGCGAAAACACGAGGAAAACTCCAAGGTTGAGTCGACTGGACTCAAGTCTGCATGATTTGGGGGTTGCGTCCGGTCGTGTCAACTTCTAAGGTTGAGTCCATGAGGCTCAAGGTTGGAAAGGTTGGGAAAGCCCTCCCGACCGTGAGCGACTGACCAAATAGATTTAGAAAACAGGAGGCACGACTCATGGGTCGAGCAGTAGGTATTGACTTGGGAACCACCAACTCCGCACTCGCGGTGCTAGAGGGTGGCGAACCGACGATCATCGTGAACGCTGAGGGCGCACGTACCACCCCTTCGGTGGTGGCATTCTCCAAGAGCGGCGAAGTTCTTGTGGGTGAAATTGCGAAGCGTCAGGCAGTAACCAACGTTGATCGCACAATTTCTTCAGTGAAGCGCCATATGGGAACGAACTGGTCCCAGAGCATTGACGATAAGAACTACACGGCGCAAGAGATTTCGGCGCGTATCTTGTCGAAGCTGAAGCACGATGCAGAATCGTACCTGGGTGAGCCCGTCACCGACGCGGTGATCACGGTCCCCGCGTACTTCAACGATGCTGAGCGTCAGGCAACCAAGGACGCGGGGCAGATTTCAGGTTTGAACGTTCTGCGCATTATCAACGAGCCGACAGCGGCAGCACTTGCCTATGGTCTGGATAAAGGAAAAGAAGAAGAACTGATTCTGGTCTTCGACCTCGGCGGCGGTACCTTCGACGTATCACTGCTGGAAGTTGCCAAGGATGATGATGGCTTCTCCACCATTCAGGTTCGCGCTACAGCAGGCGACAACCGGCTGGGTGGCGACGACTGGGATCAGCGCATCGTTGACTGGTTGATCCAGCAGGTCAAGTCCAAGACCGGTGTTGACCTGGGTAAGGATCCGGTCGCGCTGCAGCGTTTGAAGGAAGCGTCAGAGCAGGCGAAGCGTGAGCTTTCAACCGCGACGACCACCACCATCTCGATGCAGTACCTGTCGATGAGCGAGTCAGGCCCAATCCACTTGGATGAGAAGCTAACGCGCGCAAAGTTTGAAGACATGACGAAGGACCTCTTGGATCGCACCGAGAAGCCGTTCAAGGACGTCATCAAGGAGGCCGGAGTTTCGGTTTCTGAGATTGACCACGTGGTGCTGGTTGGTGGCTCAACCCGTATGCCGGCCGTGAACGACCTCGTCGTCAAGTTGACCGGTGGTAAGGAGCCGACTCGTACAGTGAACCCAGATGAGGTTGTTGCTATCGGCGCAGCCCTTCAGGCCGGTGTCATGCAGGGCGACCGCTCTGACGTGCTGCTGATCGACGTGACACCGCTTTCCCTCGGCATTGAGACCAAGGGTGGCGTAATGACCCGACTGATCGAGCGCAACACGGCGATCCCAACCCGTGCAACCGAGGTGTTCTCGACTGCTGAAGATGGCCAGTCTTCCGTCCTCATCCAGGTATTCCAGGGTGAACGTGACTTCACCAGGGATAACAAGCCGCTGGGCACCTTCGAACTGACCGGCATTGCTCCGGCGCCGCGTGGGGTTCCCCAGATTGAGGTCTCCTTCGATATTGACGCCAACGGCATCGTCCACGTTTCCGCCAAGGACCGTGGGACGAACAAGGAACAGTCGATGACAATCACCGGTGGTTCTGCACTTCCCAAGGATGACATTGAGCGCATGGTGAAGGAAGCCGAAGAGCACGCTGAAGAGGATAAGAAGCGTCGCGAGGACCTGGAAACCCGTAACCTTGCTGAGCAGACCGCATACTCTATCGAGAAGCTCCTCAAGGAGAACGAGGACAAGGTTTCTGAAGACACCCGCAAGACGGTTCAGGAAGCCATCGACGAAGTGAAGTCTGCGCTCGAGGGCGACGACACGGATGCTGTGAAGAAGGCATTCGATCACCTCAACGAGGTCGGCATGAAGATTGGTGAAGAGGTTTACCAGGCTGCAGCGTCAGAGGCAGCAGAGGAAGAGCTTCCCAGCCAGGAAGATGTCAACGCTGAGGAAGAAGTCATCGACGCAGAGATCGTTGAAGACGAGGACGACAAGTAGGCGCAGTTTCGACTGACAACTTAGTAACGGGGAGGGGGTCGCGCCTGCGGCCCCCTCCGCCGTCTGTCCGGCAGACTTTAGAAGGAACGTTCAGGCCCAGCAGGCCAACGGAGAAGAGAGCATGACTGAAGAAAACACTGTTGATCCGGGTTCGGAAGACCCCACTCAACATATTGCGGAAAACACATCTGCCGACGAGGGCGGAGAAGACACAGACTTCACTGCATTTGAAGAGGATTTTGGCGACGGCAGCGACCTGGTGAAACTCCAGAAGGATCTTGACGAAGCACGCGATGAGCTCAGCAGAAGCAGGGCAGAGACTTACAACGTACGCCAGGAGTACGGTAACTATGTGCGCCGCTCCAAAGAAGAGGCTGCTAACCGCCAGGCCGCAGCCCGGGAGGACGTTGTGGAGGAACTACTGCCAGTCCTCGACGATATCGAGGCTGCACGTACAGCCGGGGAGCTGGCAGACGGACCGTTCGCGGCAATTGCGGACAAGTTCGAAGAGATCCTCGGTGGACGCTTCGGCCTCGTCCAGTTTGGGGCACCCGGAGACGTCTTCGACCCGACGTTGCACGACGCGCTTATGGCGCAGGCTAACCCCGATGTCGAAGAGGCTGTCATCGCGACCGTTCTGCAACCCGGATTCAAGGTCGGCGAACGGGTTCTTCGCCCAACCAAGGTAATCGTTGACAACCCTGCTTAGGGGTTCGATGGAGAGGAGGCTGAAATGGCTGAACAAGATTGGCTAGACCAAGACTTCTACAAGATCCTCGGCGTCGACAAGTCAGCGGACGACAAAGAGATCCGGAAGGCGTACCGCAAGCTCGCCCGCAAGTGGCACCCGGACCAGAACGCGGGGGACACGAAGGCTGAGGCCAAGTTCAAGGAGATCGGTGAGGCATTCGCCGTTCTCTCCGACAAGGACCAGCGTGAGCGCTACGATGCGATTCGCGCCATGGGTTCGGGCGGCCCCAGATACACCGGCGGTGGTACGGGTGGCGGCTTCGAGGACATGTTTGGCGGCATGTTCGGCGGCGGTGCGGGTCAGCGCGGCCCGAATGTGCGTTACCAAACCAGTGGTGGTGGCGGGGGTGGATTCGGTGGAGCCGAAGACATACTCTCTTCACTCTTTGGTGGGGGAGGGGGCTCCAGCCCCTTCGGCAGCGGCGGATCCGGCGGCGGAAGTCCCTTTGGCGGCTTCGGTGGCGGCCAATACGCAGCGCCGCAACCGCAGAAAGGCGCCGACCTCACGACCTCGACCACGCTGACTTTCAAGCAGGCGTACGAGGGCGAGACCCTGCAGTTCGCCCTCGACGGCAAGTCGATGAAGGTGCGAATTCCTGCCGGGGTCCGCGACGGACAGAAGATCCGCCTTCGTGGCAAAGGTCAGCCCGGCGTATCAGGAGGACCGGCGGGCGACCTTGTCGTCAAGGTCTCCGTAGAGAAGAGCCCCGTCTTCACGATGGACGGCGCAAACCTACGCGTAAAGGTCCCGGTGTCATACCCAGAAGCAGCGTTGGGTGCAACGATCGACGTGCCGCTCCCTGACGGAACAAAGGTGGGGGTAAGAGTTCCAGCCAACACCTCGTCGGGCCGCGTTCTGCGAGTTCGCGAGCGAGGCGTGAAGAAAGGTAGCAAGCGCGGAGACGTCCTCGTCGAACTACAGGTCACCACGCCCTCGAAGCTCTCAGACAAGGCAAGGGCGACCATCGAAGAACTGCAGACAGAACTTGGCTCCTGGGATCCTCGCGAAGCCCTTAAGGTGGCGGCAACCCGATGACTGAGGCAGCAGCGTCACAGCAAGCCAACGCGAGGAGCGAGGCCGTCTATACCGTTTCGGTGGCCGCGACTCTGAGCGGAATGCATGCGCAGACACTGCGGCAGTACGACCGGCTCGGACTGGTCACGCCCGGCCGAGCCAAAGGCCAGGGGCGACGCTACTCTTCAGCGGACATTGAACGCTTGCGGCATATCCAACGGTTGACACAGGAACACGGAATCAACTTGGCCGGCGTGCAGCGCATCCTGGGACTTGAAGAAGAGATGCGTGCCCTCCAGAGTCAAATTCGCGACCTGAACGTTGCACTGGCTCGGGCGCAGGCTCCGGTGAAGGGAGTTTTTACCGCGGACTCGGCGGGAAAGGTGCGGCTCCGATCCCACTCTGGGGCAGTCGACCGACGGACAGAAGAACTCTCCGGTCGCGATGACGCCAGTACCACGTCGCTTCGGCTACCCGGGTCGCGACCCGCTGGGGTTGCTCGCGAACTGGTGGAGTTGGCGAACTCAAAGCCTGGCCGCCACGCACCTGTAGAGTTATCCGTGCGCCCTGGCAGTGCCCTAGCGGAGCGTGGATTGGCAGGCTGGCAATTGATTGCCAGCCTACGTCTGGGGCAGATAGCAGAGCGTCGCAAGTTGGTTTGAGGGGAACGAATGACACCTAAGCAGTCTCGGGGAGAATCTCTTTCTGCGCGGGCTCGGGCAGCTCTTGTGGCGGGTCTGGGCGCACGCGCGGCCTCGAAAGCAATGGGTCGCGGGGCCGGCGGAATGTTTGGGGGGCGCGTCGCGCTTCGCGTCAACCCCGAAATGATTGAAGAGTTGAGCGCCGGTAAACGATGCGTCCTCATCACGGGTACCAACGGGAAATCCACGACGACCAAGATGGTCGCTGCGGCATTGAGTGCCGTCGGGCGGGTCGCTGGAAATCTAGGTGGAGACAACATGCAGACGGGCGTGACAACCGCCTTAATGGTGGGGCGGGATGCGCACCTGGCCGCTCTTGAAGTTGATGAGATGAACATGCCCGACATTGCTGGAAAGGTGCGTCCAGAAGCCATAGTCCTGCTGAATCTCTCCCGTGACCAGCTTGATCGAGTCGGAGAGATCGGAGCAGTGGAGAAGCGTCTCAGAGATGCGGTCAACGCCAATCCTCAGGCAACGATTATCGCGAACTGTGATGACCCTCTAGTTGTCTCTGCGGCCTGGGACGCCCCCAAAGTGATCTGGGTGGCGGCCGGTGCCCCCTGGAAGGATGATGCGGTTTCTTTCCCACGCACCGGCACACTCATCGAGCGCCATGGTGAGGACTGGGAGGTCGAGGGCGACGGCGCCTATCGTCGTCCGGCCCCCGACTGGGAAATCACCGAGGTGTTCGAGGATGGCTCCTTCGATCTGCTGGGGCCAGACGGTACGCACACCCGAGTATCTCTGAGTGTTCCGGGGAGGGCCAACCGGGGAAACAGTGCACAGGCAATTGCTGCCGCGGTTGTGATGGGGGTTGCTCCTCTGCGTGCTGCTCGTGCCGTGGAGTCTGTCAGTGGGGTTGCTGGACGCTACCAGACGTACGACGTTGCAGGGCGTGCCGTCAATTTGCTACTGGCCAAGAACCCAGCGGGTTGGCAGGAGTCCCAGACCTCGATTCCTTCTCGCACCGAACAGGTCATTGTTGCGGTCAACGCGCAGCGCGCCGATGGTACTGACACGTCATGGTTATGGGACGTCGACTTCACCCCACTACGGGAGTTGGGCGCGCGTCGCATCATAGCCAGCGGGGAGAGGGCCGCAGACTTGGCGGTGAGACTGGATTACGCGGGCATTACTGCCGAAGTGATCGATAGCCCCTTCGAAGCGATCTTTGCAATGGATGTTGGTCCCGTGCAGGTGTTGGCAAATTACACGGCATTCCGGGATCTCAAGAAAGAGATTGAAGCAGCACGGGCCAAGTCTAGAAGTGGCGGTGATTCAGATGTCTGAGTCGGTCCTGCGGATCGGTGTCGTTTATCCCGAGGTGCTGGGTACCTATGGCGATACCGGCAACGCAACCGTTCTCCGTGAGAGGGCAGTGAGGCGCGGCATTCCAGCCGAAGTGATGATAATTGGCCTCTCGGATGCCATCCCTTCCGACCTCGATATTTATGTCCTCGGTGGTGGGGAGGATACCGCGCAAGCCCTTGCCGCATCACGAATGCGAGAACATAGAGGACTTGTGGAAGCAGCGGAATCACGGCGGCCCATATTGGCCATTTGTGCTTCACTGCAGGTCCTTGGTGAGAGGTACACGGACGCGGGTGGACGTGAAGTCGAAGGTTTGGGATTGCTTGACGTGGTCACTCGCCCTCGGGGAAGTCGTGCGATTGGGGAACTGGTTGAACGTCCCCTGCTGGCGGGTTTGACTCACCTGCTGACGGGTTTCGAGAACCACGGCGGTGGGACAACTCTAGGTCCCGATGCGAGGCCACTGGGGAAGGTGCTGGTGGGAGTCGGAAATGGAAGCGTCGAGGACTCACTGGAAGCGGACGACTCCTCGTCGGTCCTCTACGAGGGTGCCGTGCAGGGGAGCATTATTGGCACGTACCTACACGGCCCGGCACTAGCGCGGAACCCCCAGTTGGCCGACTACCTTCTGGCAGAGGCGCTCGGAGTCAATCCCGGTGAGTTAGCAGAAATCGAAATGCCCCTTGTTGAGAGGCTGCGAAGTGAACGCCTTGAAGCTGTCGGCGTGGAAGAGGAGAACTGATGAGTGACCCTTATAGTTCGGGAAGTTCCCAGAACAATCGCGGTCAGAATCAGGGTGAGAATCCCTGGCCTGTGTACGGACAGACAAACCCGGGAGGTGTGCAGGAAGGACAGGGTTCGACGCCTTGGCCCGTATACGGTGGAGCGGATGCCTCCGGTTCGCAACCCCCACAGAGTCCCCAGTATTTTCCCGGCGGGCAGGCAGGTGCTCAGTTCCCGACCAGCTCACAACAGACGCAGAACCCATATGGGGCGTCCCCGTATGGAACTGGTCCCCAGGGCGGCACTCCATATGGTTCAGGAGTTCCACAAAACACCCCCGGGCCGCACGCGGGCGGATACGGCTATCCGGTGTCGCCTCCGCTCCCGTCACGAACAGGACCGATATTGACGATTGTTGGTGGCGCGATACTTATGGTGGTCATTGCGCCAATCATCCTCGTTGCCATGATTTTCTCTGGGATTGGACTCTCCAGCATTGTGGAGAGTTCGATGCAGGCAACCAATGGTGGCGTCGTCGTGGTGGGTGAAACCGGCTCCATCGGAGTTGCTACGACATCGACGCTGCCACAGACGTGCACACTCTCACAGGAAGGCTTAGGAAGCGTGGAAATGCAACCTGAGCTTGACGGCGCGATAGTGGTCGCAAGGGATTTGACTCCGGGGGAGTACACGCTTTCCTGCACTGGGATGACGTCATCTGACTCGGTTGTTGTTTTTGACGGGGAGGCATTGGATGGGATGCTCCCCGCGACGGCCTCGGCACTCGGGTGGGCGTCAGTGGTTGGCATCGTTGGTTTGGGGGTTCTGATCGGCGGTATTGTCTGGCTTGTGAAGCGCAACGGGCAACGGCGGTCCGCCATGATGGGCTACCGGGTCTAGGTGGATTCCCAGGTCGTTTCCCGTGCGATAGAAGCGTTGCGCGCCCCGGAGCGCTCTCTCGCACAACTGAACTGGAAGCGTGCCCTAGCGGGATCTCTTTCTCTGAAACGTCCGGATCTGGCGCGACAACTGATTGGGCACCTCGGCGTGGATCCCTCCGAGGTGTCCCCGTTGGCGGAAATGTCTGTGGGGGAGCTAGGCGTTGTGTACGAGGCTCTCCTCGCCCTGTCGGACCCGAAGTCCCGACGCCGCGATGGCCAGTACTTTACGCCCGACGACGTTGCAAAATTTATGGTTGCGGAGGCCGGCCACTTCCCTGCGGGTACGTGGCTGGACCCCTGTTGCGGGATCGGCAACCTTTCCTGGCATCTTGCTGCAAGCCAGCATGACCCGAGTGGTTTTGTGGAGAGGCGCCTGTCTCTGGTCGACTTGGACGAGGTCGCCCTAGCTAGTGCAGAAGCGATCCTCGCGGCATCATTTGCGGAGCAGGGGAACCATGGGGTACTACCAGCTTTGGTGGCGAGGTCCCAGAAGGGAGACTTCCTTTCATCCCAGATAACTGTCACCGCCGACTACGTCATCATGAACCCTCCCTACGGGAGGAAGGAACGCCAAGATGGCTACGCGACTGCACGGGCTGGCGAGCTCTACGCCTACTTCATGGAGAAGGTATCCGCTAGCACCAAGGGGTTTGTTTCGGTGACTCCGGCCTCGTACTTGGGTGGGCTGCGATATGCTCCGCTGCGCAACATCCTCTCGAACAGATCAGGACGGATCTACGTCTTTGACAATGTCCCTGACACCATTTTTCGGGGGTACAAATACGGGTCAACGAACACCAGTACCACCAACTTTGTTAGAGCGTGCATCACGGTCGCGGATCCTCAGGTAGCAGGCTCTGTTTCCGCCGGCCCTGCTTCTGGCCTCGTCCCCCAAAGCGCAGGAATTCCGGGCTGGCTGATCACCCCCATCATTCGCTGGACCAGGGCAAACAGGAAAGCAATGTGGGAAGGATTGAGGGGCTTTCTGGTTCCGCTCCGAAGAGCACCGGGCGGCGAGTGGGCGAAGGTGATGCCCGGCACCGCGGCGGTGTGGGATGCGCTGTGCGGGCCGGAGGGGTGGGATGCGTTGTGCGGGCCGACCGTACCGGCGCAACCAGGGTCGGAAGACTCCGACGCGAATGCCAGGTGCCTTGCAAACCTACTGGTCGTCCGGAGCGCCGAAGACGGCGCATCTCCCTTCCGGCTGTGGGTTGCATCGACCCCAAGGTACTACGTCAGTGCCAGTAGGAAACCACTACAAAGGTCAAGCTGCCACGTCCTCACCTTCCAGTCGGGAGAAGCCATGAACCAGGCATACTTGCTGCTCAACTCGTCGCTTGCCTACTGGTGGTGGAGGTGTGTGGATGGCGGCATCACCCTGCAAAAACGGACGTTGGCTTCGCTGCCGTTGCCCCCGTTGCTCGGGGAGGTGAGCGCGGGGCGGCCGGACTTGCTCGCGGAGCTCGAGAGCAGTGACAGTCGCGACATCCAGCTGAAACTCAATGCCGGACGCATCAACGAGAATGTCAAGCGCCCTCGGGATCTGGTGGAAGAGATTGACCGGAGTCTCCTAGCAGGGCTCGATTACGACTTTGCGCGAGTTTTCGTGTCGGATCTCTTTGCGCAGGGCTCCCCTACGCCGGCCCTTCCGGCCTCCGGGAAGTAGGGAGCCGGTTAAGCCTTAGCGAGCCCGCTAGGCTTGCATAACAGTGTGATTCGGGGGTGGGTGGGCCTAGTCGGCTCCGTATGACCTAAGTGGCTCCGTAACGCGGGGGACAGTCCACAGTGGAGGGCGTTTCACGCTTCGCGGCGCGAGATACGGGGCATCCCCGCCATCCGGGGGCGAGCTATGCGACTATCCCAGCCATCCTGGCGCGAAATGTATACGTGGGGGCGAAATGTTCGCCCGGGGTAGGCACCCCAGACCACCACCAGCACCCAACATATACTGGGCGGCCTAGGGATTTCGGATAGTGGGCCCTCTTAGACTGGGGGCCTTACTGAAAGAGAGATCCGTAGGATGACTGCATCACGAAGGCGATTTAGCCAGGAGTTCAAGGACGAGTTGTGTCAGGAGGTGATTTCTACCTCGAGGCCGATTAGGGATGTCGCTGAGGCCTATGGGGTTGGCGCCGAGACTTTACGCAGATGGCTGATCAAATATCGTGAGGAACACGGCGGTAGTAACGAAGAGCTCACCTTGTCGGAGCGGGCTCGTTTGAAGGAGCTCGAGCGTGAGAATCAGGAGTTGCGGGCTGAGACGGCATTCCTAAAAAAAGCCAGCGCTTGACTATCGCCAGGGAGCAGCGGTAGTGAGCAAATATGAATACATCGACTCCCAAAGAAATGATGCGTCGAACACGAACCCGGTAGTAAAGATGTGCT
>RRZU010199110.1_pt1 | contig 36641 bp, 20 predicted proteins | sample 2165561 | NCBI WGS metagenome assembly RRZU01 (sample SAMN10456909, study PRJNA506462) | wastewater metagenome | isolation source: wastewater sludge | place: USA: Moscow, Idaho | reverse complement strand
GGCGCCATCCGCCGGAGGGGTCGTCAGGGCGGGACGGCTTCCAACCGTTTCGCCGTCGGCGACCGCACGGCCGGGGGAAGAGGGGTATGAAAAACAGCTCCCCGGCATCCTGCGGAAATTCGCAAGGGATCCCGAAATCCCGTTTCCCGTCGGGACGGGACGGCAATTTCCATCCCTGCAGCGGTCGTGTCCCCGGTTCGGTGCCGTGGCCGGAAGCCCCGCCCGCGACAAAAAACGGCGAAATCCGCCGCCGCCCGAAAAAAACAGGGCGATTCTTTGCCTGCGGAATAGGTGATTCGCGCGCTTTCCTTGTATTATATACAAGAAAGAAAGCTATGCGACAACAAATACAGAAATTCGGCAGGGCCCTGAGCGGCATGGTCATGCCCAACATCGGCGCGTTCATCGCGTGGGGATTCGTCACGGCGCTCTTCATCCCCTCGGGATGGTGGCCCAACACCCAGATGGCACGCCTGGTCGACCCGATGCTGACCTACCTGCTGCCGTTGCTGATCGCCTATACGGCCGGGCGCAACGTCGCCGGCGAACGCGGCGGGGTAATCGGGGCCATTGCCGCCATGGGCGTCATCGTCGGCAGCGATATCCCGATGTTCATCGGAGCCATGGTCATGGGCCCGCTGGGCGGGTATACGATCCGGTGGTTCGACAAACTTACGCAGGGACGCATAAAGGCGGGCTTCGAGATGCTCGTGAGCAATTTCTCGATAGGCATCCTCGGTATGCTGCTGGCCATACTGGGCTATTGGGTCATCGGCGGTGCGGTGACGGGGCTGACGCTGCTGGTCAGCAACGGCGTGGAGGTCGTGATCCGCCACGGACTGCTGCCGCTCGTGTCGCTTCTGGTCGAGCCGTCCAAGGTGCTGTTCCTCAATAATGCCCTGAACCACGGCATCTTCTCGCCGATCGGCATCGAGCAGGCCCGCGAAACCGGGCAGTCGATCATGTTCCTGCTGGAAACGAATCCAGGCCCCGGGCTGGGCGTACTGCTGGCCTGCTGGTTTTTCGGCCGCGGCAATATGCGCCAGTCGGCACCCGGCGCCGTAATCATCCAGTTCTTCGGCGGTATCCACGAAATCTATTTTCCCTATATCCTGGCGCGCCCGGCGCTGATCCTCGCCCCTGTTGCGGGCAGTGCCGCCGGGCTGCTGTTCTTTTCGCTTGCCGGGGCCGGACTGGTGGCGCCGGCTTCGCCCGGCAGCATCATTTCGGTGCTGGCCATGGCTCCCAAAGGCCAGACCCTCGTCGTGCTGGCCGGAGTGCTGATCTCCACGGCGGTGTCGCTGCTCATGGCGGCGCCCTTCGTCCGGCGTGCCGCCGCTGCGGAGGATATGCCGACAGGCGCAATCCCCGCCGCGCAGAGCGGGGCGCCCGCCGTAAAGGCCGCGCTGCACTTCCCGGCACATATCCGCAAGGTGGTTTTCGCCTGCGATGCGGGCATGGGGTCGAGTGCGCTGGGTGCCACGCGGTTTCGAAAAAGGCTCTCCGATGCGGGCATCGGCATGGTGGTCGGCAACTGTGCCGCGGACGGCATTCCCGCCGATGCCGACGTCGTTGTCTGCCAGTCCGTGCTGGCCGGGCGGATCGCCGGAGCGGGACATGGCGCTGCGCTGGTCGTGATCGACAATTTCCTGGCAGACCCGGCCCTCGACGCCCTGTTCGCCCGGTTGGCGCAGCAGGACGGTGCGGACGCCATTCCCCGAGCCGGCGGTCTGCCTGCCGGGACGGCGGATGCACAGCCCTCCGACGCCGGCCTGCGAAGGGTGGGGGATGCCCCGGATCGCATGGCCGCCCCGCAGCCGGACGATGCCGCGGGGCGGTCTTCCGGCGAGGTTTTGCGCCCCGGGAATATCCGGACGGGGCTTCCCTCCGAACCCAAGGAAGCCGCGATCCGGCGGGCTGGGGAACTGCTCGCAGCGGGCGGATATGTCGAACCCGGATATGCGGATGCCATGCTGCGCCGCGAGGAGTCGGCAACGACCTATATGGGCATGGGCATCGCCATTCCGCACGGGACGTCCGACGCCAAGAAGTGCGTCCTGCACTCGGGCATCGTGGTGCTGCAATACCCCGGCGGGGTTGCGTTCGGCAACGAAAAGGCATACCTCGTAGTGGGCATTGCCGGCGTGGGGGACGCTCACCTCGATATCCTGGCCCGGCTGGGCGAGGTATTCGGGGACGAAGAACTGTTGCGGAGGCTGACGACCGAAGGCGATCCGCAGGTGATATACGAAGCACTGAAATAACTACCTATATGACAACCGGAAAAGTAACGATCACCGCCCCGAACGGCATGCATGCGCGGCCTGCGGGCGAACTTGTAAAGTTAATCAGGGGGCTTGCGCCCGCCAGGATCACCCTGCGCACCGCGGCCCGGGAGGCCAGTGCCGTGAGCATTCTTTCGCTCCTGGCATTGGGGCTCAAACACGGCACCGAAGTGGAAGTCTGCGCCGAGGGCGGCGACGAAGCCGCCGCCGTGCGGGCCGTAACGGATTTCATCGCCGGCATCCGCGAATGATGTTCACGATCCGAGGAATCCCGACGGCGGGGATCGCCGTCGGGACGGCGTTCGTGCTGCAACGCCGCGCATCCGCCGCTGCTACGGCCGCGGCAGGCGACCCCGTGGCCGAGGCCGGGCGGTTCCATGCGGCGCTGGAGCGTGCGAAGGCGGAGCTGTCCGCACTGGCGGAAGGGGAGGCTGTTTTCGCCGCCCATCTGGAGATGGCCGGCGACCCGATGCTCGCCGGGCTGGTCGAGGGGAGGATTGCGGAAAAGCACCTGTCCGCCGAGCAGGCGCTCGGAGAAGCCTGCGAAGAGGTGTGCGGCATGTTCGCGGCGCTCGACGACGACTACCTGCGCGGACGTACCGACGATGTGCGGGACGTATGTGCGCGTATCGGCCGCATCCTGTCGGGCGAAACCGCCCACGATCCCTTTGCCGGGCTGGCTCCGGGGACGATCGTGGTGGCCGACGAGCTGGCGCCTTCGGATACGGCACAGATGGATTTCAGCAGGGTCGCCGGATTGGTGACGGCGCACGGAAGCGTGACGAGCCATGTCGCGATCATCGCCCGGAACAAGGGCATCGCGGCGCTGGTCGGCGTTGCCGGGTGCATGCGGCAGGTCAGAACCGGCGACCGGCTGATAATCGACGGGGAGCGGGGCGAACTGATCGTCGATCCCGATCCGGCTACCGGACGCAAATACGCCGCGCGGCTCGAATCGCTGCGCCAGGATGCGTTCCGCTGCGCGGCGGATGCACAAGCGCCCGCCGTCACGCCCGCCGGGCGGCGGATCACGGTGCTGGGCAATGCCGCGAACGTCGACGAAGTGCGACGCGCGCTCGATGCAGGCGCCGAGGGCATCGGACTTTTCCGGAGCGAGTTCCTCTACATGCAGGGCCCGGCGCTCCCCGACGAAGAGACGCAGTTTGCGGCATACCGTGCCGCGGCGGAGCTTTGCGGGGCACGTCCGCTGACTGTACGGACACTTGACATAGGCGGGGACAAAGCATTGCCCTACATGCATTTCGAGCCGGAGGAAAACCCGTTTCTGGGATGGCGTGCGATCCGGGTTTCGCTGGCCATGCCGGAGCTGTTCCGCACCCAGCTGCGGGCATTGCTACGCGCGAGCGCATTCGGCAACGTGCGGGTGATGTTCCCGATGATAGCTTCGGTCGGGGAGTTCCGCGCCGCCAAAGCGGTTGTCGAGACCTGCATGGCGGAACTCGACGCAGAAGGGGTTGCCTACGACCGCGACATAGCGCTGGGGGTGATGATCGAGACCCCGGCCGCCGTATTCATCGCCGACGAACTGGCTGCCCGGGCGCGGTTTTTCAGCATCGGCACCAACGACCTGACGCAGTACGTGATGGCCGCCGACCGTGGAAACCCCCGCGTAGCCTACCTTTGCGACGCATTCGACCCGGCCGTGCAACGCAGCATCGGCATGGTGCTCGACGCCGCGCACCGGGCGGGTATCGAAGCCGGGATGTGCGGCGAACTGGCTGCCGACCCGCGCGCCACGCAGCGCCTCGTGGCGCTCGGTCTCGGGGAATTCAGCGTCGGCCCCCCGGCCATCGCCCCGTTGAAACACCGTATACGGACTGACAAATAATTTTTATCTTTATCCCAACGTCTAAAACTCGAATTATGAAGAAAACAATGCTCCTGCTCTTCGCCCTCATGCTGTCGTCGGCGATTTGTGCGCAGGATTACCACGTTGTCCTGTGGGACAACACGACGGCACCCACCTCGAACGGGCTTTCGGGCGACGAGGTCGAATCCAAGCCCGGACAGTGGAAAAACACGCAGACGGCCGAAATGTGGATTTACAAGGCCGGGGACAATGCCACGGGACAGGCGCTCGTGTTTTTCCCCGGGGGCGGCTATTCGTCGCTCTCGGTCGGCAACGGACATAAGGAGGCCCAGTGGTTCGCCCGGAACGGCATCACGGCCGCGGTGGTGAAATACCGCCTGCCCAACGGCCACAGCGAGGTTCCGCGCAACGATGCCGACGAGGCGCTGCGCGTGATGCGTTCGATGGCTGCGGAACTGAACATCGACCCCGCGAAAGTGGGGGTGTCGGGGACTTCGGCCGGGGGTTACCTCGCCGGGAGCGTCGGGACGCTTTCGGACGTGAAGCCGGGCTTCATGATCCTCTTCTACCCGGTGATCTCGGCCGACCCGGACAAACGCCATAAGGGGACTTTCGTACAGCTGCTCGGCGCCGAAGATGCCGACAAGCCCCTTGCACAGGAGTTCTCGCTCGAAAAGAAGGTCGATGCCGCCACGCCGCCCACGCTGTTGTTCCATTGCGACGACGACAAGGTGGTACCAGCCGTGAACAGCGCGCTGTTCTACCAGAAGCTCAAGGAACACGGCATCAAGGCCACGCTGCACATCTATCCGTCGGGCGGCCACGGCTGGGGCATGAACTCCCGCTTCCGCTATTACGACGACTGGCAGAAAGCCACGCTCGACTGGCTTTCGACGCTCTGATCCCGCGGCGCCTGCGGCCCGTGAAACGACAAAAGAGGCTCTTTCCAGAGCCTCTTTTTGTTGTGCGATCCTGCCGGCATTCCGGTACGGGAGCCGGCGCCGGTGCCGCGTGCGGCCGATCCCGGGAATCCGGCGGCCGCTGCGCTTATTTCTTGCGGTAGATGACCTCGCAATGCTCGCCCGTGAGGTATTCGACGATATTGAGCACCTCTTCGAGCGAATTGGATCGCTGGTAATTGAACGTATAGCGTTTGTCGCCGTAGCGTCCCGGCACCGAAAGCCGCACGCCGAAGGTCGTCTCGATGTGCGAGATGATCTCGTGCAGCGTAGCGTCGGACATCGTCACCAGGTCGTACTGGGTCAGCACGAGGTGCGAAGCGTTGACCTGCGTAATGGCGAGGTTGTCGTCCGCAGCGTCGTACAGGGCGCGCTGGTCGGGTTGCAGCGTCACCAGGTTGACCCCTGCGGGCGTCTGAAGGCGTACGGAACCGTGTTCGAGGACGACTTCGGCCTGCTGCGAACCTTCGTAGGCCTGCATGCAGAAGGAGGTGCCCAGCACGCGCACGCGCAGTTTGTCGGTGGACACGACGAACGGGGCGGCTTCGTCCCGCGCCACCTCGAAGAAGGCCGCGCCGGCCAACTGCACGTTGCGCTGCGTCGGGCCGAAGGCTTCGGGCAGCGTCAGTTTCGTACGGGCGTTGAGCCACACATGCGTGCCGTCGTCGAGCGTGACGGTCGTCACCGCATCGCCCGTGTTCTCGTAAACCCGGTATATGTCGGGTGTCGAGAGGAAATGCCATGCCGTGCCGGCGCAAACGGCGAGCAGGACGGCAGCAGCGGCCCCCAGCGTCCACCGCACCAGTCTGCGGCGACGGGTGGATCGCTCGCCGGCGACGATACTCCCGATCCGATGGTCGGTGCTGCGCATGAACGACGCGAAGCGCGACAGGTCGGTGCTCTCCTCGAAGACGCGGCGTGCCCCCCACAGGCTCTTCAGTTCGAAGAAGTATTTGCGGTGCTCCTCCGACTCCTCCAGCCACGCGAGAAGGTACTTTTCCTCCTGTTCCGAAGTCTCCCCGGCAAAATATTTTTGTATGACTGAGTCCATTATAATCGTATCGTCCATTTGTTCTGTGTCCGTTTAGTATACAATCCACGGGAGAAATCTACCCAAGCGGATGGGAATTATTTTGTAAAAAAATGAAAAACAGCAGCAGAATCAGCTCCGATTTCGACAATTTTGCCCGCAGTTGCCTCAGGGCAAGGTAAATATGGTTTTCGACCGTGCTCTGCGCAATCCCCATCCGTTCGCTGATCTCGCGGTGGGAGAACCCTTGCAGGTAACTCAGCGAAAAGACCTCGCGGCATTTGGCCGGGAGGGCTGCGATCGCCTCGTTGATGCTCGTGCGCAGATCTTGCGAGTAGAGCTTTTCGATGACCGGATTCCGGTCGGGATCGTAATAGGCGTAGCCGATGCTTTCGATACGTTCCTGGTAGTAGGAGCGGTAACTGCACGCATGGCGGTGCTTGTTGACGTAGTTGACCGACTGGTTGTAGACCGAACGCAGCAGGTAGCCGTAGAGCGACTGCCCCGGGTCGAGCGCCTCGCGGCGCACCCATACGTTAACGAATACGTCCTGCACGACGTCCTGCGCCCAGTTCCCGTTCAGGAAGAGGCGTGCGTAGGCCGTCAGCGGCGCATAATAACGGCCGCACATCTCGTCGAAGGCTTCGCGGCTCCCGGCGCGTATGGCGGATATGAGTTCTGCAGGCTCCATGTTCGTATGCACAAAGTTAGAAAATATTTGCAGATTGGCGAGCCCGCCTGCCTTTTTTGTTTTCCGCAGGGCAATAAAAACGGCGGCGGGCATGATACCCGCCGCCGTCGGCTGTCGGTCGCGCCTTCAGGGAACTGCGGAGTGCCGGGTGAATTCCCCGGGCATGCGCGCACCGCCCTGCGGCAGTCAGTTGGCCGACACGAATGTCCTGGTGAGGAGCTCCTTCAGGGTCTCGGGGTTGTTGGTGGTGATGAAATCCATTCCCCATGCGATGCAGGTCATCATGTCCTGCACCGTGTCGACCGTCCATACGTTCGTGACCATGCCGTTGACATGTGCCTCCTTGACCCATCCCGGATTGCCCGAATAAGCCGAGAAGCGGTAGTCGATACCCCCGATGCCGTCCTGCCGGACTGCGGCGGGAGCCAGGTCGCCGTTCAGGTATTGCACCATGGCACCCGGGAGGGCGTTGACGATGCGTTTGCAGGTCGTATAGTCGAAAGCGATGTATTCCACACGGTCGGTCAGCCCCTTTGCTTTTACGGCCTCGATGACGGCATCCGCCGCACGGGCGTTGCCGACGAGGAGTTGTCCATAGCCGAACCGTCGTTGCGGAACACCACGTCGAGCAGGTCGGCCGTCGGAAGGAGCGGCTCGCCGCCGCTGTCCATGGTCGTGGCGTTCGCCGTTTCCGACCAGTCGGAATCGAGGCTGCCGACCGCCTTGACCTTGGCCCAGTAGGAGGTGTTGCTTTCCAGGTTGGTCAGCTCCTGCGACGTTGCCGTGGACGCGATGCCGGTCTTGTAGGCATACTCGCTTTCGGGGGCTGAGGCCGAACCTTTCCAGTAGGCGACCGTGTAGGAAGTCGCATCGGGGACAGCGTTCCATTTGAGCGTCAGCCTGTCGGCCGCCGCTGCGGCGTCGAACGAAACCCCGCCCGGTGCTGCGGGTTTGGTCGCGGGGGTGATGGCCGTGCAGGTGACGACCACGTTGTCCAGCAGGGCGCGTTTCTCGCTCGTCGAGATCACGATGCGGCAATCGGGCGTCACGTTCGTGAGGGTTGCCTCGAACTCGCGGAACCGGGCTTTGGCAGCCGAAATATCCACGGGGTCGGCCGCGGAGACCTCCGTGACCGTGCCGGTGATGGCGCCCTTTGCGCCGAGCACGGCGCCGCGGACGGCCTTGACGAGGATTTTCCCGGCATCGGCGCCCGAACCGTCGTATTTCTCGCTGTAAGCCTGTGCCGAGAAGCGCACCTTGACGGTCGCCGCATCGGGCAGGGCGGTCAGTTCGGGGGTGTAAAGCGAGGCGGCCGCACTTCCGGCGCCCATCTTGACATAGCCCGGGCGGCCAGCGATGTTGCCCGACTTGCCCCAGGCCGAAAGGCCCGTGCCCTCGGTGTAGGGCGCAGCCACGCCGCCGCCGCTGAACACGTCGAACTCATTGGCCGTACAGCGGGTGGCCGAGAACCCCGAAGGATTGTCGCCCGAAGCTGCGGCGTAAGTCCCGCGGTTCGAGCTCGGGGGATAGTAGCCCGCGGCGAAATTGGCGATGTCGCCGCCGTGGATCACCCTGGAGAAGTCTTCCGCCAGGAGGATGTCGCCCGCCTTTGCCGAGCCTGCCGTCGTGGCACCCGCCTGCGGCCCTGCGGCGGCAGTCGCATATGCGAGCGGGTCGGAGAAGAAATCGTTGGTCTTGTCGTCCACGCAGACGTAGTAGGTCGTGGCGGGGGCCAGTCCCGAGAAGGTGAAGCGGAAGCGGTTCCCGGCCGTGATGCCGAAGACGTTCGAGGCATTCCAGCCGACGAAGAGATCCTTGCATTCGGCGTCGCTGTAAAGTTTCACGTGGTAGACCTGCGCACTGCTGTTGACACACGCCTGGCCGTCCGCACGGGCCCATTCGACCGTGAGGGTCGAGGAGGTCGCCAGCACTTTCGACACGACGATCCCGGCCTGTACCGGGGCTATGTCCGTCTTCTGCGACACGACGGCGGAGTAGTCCGAATCGTAGCCGGGGTTGTTGTAGCGGCACGCCTTGACCTTCGCGTGGTACTCGGTGCCGGCCTCCAGTTCCTTGAGCAGGTACGAGGCCGAGGTGATGCCCTCCGCTACCGTGGCGTCCTTCTCCTCGGTGCCGTCGGCCCACCATGCCACCGTATAGGAAGCCGCCCCGGCCACTTCGTCCCATTCGAGGGTCAGCTTGTCGGAATAGACGGCTTCGGCGTCGAATTTCACGTTCGCCGGAACGGTGAGTTTTTCCAGTTTGGTCTCGCCGTCGTAAACCACGACGATGTCGTCGAGCAGGTAGCGGGTCTTGTTGGCGCCCGCCTGCGCGGGGTTCGACGAGAAGGCGATGCGCGACGTGGGCGAAAGGCCGTCGAGCGTCACCGTGAAGGTCTCGAACCGACCTACGGCCGACGAGATGTCCACGACTTTCGAAGCCACGGCCGTGCCTTTCTTGCTCACGGAGTTGTTCGACCCGAACTCGGCGCCCTCGATGGCTTCGACCACGATGTCGCTGCCATAGACGTTTTCGCCTTCGGCATAGGCGCTGGCCGAGAAACTCACCGTCACGGTCGTGTTCTTGGGCAGGGCCGCCAGCTCGGGCGTATAGAGGATGCCGATACCGCCGCCACCGCCGCCGCACTTGATGTAGCCCGGACGGGTCGAGGTGTTGCCCGACAGCCCCCAGCCTTTCATGCCGACGCTTTCGATGTACTCGGCCGACGTGCCTCCGGTGAATACGTTGAACTCCGTCGTCCAGTTGCAGACCGGACGGTCGCCGTCGGCCTGCGGGTTCTCGCCCGTGGCAGGTTCCCACGTCTTGCGGTACTCGGTACCCGATACGGCGTTGTAACCTGCCGCCGAGCGGACGATGTCGCCGCCGTGGATGAATGCCGCGAAATCCTGCGCCAGCACGATATCTCCGGCCTGTGCCGGGTTGTTCTGCGAGGCTTTGGGCCCGGCCTTGGCCGTGGTTCCGGCGACGACGGGGGTCATGATGTTGCCGAAGCTGGCATTGGTGACCCGGGCGTAGTAGGTCGTTTCGGGATCGAGCCCCGAGAAGGTGAACCGCACGACGGGATAACCCGCCAGGGCGGTGAAGATGCCTTTGTCCGACGCGAGTTTTCCGTCGGCCAGCCAGCTGACATGCAGCTCGCTGCACGCCTCGTCGCGGAACAGTTCGATGTTGTAGAGGCGCGTGGCGTCGGTCGCCGCATCTTCGGTATACGACCACTCGTAGGTGAGCGTCGACCCCGTCGCGGCATTGAGCGTGAGCTTCGGGTCGAGTTCGAGGATACCCACCGAGGCCATCAGCATGGCCGGCTGCTCGTTTGCCGTGACGTATACCCAGTCCGAGGTGGAGGAGTAGGGGAAGTTGGCCCTGACGCGGCCGTAGTATATCCGGTCGGTCGCCAGGTCGGTGAATTCGTGGTAGTCGATCGCGTCGGTGGTCTTGCAGAGCGCTTCGCTCACGGGGTTCATCTCCCCGTCGACGAGCTGTACGGTGTACGACGTCGCGCCGCGGATGAAATCCCAGCAGATCGTAAGCGACGTGGGCCCGTATTCGAGCAGTTTCACGTTCTTCGGGGTCTTGGACTTGTTGGCCCCCGATATTTCCACGCCGTCGTCCTTGCAGGCCGTCAGCGAGACTGCGGCCGATAGCGAGAAGAGGGCGAACAGAATATATAAAATGCTTTTTTTCATGGTAGTTGTCCGGTTTTAGTATACGAGCTTGATGTCGTCGATGTACCAGCGGCCCGCCTTCACCGAGGAGCCCGAGAACCAGCTGTCGGCCGTGGAGATGAAGAATGCCAGATTGGCTTTCGCGCCGGGATTGGGGATGACGGCCGTGACCTCGACCCACGTGTAGGCGGGGATGTCGAGCGAAACGTAGCTCTTGGTCGAAGCTACGATCTTGTCCAGCGTGCCCTTCGGGATCCAGAACCCGTCGTTCTTCTCGCAGATGCCCACCATGCCCTGGTCGGGGGCTGCGGCCCAGATGGCGACCTTGCAGGTCAGCAGCAGGTCGTAGCCCGCGGGGATGTTCAGCACCGGGGAGATGAGGTTGCCCGGCTGCCCGTCGGCATTGTCGCTCGCAGCGCCCAGCTGGATGTAACCCGGGCACATATAATTCAGGTAGCCCGTCCATCCCTCCATGCCGATGGCGCGGTAGAACGCCGCGTTGCCGTTGCGTACGGTCGAGGTGATGCCGCCGATGCTGGCGTTGGTGCCCGCCGTAACGCTCACCGTCTCGTTGTCGAGGCTCAGGTTGGCCACGGTCTTGTCGGCCGTCGTGACACCCGCCTTCTGGCCGATGCAGTCGCCGCCCCAGGGGAATTTGCCGAAGTTCTGCGTCAGCAGGGGAAGCTCCTCGCCCTGGGCGTCGAACCCGGCGCGGACGATGGTCGAAACGGAGCCGAAGTCCTTTTCCGCGCCGGCCTCGTCCATAGCCTTCACGGCGAAGGTCACGATGCCCTGGCGGGTGGCGGTGCCCGTCAGGGGTACTTCGATGTAACCGTTGCCGGCCGCCGAGATCGAATAGCTGCCGCTGGCGGCCGTGATCCCCTCGCCGCCGGTCTGCGTCACCGTGACGGTGTATTTTTCCGTGCCGAGCGCCTTGATGTAGGGGATGCGGAGCTTGGCCCCGGCTTCCGCGTTGAGTTTGAGCATACCCGAGACGTCGAACTGCTGTCCGTTGTCGAAGGGTTTCCACTCGAAGATACCGTTGTCCTGCCTGATGGCGATGGCGACGTTCTCTTCGCCGCAGCCGTGCAGGTAGATGGTGGCATTACGCTCCTCGGAGGTGTTCTGGTCGCAGGTGACCGTCACCTTCTGGTAGGTGCCGGGGTCTCCCTTGCCCGAGAGCTGGTCGACATGCACCCAGCCGTAGGCGTTCGTCCACTCGCGGCTGTCGGGGGTGTCGCTGATTTGCCAGTCCCCCGTGGCGCGGATCGTAAACGTATCGCTCGATTCGACGTACGGGAAACTCATCTCGCGCAGGTTGCGTTTGAGGAACCCCTGGTCGTCGTCGCTGCACGCGGCAAGACCGCAGATCCCGCCCAACGCGAGAACTATCGTCAGTTTATGAATAAATTTCATCATGATTGGATCGTTAGTTTGTTTGTAAAACCGATAAAAAAAATCAGAAACCGACTCCGGATACACTGCCGGATGTCAATTTCCTACACGGTTTCTAACGATATCGAATGACTTGCACTGCAAATATAGCAATTTTCCGGGATTCGCAAGAAAAATGTTTAAAATTTTACGAACCTTGCGACGAAAAACCGAAAAATAAAATATCTGTAATATATAGGTATAAAAATTTGCATTGCAATTTTGTGAAAAAAGCTTCCGGCATTGGGTAGTTTGCCCCGGTCGCTTGTATCTAATGCAGACCGGACGGAAAACGCCGGCCGCAACCGACCCAATGCAAACTAAAAAAACGATTATTAACCGGAAACTTTAAAACAACTTCGACGATGTCTGACTAATCCCTCCCCCTACACCAGCACTACACGGTTTTTTATCGGACGACGGATGACTTGCAAGGTTCTGTCTGCCGTATCGGAACGAATTTCCCCGGAGCCCGCCTGCACGGCGCGGCTGCGGACGTGCTTTGCACGCGGCAGCGGGAAATAACCAATTAACCGAATTGAAACTATGAAGAAATTATTCCATAAAGGACTATGTCTGGTCATGGTGCTCTGCGCGGGGGCTTTCGGCTGCTATGCCGCCCAAGGATCGCTCCCCGGTGCGCAAGGGCAGGGGTATGACCTGAATTTATCCTACTCGCGGACGACGCTCAAGGCCGTTGCCGATGCTATTACGCAACAAGTGGGCATCGCCTTCTCCTACGAAACGGCACTGGCCGGCTATCCGATGGAGAACCTGGAGGTCTCGGAGAAGGGTGCCACCATCGAGGCCATCCTTGCCGCCGTATTCACGCCTCGCGGCATCGACTACCGGGTGGTTGACAAAGTGGTCGTGCTGACGCGCAGCACGCGCCCCGTTCCGGCAGCCAGTGCCGCCGCCAAATCGGAGGTGAAAGGGGTCGTCCGCGACGCTGCGGGCAACCCGATGATCGGCGTGACGGTCACTATCAAGGGGACGCTGGTCGGCGTCTCGACGGGTGTCGACGGCGGCTATGCGATCCCGGCCGACGGGAACGCCACGCTGCTCTTCTCGTATATCGGCTACCGCCCCCATGAGGAGGTGGTAGGGCGCCGCACGCAGATCGACGTCACGATGCAGGAGGACGAGCTGGTGATGGACGAAGTAGTCGTCGTAGGCTACGGCACGCTCAAGAAACGCAATATCGTGGGCGCGGTCGAGAACCTTTCGGGCGACGCGGTCGAAAACCGGCCCAATGCCAACATCACCCGTTCGTTGCAGGGCCAGATCCCCGGCCTGAACATCGTGCAGGTCGACGGTAAGGCCGATCATGCCGGCGAAGTCACCATCCGCGGCGTGAACAACACGTTCAAGGCCCGTGTGAGCGGCGGTGAAAAGACCAACAAACTCGGACAGGGCGGCGGCGCGCTGGTGCTCATCGACGGTGCCGAAGGCGACATGGGTTCGGTGAACCCCGACGACATCGCCTCGATCTCGGTGCTCAAGGACGCTTCGTCGGCCGCAGTATACGGCGCCCGCGGCGCATTCGGCGTGATTCTCATCACGACCAAGGATCCCGAGAAGGGCAAGGTGCGCGTGAGTTACAACGGCTCCGTGTCGCTGCACCGCCGTACGGTGATCTGGGAGGACAACGTGGTCACCGACCCCGTGCAGTGGGTCGATGCCTTCCGCGAGTCGTATCTCAACTCCTCGCCGACGGCGACCGTACCGTCGCTCTTCAATAACTACATGCCCTATTCGAACGCCTGGTTCGAGGAACTCAAGCGCCGCCGTGCCGATCCGACGATGGACAACTACGACATCGACGCCAACGGCAACTACAACTACTACGGCGAGACCAACTGGCTCAAGGAGATCTACAAGTCGGTGAACTATTCGACCACCCACGCCGTCAGCATCCAGGGCGGCCGCGAAGGGGTCAGTTACTACATTTCGGGCCGTTACTACAACCAGGACGGCATCTACAAGGTGGGCGAGGAGACCTACAAGAAGTATAACCTCCGTGCCAAGGGCTCGATCCGCATCCGCCCGTGGCTGACGCTGGACAACAACACCAGCCTGATGAGCAGCAAGTACCACCAGCCCATGGTGCACTACGGCCAGCAGGTGATCTCGCGCCAGATCGACATGTTCGCCTTCCCGTTCGCCCTGCTGAAGAACCCCGACGGCACCTGGACGCAGACCGCGGCCAAGACCGGTTATGCGGCCTTTGCCGAGGGCACCTCGTGGCAGGAGAACAACAAGCTCGAAGTGGCCAACACCACGACGTTCAACTTCGAATTCGTCCCCGATGTCTTCAAGGTCTCGGCCGACGTGACCTACAAGGGATCGCGCTGGTCGCGCGACCGCATGGAGAACCTCTACACCTACTACACCGGCGTGAACGTTTCGGGGCAGGACAACAGTTTCTCGTCGCTCGAAAACTGGACGTACCGCTCGGACTACATCTCGACGAACATCGTCGGTACGGTCACGCCCAAGCTGGGGGCCGACCACGACCTGAACGTGGTCGCCGGATGGAACCTCGAGGACTACGACTACCGCACGCAGAAGACCTACCGCCAGGGCAACCTCTATCCCTCGAAGCCGAGCTTCACGCTCATGGACGGCGAGTATTACTCGACCACCTCGGGCGGCTACACGTGGGGGCTGGTCGGATTCTTCGGCCGCGTCAACTACGCCTATGCAGGCCGCTACCTGGCCGAAGTGAGCGCCCGTTACGACGGGTCGTCGAAATTCCCGTCCAGTTCGCAGTGGGGCTTCTTCCCCTCGGCATCGGTCGGATGGCGCCTCTCCGAAGAGCCGTGGCTCAAACCGCACGTCGAAGGGTGGCTGGACAACTTCAAGGTTCGCGCCAGCATCGGTTCGCTCGGCAATGCCAACATCGACCCCTACCAGTACCTCGAGACCATGACCGCTTCGGGCAGCGCCTCGATCGCCAAGTCGGCGGTCATCATCAACGGCCAGAACGTACCTTACACGTCGGTGCCCAGCCTGATCCCCGACGACATCACCTGGGAAAAGGTCACCACCTACAACATCGGCCTCGACCTCGACCTGTTCCACAACCGGCTTTCGTTCACCGGCGACTACTACCGCCGCAATACGACCGACCTCTACACCGTCGGCCCGAACCTCCCGCAGGTACTCGGTAGCGCCGCGCCCTACGGCAACTACGCCAGCCTCAAGACCAAGGGATGGGAGCTGAGCCTTTCGTGGCGCGACTCGTTCAACCTGGGCGGCAAGCCGTTCAGTTACAGCATCAAGGGTATGCTGTGGGACAGCCGCAGCTGGATCACCGACTACTATAACGAAACGGGCGACCTGACGACCTACTACAAGGGCATGGAAATCGGCGAGATATGGGGTTTCCGCACGGCGGGCATCTACGCCAGCAACGCCGACGCCCTGAACGGCCCGGCCTACAACTTCTTCAAGAACGGCGAGATGTTCCGCGCCTATGCCGGCGACCTGCGCTTCGTCGACGTGGACGGCGACGGCATCATGACCAAGGGCAACCGCACGCTGTCCAACCACGGCGACCTGGAGATCATCGGCAACCAGTCGCCGCGCTACCAGTACAGCATCAACATGTCGCTGAACTGGAACGGCATCGGGCTTTCGATGCTGTGGCAGGGCGTGGGCAAGCGCGACTGGTACCCGTGGACGGAGTCCGGATTCTTCTGGGGCAAATGGAACCGCGCCTACAACTCGCTGATGAAGACACAGACGGGCGACAACGTGGTTCGGATCGACAAGAGCACCGACAACTGGCGCGTCACGAACATGGACAAGAACCCCTACTGGACACGCATGGTATCGCTCGCCGCCAACCGCAACGACGGCCCGCTGACGTGGGAGAACGACCACTACCTGCAGGACGCTTCGTACATCCGACTGAAGAACATCACCATCGACTACACCTTCCCCAAGCACATCTGCAAGAAGCTGCGCCTCGAGGGGCTGAAGGTCTACCTGTCGGGCGAGAACCTCTTCACCCACTCGCCGATGTTCAAGCACACGGACATGTTCGACCCCGAAGTCATCACCAGCGGCGACTCCGATTTCGCGGCCTCGACCACTTCGGGCCTGAACGGTACGGGTAACGGCTATTCCTACCCGATGCTCAAAACCGTGACCCTGGGTATAAACGTAACATTTTAACCGACAGCAACCATGAGAAAGATACTGCTATATACGCTGATGACCCTCGCTGCCGCGGGAATGGCCTCCTGCGAGGATTTCCTGACGCGCGACACCTACGACCAGATCGGCAGCGACGAGTTCTGGAAATCGGAAACCGACCTGGAACTCTATGCCAACGGTTTCATCCAGAAGATGATCCCCGGCGACGGAACCATCACGCGCGGCGACATCTATGCCGACTACTGCGCCGTGGACATCCCGACCGACCTGCTGCGCCCCGACGGCAACGTCTCGCCCGACAACCAGACCGGATGGGCCGAGAGCAACTGGACGAACCTTCGCCGCGTGAACTACATGCTCGACAATATGCACAAGTGCAAGGGGCGTGTGAGCGACGAGATCTACAACCACTACGAGGGCGTCGCCCGTTTCTGGCGCGCCTGGTTCTACTACGACAAGGTGCAGACCTTCGGCGCCGTGCCCTGGTACGACTTCACGATCGCGGCCAGCGACAAGGAAGCGATGATGAAACCCCGAGACAGCCGCGAGTACGTCATGGACAAAGTGCTGGAAGACCTCACCTTCGCAAGCACCTACTGCCTCTCCGACGCCAAATTCACGAAAGGCTCGGCGCTCATCAACAAGTGGGTGGCACTGGCCTTCAAGTCGCGCGTCTGCCTCTATGAAGGCACCTTCCGCAAGTACCACTCGCGCGAGCCGTCGTCCGACAAACCGTGGCAGGCCGAGTATAACGCCGACAACAAATTCCTGCGCGAGGCCGCTGCCGCCGCCAAGGAGATCATGGACAAGGGGCCCTATTCGCTCGTCACGGGCGATGTGAAGACCGCCTACCGCTCGCTCTTCACCAGCGCCGGGCTGCTCACGCAGGAGGTGATCTTCGGCCGTGAGTACAGCAAGGAGCTCTCGGCGTTCCACGAGACCAGCTGGTACTACTATTCGCCGACCTACGGTGCCAAGATCGCCATGACCAAGAAGTTCATGAACACCTACCTCACGACCCGGGGCACGCCGTTCACCGACATCGACGGTTACCAGACCATCGACTTCATCCGCGAGTTCGACGGCCGTGACGCCCGCATGGCGCAGACGGTCATCAGCCCGACCTACAAGATGAAGATCAGCGGCCGCGAACGGCTCTATTCGCCCAACTGGAAAGTGACCCGTACGGGCTACCATCCGATCAAGTGGTCGATCGACGACGATGCCGACAACGTGCTGTCGAAGGCCGCGAGCTGGAATTCGCTGCCGATCCTCCGCTATGCCGAGGTGCTGCTGAACTACGCCGAGGCGAAGGCCGAGCTGGGCGAAATGGACGCCGCGGTATGGGATCAGACCATCGCGCAACTGCGCAGCCGTGCCGGCGTGACCCCGGTCGTCCCGGACAAGGCCGACCCCTACATGGAGGCCTATTTCCTCAATACCGTGACCGACAAGTGGATACTCGAAGTGCGCCGTGAGCGCGGCATCGAGCTCTGCCTCGAAATGGGGCTGCGCTGGGACGACGACATGCGCTGGCACATGGGCGACCTGCTCACGAGCGACAACAACCCCTGGACGGGCATCTGGATCGGCAACACGGGCTACACCTACGATTTCACGGGGCAGAGCACCGACGACAACGGCGATCCCGTACCCGACTTCTACATCCGCCCGGGCGAGGATACCGAACATTCGATCGCCATTTCCAATACGGGGGCCAACCAGACCTTCTCGCTCAACGCCGCGGGGAATATCGTCTGGGAGTACAAGCGCACGTGGGGCGAAAAGAAATACCTGCGTCCGATCCCCCAGACGGCGATCACCCGCAACCCGAACCTCGAACAGAACGCGCTTTGGAAATAAGCAATAAAAAACTCAGGATATGAAAACGAAAATCATGTTATTATGCTGTATGGCGGCGACGCTGATGCTGGCATGCAGCAACGACAAGTCCGGCGGGCATGACGGCGGCGAGGGTGTCGAAACCGAAGTCAACGGCACGCAGCTCGACGGCAATACGACCCTCTACGGACTGGTGACCGACACGTCGGGAAACCCCATCCCGGGCGTGGTCGTGTCGGACGGCTACGGCTGCGTCACGACCGATGCCAACGGCGTCTACCAGATGGAGCGCTACAAGAAGGCGCGCTTCGTACATTACAGCACGCCGGCAGGGTATGCCATCAACACGTCGGCAGACAACTACCCGCTCTTCTACGCCGAGATCGTCCATAAGAACATCGCCGACCGCCACGACTTCGTGCTGACGCCGCTGCCGGCCCCGGAAAGCGATTTCACGCTGGTCTGCATCGCCGACCCGCAGTGTGCGACCACGGCCGAGATCAGCCGCTACGTCAACGAGACGATCCCCGACGTCGAGGCTACGGTCGACGGTTACAAGGCCAAGGGCACGCCGGTCTACGGCATCACGCTCGGCGACATCGTCTTCGATACGCCCGACCTGTGGAGCAACATGAAGGAGTCGATGGCCAACCGCAACCTGCCCATCTTCCAGACCATCGGCAACCACGACCATTTGCAGACCGAGACCTCCGACGACAATGCTGCGGCCAATTTCGAAACGCAGTTCGGCCCGCGCAACTATTCGTTCAACCGCGGCGACGTGCACATCGTGTCGATGGACAACGTCCTCTACGAAGGCAAGAAAAAGTACAAGGGCGGCATCACCGACAGGCAGCTCGAATGGCTGCGCCAGGACTTGTCGCACGTAGACAAGGACAAGCTCGTGATCTTCTGCGCGCACATTCCCTTCCGCGGGGGTACGAGCGTGACGGACGAGAGCCACGAGAACTACGACGGCGTGCTCGACCTGCTGTCCGGGTTCTCCGAGGCGCACATCATGATCGGCCATACGCATTACCAGCAGAAATACATCCACAAGCGTAACGGGAAGACGATCCTCGAACATGTCCACGGCGCCGCCTGCGGTGCGTGGTGGACGGCGAACCTCTGCGCCGACGGCACGCCGAACGGGTATGGTGTCTACGAGATTTCGGGCAACACCATCGCCAACCAGTACTACAAGTCGACCAACAAGGAAGCCGACTATCAGATCCGGGCCTATTCGGCCACGCAGGTGTTCGGCAAGTCGGGCAGCCTCACCTTCGGCTGGGCGGCCAACGCCCCGGCCATGAACGATGCGAAGTGCATCGTGGCCAACGTATGGAACTCCGACGCCTCGGGCAACTGGAAAGTCTCGCTCTGGCAGAACGGCACGAAGGTCTGCGACATGACCCGCGTCAAGACCTACGACTACTGGGCCTATGCCTACCACGTGCTCTATTACAGCAAGAGCGTGGGCACGACCTGGGGCAAGAACCTCGACCACTACTATTACGGGAACCTGGCGTCGGGAACGCCCGGGGCCGCCGATTTCGAAATCGTGGCGGAGGACGGCATGGGCAATACCTACCGCACCTCGAAGCTCCAGACCGACTTCACCGGCTTCTGACCCTCCCGCTTCCTAAAAGCGATGCCGCGCCCCAAAAAAGGGCGCGGCATTTTTCCTGCCGGTTCGCAGGCGCGGTTGCAGGCATGTCGCTTCCCGGGCGCAGGTTCCTCCTTCCGCCTTGCGGGAACCCCGTCGCCGCCCCTATACGGCGGCGTTCCGTCCCGGGCGGTCAATACCAGCCTTCGGTCTGCGTGAGGTTATAATTCCTGCTCATGGCCGCCTGCGTGATGGGCCACAGCAGTATGTTGGGGTTCTTGTCGCGCTGCGCCGCGATGTCGGCGCTGTACTCCCATATCTTGTCCGTGCGCAGGAGCATCCACCAGGTGCGGCCTTCGCCGACCATCTCCCTGAGGTATTCGTCGACAATCGCCTGCAGGACGGCTTCGGGCGACGTGTCGGTGTAGTAATCCCTCCGCCCGTAGGCCCTTGCGGCCAGCGGTGCCAGGGCTTCGAGCGCACCCGCGTAGTCCTTCCCGTAATAGCGGGCTTCGGCCGCCATCAGGAAGGCTTCGCCGTAGCGGTAAAGGATGAAATCCGAGTCGAAAATGCGTGTGCCGTTGTCCACGCGCCCCATCAGTTTCTCCGTCCAGCCGATCCTGCGGCCGCCCGTGCCGTAATCGGCCGTGCGGCAGGTCAGCGCTGCACGCGTATCGGCGGGGTCGGCCTGCAGCAGGGCCCGGTAGGTGTCGGTATACCACCACCACTGGTTGCCCCCGGTGGTGGGGACGGGGTTATTGCGGTAGGCCGCTTCGACGTAACTCTCGTTCCAGCCGAGGTAGTAGGCCGGGCCGTTCAGGGCCTCCGACACATCCTGGTGCACGGCGAAAATGACCTCGCGGCCGCATTTGTTCGACGAACTGAAAATATCGGCATACGCGGGCTCGAGCAGGGCGTCCGACAGGCCGAGTTCCCCGAGCGCCTCTTGGGCCATCGCCAGGTAAGCCTCGCCCCCGGCCTGCATACGGTACATCCACAGGGCATAGTCGGCCTTCAGCATCGCCACGGCGGCCGGCGTGGCCACGGTCTTGTCCGACGTATCGGCGACGTACCTTTCCGCGTCGGCAATGTCGCGTTCCACGCGCATCAGCACTTCCGAGACGGGGGTGCGTCCGAGGAACAGCTCCGTGTCGGTCGATTCGTAGCCCCAGAGCGGCAGCGGGGCATCGCCCCAGATGCGTGCGATCTGGAAGAAGCAGTACGCGCGGATGAAGTGGGCGTTCCCCAGACAGAAGGCCCGCGGTTTCTCCTTCAACCCCATCGCAGGGACATGCCTGATGACCAGGTTTGCCTGGTTGACCGTCGTGTAGAGCGCCGTCCAGTCGGCATACTCGTTGACCGAGCTCATGGTGCTGGTGCGCACCTGAGACTGGTCGACGCCGTTGAGCGTGTTGTGCGTCCCCGGGCCCCACAGCCCGTTGCGCAGCTCGCCCCAGCAGAGGTAGACGTCGTTCATGCTCTTGAGCGCGCTGCGCAGGTAGACGTACAGCCCGTAGGTGGCCGACGTGGCGTCGCTCTCCTCTTTCCACATGTTGCTGGCCGAGAGCTTGTTGTCCTGCATGATGTCCAGGTCGCCGTGGCAGCCGCCCGCCCCGTATGCGCAGAACAGCAGCGCGACTCCGGCTATAGTCTTTCCGAATTTCGTTTTCATGGCAGTAGGGTGTCAGAACGTGAGTTTGGCCGTGAAGAGCACTTTGCGCGTCGGCGGGTAGGGACTGAACCCGGTGTCGTAGGTCGACGACGCGGTGTAGAGGCCGCCGGTGGTCGCGGCCTCGGGCGAGACCCCGTGCACGGCCGTCCAGTAGCAGAGCGTGTTGCCCGAGACGGTGAGCGTCACGTCGCTTATGTGCAGTTTGCGCAGCCACGCCTTCGGGAGCGACCACGAGAGCGAAACATCGCGCAGGCAGAGGTAGTCGGCCTTCTCGACGAATATGTCGGACGTGCGCCCGTAGTTGCGGTTGCCCCAGTCCGTATCGTTGGCCGTGAAACGGGCGTAGCGCGTGTCGTCGCCCGGCTGCGACCAGCATTTTTTCACCTCGTTCACCAGGTTGTAGTTGCAGTTGCCCATCGTCGACTGGAAATAGCGCATCTGCATGTCGTTGCGCACCGAATGTCCCAGGGCATAGTCCATGTAGACGTTCAGCGTCCAGTTCCGGTAACGGAACGTATTGCCGATGCCGCCTGTCGAGTGGGGCAGGGCATACCCCAGCAGGAACTGGTCTTCGGCGTTGATGATCTGCCGGCCGTCCATGCGCGTCGATCCCGGACGGTCTTTCCACTCGTAGTCGCCGATGTCCTTGCGCCCGGCTATCTGCCGCCGGTCGCTGCGCCGGTAGCCGCGCGACTGCGTGTCGTACCGGGCCGCGTCGGCCTCCTCCTGCGTCTCGATGATGCGCTCTGCGACATAGCCGAAGATACGCCCCATGCGCTCGCCCTCGGCGATGCCCCCGAACTGGCTCCCATCACCGACCGAGATGCCGTTGATGCGGTTGCGGGGATTGCCGTTGTCGGGCAGTTCGAGCACGCGGTTCATGTTGTAGCTGTACGTAAAATCCGTCCTCCACGAAAAACCCTTGCGGTCGATGTTGACCGACGACAGAGACAGCTCCGTGCCGTAGAACCTGACGCGCCCCAGGTTGGTCGAAACCGAGTTGTAGCCCGTCGTATTGGGGAGGCTGACGTCGAACAGCAGGTCGCGCGTCTCCTTGTTGTAATAGTCGAGCGCCAGCGTGATGCGGTTGTCCAGCAGCCCGAGGTCGATGCCGGCGTTGAACTGGAGGGTCTTCTCCCAGATCAGGCCGTTGTTGGGCATCGTATTGGTCGTGGTGGTCGCGTTGCCGTTGTAGGTGTAGAGCGAATTGTAGCTGCCGTAGGTGTCGTACAGCCCGATCCCGTTGTTGCCCGTCAGCCCGTAGCTCACGCGCGCCTTGAGCATGCTGACCGCACTGTTTTGGGGCCAGAATCCCTCCTTGCTGACCACCCATCCGGCCGATGCCGCCGGGAAATAGCCCCAGCGGTGGCCTGCGGCGAATTTCGACGAACCGTCGATGCGCATCGTCGCGGCGAGGAGGTAACGCCCGCCGTAGTCGTAGTTCACACGCCCGAAATAAGAGATCAGGCACTCCCGCGTGCGGGTACTCTTCGGATAGTTGGCGATGTTCGAAGTCCCGGCGTCGAGCACGGGCAGCTTGTCCGACACGGCGCCCTGCACCCGCACGTCGAAGCTGTTGAGTTTGTCGAGCATGTATTCGTAGCCCGCCACGGCACCCAGGCGGTGCCCGTTGCCGAACGTACCCTTGTAGTCGGCATAGGCCTGGAAATCCATGCGGTTGGTCTCCGAAAAGCCCTCTTTCATGGGCCGTATGTTCGAGCCCGTCGTGGGGTTGTCCTCGACATAGAAATAGCTGCGCGTATGGCGGTTGTAGTTGGTGAACTGCCCGACCAGGCGCAGCCCGTCGAACACCTCCCAGTCGAGGTTGATCGTGGCCGTCGAACGCTTGATCGTCGACCCGGCATTGTGGTAGTAATAGGCGTAGTAGGCGGCCGGTATCGTCGTGTTGTTGGTGCCCAGCGCAGGCGTGCCCGCCAGCTCCTCGCCCGCCTCCTCGCCGTACCAGTCGCGGTGGGTGTTAGGGACGGAGAGCCCGCGTATGACCGAGTTGCGCAGGCTGAGCGGCGCGCTCTCGAAGGTCTGCTGCTCGATCTGCGAATAGTCGAATGTCGTCGAGGCCCTGAGCCGCCGCGTCACCTGGAAAGTCGTGTTGCCGTGGAACGTGAAGCGCGAATAGCCCGTCGTGATCCCGATCCCGCTGTCGTCCGTATAACCCGCCGAGGCGGCGTATTGGATGTTGTCGCCGCCCCCGTCGATGCCGACGTAGTAATTCTGCCAACATGCGTCGCCGAACCATTGGCTCTGCTGGTCGTTGTCCTCGAAGACGATGATGCGCCCGGGGTTCACCGGGTCTTCGACCCATTGGTAGCCGGCGGGAACCTGCTCGTCCGGCCGGAGGTAACGGGTCGTCCAGAGCGATCTGGCCGTATTGCCCGTGCCTGCCGACTGTTCGCCGCCCAGCACCGATGCCGGATCCATGCCGCCGCAATACCCCTCCATGAGCGCCGGACGCACCGTGAGGATGTAATCGCGGGCGTTCATCAGGTCGAACTTCGTGGCGGGCGACGCCCAGGCCCACTGCCCCTCGAATACGATCCGGGGGCCGAGGTGTTTCGAACCTTTCTTCGTGGTGATGAGGATCACGCCGTTCGACGCGCGGGAACCGTAGATGCCCGCCGCCGCGGCGTCCTTGAGGAACGAAACGGATTCGATGTCGTTGGGATTCAGCCCGGCCATTTCGCGGACTACGCCGTCGACCAGCACGATCGGGTCGTTCGACTGGTTGATCGACGATCCGCCGCGGATCAGGAATTTGGGGTCTGCGCCCGGTGTCGCATCGGTCGTAGCGACCCTCACGCCGGGGACGCGTCCCTTCAGGGCGTCGCCGACCGAATTGACGGGGATACCCTCCAGGAGATGCCCGTCGAATTTGCTGATGGCCGCAGTCACCGTCCTGCGCGACTGCGTGCCGTATCCGACCACCACCACGTCCTCGAGCACGGCTTCGTATTCCTCCAGTACGACGTCGATGGCCGACCTCGTCCCGATGCGTTCCTCCCGGTCGGCATAGCCTATGTATGAGAAAACGAGGGTGGCGTCCGGATCGGCGAAGATCCGGTAATTGCCCTCCGCCCCGGCCGAAACGCCCCGCATCGTATCCTTCACGACGACCGAGGCGCCGACCAGCGGCATCCCCGAGCCGTCCTTGACGCGCCCCGTCACGAGTACCAGCTGCGAACGCGCGGAATCCGTGTCGTAGGTCAGCACCACGATGCGGTCGACGACCTTGTAACGGAATCCCCGTCCCTTGAATACCTTTTCCAGGATATGTTCCAGCGGAGCCGCGGTTTCATGCACCGACACGTCGCCGAGCGGCATCTGCGACAGTGCCGATTCGTAGGAGAACAGTACGCCCGTCTGTGAGGTGACGGCCTCCGTGAAGGTCAGCACCGTTGCGGATCCGAGCGTGAGATCCACAGCGTAGGTCTTTTGTGGCGAGGCATTTCTGCCGTCATCCGTAGCATGGGCCTGCGGACACATGCCGGTCAACAGGAGAAGAAATACCAATTCCAGCTTGGGGATGGAATTTTTCTTCATATTTTAAGGTTCGTGAAGCGTGTTCCGGGTTGTGCGGTGCAAAAGGCCTGCGGTGGTCGGCCGCAGGCCCCGTATCATTCGTTGCGGATCACCTCGCAATGCGTTCCGGTCATGAACTCGACGATGTCGACGACCTCCTCGAGCGAATTGCTCCGCAGGTAGTTGATGTCGTAGCGTTTGCCGTCGTCGGGCGACATGATGCGTATGCGTACGCCGTAGCTCTTTTCGATGCCGGCGATGATCTCCGTGATCGTGGCGCCCTTCATCGTGACCAGGTTGTAACGCCTGGTCACATAGAGCGGCGCGTTGATTTCGGCCACCTCCATGTCGCCCATCCGGGCGTCGTACACGGCGCGCTGGTTGGGATGCAGCCGCACGAGGTTGTCGCCGCCGGGGGTTTCGAGGCGTACGGCGCCGCGTTCGAGCACCACCTCCGTGAACGGGTTGCCGGCGAGCGCCCGGACATTGAAGGCCGTGCCCAGCACCCGGATCGCCAGCTCGCGGGTCTCCACGACGAAGGGATGCCGCGCATCGTGCGACACGTCGAAATAGGCCTCGCCGTCGAGCCGCACGATCCGCTCCCCGTCCCCCTTGCCTACGGCATAGCGCAACTCGGTGCCGTCTTGCAGCCACACCTGCGTCCCGTCCTCCAGATGCAGGACGGCCACGTCGCCGGTATGGTTGGCATAGGACTGGAACCGCCCGGCTTCCGGCAAGCGCAGCCCTGCCAGCCAGGCTGCCGCGACCGCGATCACGACCACGGCTGCCGCAGCCGCTGCGGACATCCAACGCCGCCATGCGAACCGCGCGGGGCGCTGCATGGCGTCGTCGGCGTCGATACGCGCGTTGAGCCGCCGTAGCATGGCATCGCAGCGCTCGCCGGTGGCGGGGGAGATGAGCGTCCTGTGTGCGCTCCATACGGCCGCGACTTCGAAAAACAGGCTGCGGTTCTTCTCCGAGGCTTCGAGCCAGGCATATACCTCCCGGTCTTCGGCCCCGCTCGTCCGGCGGACGAGGTATCTGTATAGCAGTCCCTCCATGTCGGTTATGGTAGGGGTATCTGTATGGCGTTCCAATATGTATACTTTTAGGGTGTTACCTATACTATACAGCCATAGGCACAAAAATACCTAGTCTGTTTTCACTTTTTTTTTCGAAAAAGTGCATTTTTTCTGGAATCCCGGGAAATACGGGTCGAGGACGAAGCTGCGCAGGGCTAAAGGTAATAAAAATATCCGGGCTTCAAAGCCCGGATATCATCCCGGCCGTATCTCCGGCACAGGTGCCGGGCAGGATACGGAACGGTTCGGTCAGTTCCATTTGCCCAGCAGCTTGCGGGGGTAGTTCGTGCAGATGGCGTAGAGCTTGTCCTTGTAGGTCAGGTAGTAATCCATGTCGACATCCAGGTCGGCATTGTATACGCTGAGCTTCAGCCCCGCATCGAGGAATTTCTGCACCGAATAACCGTTCTTGTTCACGGTCTTGCCCTCGAAATAGAGGTTTTCGGTCGAGAGGTTCGCCCACGGATAGCCGTAGGAGATGTAATCGGCCGGGTTGCGGAAGCTCATCCACCCGGCATTGCTGCCCACGGCGCCCGCCGCGGCGAGCGAACGCTGCCAGATGGTGACAGGGCTGCTCGAACTGATTTTCGTCGCATTGCCCGTGACGATGAACTCGCAGAAATTCTGCGCGCCCATCTCTTCGATGATCTCGCACGCCCTCTCACACGCCCTGGCCGAAGCCTCGCGCCCCTCTTCGGTCGATTTGCCGTCGATGGTAATGTTCTTCACGTCGAGCCACAGGCGCGTGGTTCCCGCCTCGAGCACCACGTCGATGAAGTCGGCCAGCGAGGGCAGCTGTTCCCCGTTGGCCAGCGTCCCGGCGGCACGCAGTTCGGCGAGCGTATGCTCCCACGGCTTGAGGTTGTTGATGTAACACCCCGCCGATGCGTGCGCCACCACGACATCGTCGTCCTTCGTAAGGTAAATATCGCACTCCGACGCGTAGCAGCCCAGCCCGATGGCATAGTTGAGCGCCGCCACCGAATTGTCGGGGAACTGCCGTGTCCCGGCCTCCGTCGAACCGCCGCGGTGCGCGACGACACGGTTGCCGACCTCGGCCGGGGTTTTGATCTCGGTGCCGGGCTTCGACGGCCCCGTCCAGTCCTTCAGCGGATCTTCGTCGTCGCTGCATCCTGCCGCCAGGCCGGCTGCGACAAGGGTGAGGAGCATAAGCATTTTATAGTATTTCATAGGTTTTTCTTTTTTTATTCGTTGTCGTTCCATGGCCGGAGCCCGGGCCGGACTGGGGCGTTCTCCCGTCCGGCCCGCTCCGGATTCAGAAATTCTCGTAATTTTTCACACAGCGCACCGCGGCTCCCGAACCGTTGCCCACGTCGAACCCGTCGTCGAATACCATATCGGCCGAGGTCGTACAGTAGGCGCGCCACAGGGCCATCTTCGAGGCCGTCGTCTGTCCCATCATCGGAATCAGACAGTAGAAGCGCACGTTGCCCGAGTTGGCGCAGTAGTCGTAGCCGCTCTTGTAGAGGCGCCACCCCTGCGGGTAGAGGTTGAAAGCGAAGGCCTCGGCACCGTTCGAAATGGCGGTCGCGGGGTTGAACTCGGCGTCCTGCCACTCCTTGCAGCGCAGGTGCGCCGCCACATTGGCCGCATTGCCCGAGGTCATAGCGCCGTACGATGCCGTCGCAGCCGCCACGGGGTAGTCCGAATAGCTCTTCGACGACTCCGCCACCGCGTAGATCAGGTCTTTCCAGTCGGACATGTTGGCGATATGCCAGCCGTAGGGACAGATGCCCTGCACCTGCATCGAGAGCGACGGGTGGTCGGCCTCGGCCTGCGTATTGCCGCCGTCGGAGGCCGCGTAGTCTTTCAGGTCGGCCTTGAGGATCGGTTCCAGCGTGATGCTGTTGCCCACGGCATCCACGACCACCGTCCCGGCGCCTCCCAGCGGGAAAGGCATCAGCAGGGCCGCGCTCAGCGCGCCGGCCGGGTCGCCCGTCAGCGTTTCGTACGAACTGTAAAGGCGTCCGTAGACCGAAGCGCGCGTCGTCACGCCGTCGGGCATCATCAGCTCCTTGAGCGTTCCGCCGTTCTCCTCGGTGTCATAGGCCGGGTTGCGCATCGAATACTCCGCTTCGTCGTAACCGCCCGTCTTCGAGCCCCCGACCAGACCGCTGCCCAGCTTGTAGGTGCCCATCGCCGCGCCGCCGTTCCAGTGCAGGCCGGTCGTCATCCACGTCTTGGTCTTTCCGTCACGCGTGACGTATTCCTTGGTGGGGTAGCCGGCCAGTTCCGATTCGGGCATGCTGTTCACGGTCGAGATGCGCGTGAACTCGGCCTTCGAGTCGGCTGCCACCACGTTGTTGTCGTTGTCGAGCGCGATCGTCACGCGCAGGGCGTTCATCCCCGCAATGCCGAACGTGAGCTCGGGCGCCGCGGCCTCGGCAGCCGCGTCGGCCAGTACGGCGAGTTTGCCGTCGGCCGTCAGCGCATAGCGCGGATAGGCGTCCGGCGTACGCGAAGTCGAGAGGATCACCTTGCCGCTGCGGAAATAGTGGTCGAGGCCGAACACCAGGTCGTTCTTGTTCATCTGTGCGGCATCGCCGAAGGCCGCAAAGTGGGGTACGCCCGACCCGTAAATAAACAGGTAGGTTTCGTTGGCCAGCTGCCGCACCTTGATCTGCCTTGTGGCGAGGCTCGTATCCTCCGTCCCGGCGCTCACGGTCACCGTCGCCTCCCGCATGTCGGTGGGCGAGGTGTTGTCCGAAGCCGCGAGGACGACCGTCCCGGCCTCCCTGTCGAGCGTGCAGGTGAGCCACTCCACGCCCTCTTCCAGCTCGGCCGTAACGGTCGAGGCGGGCATGTTGGTCTCGAAGGTCACAGTCACCTCGGCAGGCTCCAGGGCCATCATTTCGATGTCCGATTCCGTCGAGAGGGTGAGCGTGGCATCGGGTTTGAGCCCGACCTGCGTGATCGGGAAATCAACGCTTTCGCCCGTCTTGGAGAGCGTTACGCGCAGCGTTCCCGTGCGCTTGTAGTCCGTGTTCGCGGAGCAGGTGATCCGCAGCGCCTTTTCGACCGCGCCGTCGGGCGAGGCCGTATGGTAGTCGAGCGTGGCCCAGTCGGTGCCGACCAGTTCGGCATGCCAGTCGCTATACATTTTACCGTAGGGGTTCACCGTCACGATGTAGGTGCCGAACGCCAGTCCGTCCGTCGTCCGCCCGTCGGCATCGAACCCGATCGCGGCGGGCGAAATCGAGATGCGCGCCTCCCGGCTCGTGTTGTCCGCATCGGTGCCCGACTCGTAACAGCCTGTGAATGCCGCGGCGGCGATGGCGAGCAGGCCGGATATGAATTTTCTCATAGCTGAATAGTTTTCTGTTGGGTAAATGGATTAAGACCAGCCTTCGGTCTGCCTGAGGTTGCTGTTCTTGTTGATCGCCGAGGTCGAGATCGGGAAGAGGTAGATGTTGGGGTTCGTCGAACCGCCCACGCCGCCCTCGACACCCGTATTGGGCCAGTATTTGAGCGGGCAGTAGGTGTCGATGTAACCCAGGCGGATGTAGGTGAACCACAGGTTGCCCTCCTCGGCGAATTCCCAGCGGTTCTCCGCAGCCAGCGCTTCGAGCACGTCCTGCTGCGTGGCCGAGGTGTAGAAGTCGGCCTTTCCGTAGGCGCGCTGCGCGACCACGTTCAGCTCCCCGAGCGCCTCCTTGTACTGTTTCCTGTAATAGTACAGCTCGGCACGGAACATATAGTACTGCGCATACCGGTAGAGGATCAGGTCATCGTCGTAGAGCAGCGTCCCCGAAGACCAGTCGCCCGTGAACTTGTTGGGCCATCCGACCTTTTCGTACATGTCGCTCACGCCCGTGCGCTCCATATAGGTCACGTCGCTGCGCTGGTCGTTGTTCTGCTCCTTGTTCCGCTTCAGCTCTCCGATGAATTCGTCCGCATAGCAGAACCACTGGTTGCTCGATACCGGCACGCCGCCCTCGACGTTGCGGTACGAGGCCTTGACCTGCGTCGAGCCCCAGATGAAGCGCTGGATGTAGCTGGCCGAATGCACCTCGTTCGTCGCATCGACATGCAGCGCGAAGGCGATCTCCTTGTTGGCCTTGTTCTTCACGTCGAACACGTCGGCGAACTTGCCGAGCAGCGGCGTGCGTGTAACGGCGTCGAGCGCCTCCCCGGCCATCGTCAGGTAGGAATCGCCGCCTTTCTGTGCGGCGTACATCCACAGCGCGAAGTCGGCCTTCAGCATGTTGATGTTGTCCACCGTGGCGTAATAGCAGCCCTTGGCGTTGGAAGTGATGTGCGTGAGCGCGCTTTCGATGTCCTGCGCCACCTGGGCGTATACCTCGGCCCGGGGCGAACGCGAAGGGTAAATCTCCCGCCCGGTGCTCTCGGTGGGCGTCAGGATGACGGGCGCGTCGCCCCATACGCGGGCGATCCAGTAGTAGACGTATGCCCGGACGAAATAGGCGTTCCCGAGGCAGTAGCTGCGCGTCTCGTCAGACATTTCGACCGACGGCGCGTACTTTATCACCGAGTTGCACTGGTTGATACAGGTGTAGAGGTTCGTCCAGCTTACCGACGACGTGCCCCCGTTGAGCAGGCTGTGCAATACCTCCAGCATGTCCGAGTCCATCAGCGAACGGTTCGTACCGCGGTCCCACATGGCGGGCCCGACGCGCAGTTCGCCCCAGAAGAACTGGTTCGTGTAATTCTGCCGGAAGGCGTTGCGCAATTCGAAATAGATACCCGTCGTCGCGCCCGTGACATCGCTTTCGTCCACCCACATGTTCGTCGTGTTGAGCTGGTCAGAGTTGACGATATCGAGCTCGCACCCCGCCATCGCCATCGAGGCGGCGCCTATCGCTGCAATATATAGCTTATGGAATTTCATATTCGTATATTCGATTTAGTTGTTGAGAATCATCCCGTTCAGAACGTGGCCTTCAGGCTGAACATCACCTTGCGCGTGGGCGGGTAAATGCTATAATCGGCCGAGCTGGTATTCACCACGCTGTACATGCCCGTGCTCGATCCCGAGGCGGCAACCGCCGACTCGGGCGACACGCCCTTGACCTTCGTCCAGTACACCAGCGTGTTGCCTGATACCGAGACCGTCAGGTTGCCCAGCCCGAGCTTGCCGATCCACCGCTTGGGGAAGCTGTACGACAGCGTCACGTCGCGCAGGCAGAGGTAATCGCCCTTTTGCACGCTGATGTCCGAGATGCGCGAATAGTTCTTGTTGCCACCGTCGGCGTCGTTGGCCGACAGGCGCGCCAACTTGGTGTTGTCGCCCGGCTTCTGCCAGCAGTCGTTCGCATCGTAGATGAGGTTCCAGTTGCAGTTGCCCATCGAGGTTTGCAGGCCGCGCGTATACATGTAGTTGTAGACCGAGTGCCCCAGCGCATAGTCGACGTAGACCGACAGCGAGAGATTCCTGTACTTGAAGGTATTGTTCATACCGCCGGTGGAGTGGGGCGTCACGTACCCCAGCAGGAACATGTCCTCGTCGTTGATCTGCTCGCTGCCGTCCGCCGTACGCGCCGACCCGGCGCGGTTGAGCCATTCGTAGTCGCCGATGTCCTTGCGGCCGGCGATCGAACGGCCGTCCGAACGGCGGATGCCGTGCGAATTGACGTCGTACAGCGCCGCGTCGGCCTGCGCCTCGGTTTCGATGATGTAGGCGGTCTTGTAGCCGTAGATGCGCCCCATGCGTTCGCCGACGGCCGTGCCGCCGAAACGGAATCCCGTCTCCGACATCGTGTACCCGCCGATACGCCATGCATCCTTGCCGTCGACGTCCTTGTACCTGTACTCGTCGGGGAGCGACAACACCTTGTTCATGTTGAACGAGTAGGTGAAGTCGGTCGTCCAGGTGAAGTTCTTGCTCTGGATGTTCACCGTCGAGAGTTCCACCTCGGCGCCGTAGAAGCGTACCGAACCGACGTTCTGCCGGGCCGAGCCGTAACCCGACGTATCGGGCAGCGTGACGCTGAAGAGCAGGTCGGTGGTCTTCTTGTTGTAATAGTCGGCCATCAGGCGGATGCGGTCGTTGAAGAATCCCATGTCGACGCCGATGTCCAGCTGGTGGGTGGTCTCCCATTTGAGCCTCATGTTGGGCAGCGCCGTGGGCAGGATGGCGCTCGCACCGTTGTAGATCGACGTTGCGCCGAACCCTCCGTAGGCATCGTAAAGGCCGATGTAGTTGTTACCCGTCAGGCCGTACGAGGCGCGTATCTTGAAGCTGTTGAAATTGCGCACGTTCCAGAATTTCTCCTCCGAGACCACCCAGCCGGCCGACGCCGCAGGGAAATATCCCCAGCGGTTTCCTTCGGCGAATTTCGACGAGCCGTCGGCGCGGAACGTGAACATGAAGAGGTACTTCTTCTTGTAGTCGTAGTTCAGGCGCCCGAAATAGGAGGAGAGCGCCTCGTTGGTGTTGGTGTCCGCCCAGCCCGTGGCGTCCGTCCCTGCGGCCAGCGTCGGCACCTTGTCCGAATCGGCGCCCGTGACCGTCAGCGAAAGGCCGTTGACCGTGTTTTTCATGTAGTCGAACCCGACCGTGCCCTCGATCGTATGATCCTGCGCGAAGGTCTTGCGGTAGTTCAGGTAGCCCTGCGTGCTGAAGCGGTTGGTCTGCCCCCACTTCTCGTAGGTGCGGCGCTGGTTGGAGATAGCGTTGCCCGCCAGGCGCTGGTTGTCGATCCTGTAATAGTTGTGGTTGGCAACCTGCATCACGGCGCGCAGCCCGTCGACGATTTCCCATTCGAGGTTGAAATTGGCCGTCATGCGGCGTGCCGTGTAGTTGCTCGTATAGTAACGGTCGAACCATGCGGCCGAGATGGTCGTGTTGTTGGTTCCCTGGGCGGGCGTGCCGTCATCCAGGTAGTCGCGGTGCGTGGCGGGCATGAACATGCCGCGGCCCACGGTCGTCCAGTAGGTGGCGATACCCGACGAGGGGAGCGTGTTGCCCTTCGTTTCCGAGTAGTCGAACACGGTCGTCGCCTTCAGGTTCCTGAGTATCTTGAACGAGGTGTTGCCGTGGAAGGTGAAACGCGAGAAATCGGTGTTGATGCCGATGCCGCCGTCCTTCGTGTAGCCGGCCGACGCGGCATACTGCACCTTGTCGTTGCCGCCGTTCACGCCGACGTAGTAGTTCATCCAGTACGAGTCGTCGAACCATTGCTTCTGCTGGTCGTTGTCCTGGTAGGCGATCAGTTTCGAGTGGTCGATGGGGTCGACCATCACCTTCCAGCCTGCGGGGACATCGGCCGGCGTATCCACGAATTTGGGCGTCCACACCGAATTGTCGCCGTTGCCGATACCGGCGGAGTTGGCGCCCGTCAGGATGCCCGAGCCGTAGGCGTAGGTCGAAGGGTATTCGATCAGCATCGTGCGCATCGTGCGCAGGTAGTCGCCGCCGTCCATCAGGTCGAACCTCACGGCGGGCGAAGTCCATGCGGCCTGCGCCTCGAATGTCACCTGCGGGCCCCGTGCCATACTGCCCTTCTTGGTCGTGATGAGGATTACGCCGTTCGAGGCGCGGGCACCGTAGATACCCGCCGAAGCGGCGTCCTTCAGCACCTCGATCGACTCGATGTCATTGGGGTTCAGGCCGGTCATTTCACGGTTCACGCCATCGATGATAATGATCGGGGCGTTCGACTGGTTGATCGACGAACCGCCGCGGATCAGGAACACGGGGTCGGAACCCGGCTGGTTGTCGGCCGACGATACGCGCACGCCGCCGACACGTCCCTTCAGGGCATCGCCGATGGAGTTGACCGGTGCGCCGGCGAGTTTCTCGCCGTCCACCTTCGAAACTGCGGCCGTGATCGTGCGGCGCGACTGCGTGCCGTAGCCGATCACCACCACGTCGTCCACCATCAGCGCATCCTCTTCGAGCACAACGTCGATCGCCGAGCGGGTGCCTACGGGCACCTCCTGTTTCTTGTAGCCTATGAAGCTGAATTCGAGCGTCGCATCGGGGCCCGCCTGGATCGAATAGCGGCCGTCGGCCCCGGATGTCGCGCCGGTTGCGGTTCCCTTCACGATGACGGTGGCGCCGATCACCGGTTCGCCCTTCGCATCCCTGACCGCACCCGTTACGAGGTTGCCCTGCGCCTGCGCGTCCATCCCGCACAACACCAGAGCAATTATACATACACTTTTCAAAAGTGTCGTAAGGACTCTTTTCATAATAGGTTTCTTTCAGTTAAGTAATTAATGATTTGCCGGGCTATTTCTCCCCGAAGGTGATGCCCGACGACGAGCCCCCGTCCTGGAAGCCAACCGCCAGTTCCGCATAGTTCGTCCCGGTGAGTGCCGTGCCGTTCACCGAACCGCCTGCGGCGCTGTCCTCCACGCTTTTCTTGTTCCAGCCCACGAGCGCCCCCGCATGCAGCGCACATGCCACCGCGCCGAAATTCCTGCATCCGGACACGGCGCCCACGTCGTTGCGCCCGATGATGCCCCCGGCCGCCAGCAGCGCCGAAGTGCCCTCGACGGTGGCCTGTACCGCACCGTTGTTGACATTGCCCGTGACGGCCGACTTGTCCTTGGTATTGTAGTCGTAGCCGACGATGCCGCCCGCATAGGAGCTCTTGCCCGCCTGGGCATTGTGCATCCAGACCGCACCGTCGTTGGTGTTGTTGGTCGCATTGCCCGACTTGATGATGCCCGCGATGCCTCCGGCGCCGATATTGGCGTTGCTGGAATTTACCGTCGCCCAGACCTTGCCGCTGTTCGTGCAGCCGTTGGTCACCGCCGTGCCGTCCGTGCCGTCGTAGAAACCCACGATGCCGCCTGCGGCCTCCCAGTTGTTGGCCGTCGCCGTATAGGCCAGGGTGATGTCGCCGCTGTTCGAGCAGTCGTCTATCGTGCTGGCGTTGTGCGTACCGACGATACCGCCGATGCGGGTCACCTGCAGCTTGTCGGAGCTGACGGCCGCCCTGTTGGCACAGCCCGTGACCTTCGCCCCGCTGTACGTCTGCCCCGCGATGCCGCCGATGCAGAGGTAACCCGCGCCTGCGGCATTGGCCTGCACGAATTTCACCTCGGCTTCGTTCGTGCAATCCCGGATCGCCGCCGCATAGTTCACGCCCGCGATCCCGCCGATGAAGCAGTTGCCGTTCATGTTCGAGACGACGGTGCCTTTGTTGGTGCAGTTGTCGATCACCAGCGTCGGGCAGCTGTCCACGATATAGGCGACGATGCCGCCGATGCGGTGGGCTGCCGACGTGCCCGCGTTGTCGAACCGGATCTCGCCCGCATTGGTGCAGTTGCTGATGGTCGTATTGACCGCGGTCTTCATCACCGAGGCCGTAATTCCCGCCACGGCGTTGCCCAGCCCGAGCGAAGTCATCACCGGGCCGTGGTTGTGGCATCCGTCCAGCGTGATCGCCCCGGCCGCGTCGCCCGAGCCGTCGACGATGCCCGCGATACCGGCCACATAGCTCGCCACGCCCGCCGTCGCCACGTTGCTCACCGCGCCGTAGTTCCTGCAGCCGCTCATCTTCCCGTTATACAGGCTGCCGACGATGCCGCCCGTGCGCGACTTGCATCGGGAATCCGCCGTGACGGTCACGGGTACGAAGCTGGTCACGCCGGTGAGCGTATTGTTCGATTGTGCGACGATGCCCGCATAACACCACGTATCGGTGTCGGCGCTGTATTTGAGCTCGATGCGGCTCGTCCCGTCATAGGAGGTGCCGTCCTTCGACCCGAAAACCACATCCGAGATCGCCCCCTTGGCATAGGCGAAGAACCCGGCATAACGCCCGTCGGCCGATACGTTGATATTGTAGATACGGTGGCCGTTGCCGTTGAACGTCCCCGTGAAATTCTCGACCGGCGTCCACGGGACATTCCGCATGTCGATGTCGGCCTGGAGGTCGACGATGGCACCGCCGTTGTCGTCGGCGCACTCCTGCGCGAAGTTCACCATGTCTTCATAGGTGGCGATCCTCAGCCGGAAGAAAAGCTCGGTCGCGGCTCCGACGCAGTTCCCCGCAAAGGCCACTTCCTGCGTTTCGAACAGGTTTTTGACGAAGACGCTCCCGTCCGTACAGGAGATCGTCGCCTTCAGCCCGCCGTCCACCTTCGTACCGCTGACGATCAGGAAATTCACCGTCTGGGCCTGCACCAGCGACATTTCGCCGATCTCCATCGTGAGGATGTCCGACACCGCGGCATCCTCGCCGACAGTCACCGCACCCGTCCGGGGATCGACCACGGCCTCCGATACGGCCAGGTGCCCCTCCACACCGTCGGGGTCGACCGGTTCGAGCGTGATTTTCGAAATGGTCTTCGAAGCCTCCTCGCCGATCGTGAGCGACAGCACCGAAGCCAGCGGCTTGAAGTGCAGGCCGAGGCTGCCCTGGGCGGGTGCGGCGTCGGCCGCATAGGCATACATCGGCAGGGTAGCGCCCGTTTGGTCGGCACCGACCGCAAATACGCCGTCGACGGCCTTGAAATAGGCCGTCACTTCGCCGCGAGCGTCCGCGGGCAGCGAGAGGGCCATCGGATGGAACTCGACACCGTTGCCGGCATCGTAGGTTTCGTACACATAAGAGATCCCCTTGTAGCCGACGACGATCTGGTCGCCTTCCTGCCATAGGGGAGCATACGCCTCGCCGTCCCCGGTAGCGGACGGGATCGCATCGATCGTCGCAAGGATCGTCACGGCATCCGCCGAAGGTTCGTCCACGGGGGATACCTTCGGATGCGTGTTGTCCTCCGAACAGCCTGCGATCGCCAGCATTGCTGCTGTGAAAAGAAAAATTTCTCGCATGGTTTTGTTTTGTTGGTTAAGAAATACTTGGTTGGTGGAAATACGGGTTGCAGG
>RRZU010060703.1_pt1 | contig 36670 bp, 34 predicted proteins | sample 2165561 | NCBI WGS metagenome assembly RRZU01 (sample SAMN10456909, study PRJNA506462) | wastewater metagenome | isolation source: wastewater sludge | place: USA: Moscow, Idaho | reverse complement strand
TGGTGCGGATAGCAGGACTTGAACCTGTATGACCGTGAAGTCACTAGAACCTGAATCTAGCGCGTCTGCCAGTTCCGCCATATCCGCATATATCTGTAATCGCAAATTGCTTTGCGTGCACAGCGTGTTGCGCAGCGTTATGCCGCTTTAATATATTAGCATTTTTGGCGTGCAATGTCAACCACTTTTCGCGTAATCGGCGTTGGGTTTTTGCGCCGCCATTTTTGCGCTGCTTTGGATGCATGCAAAGCAAAACGTGCCGCCCATTTGCTACTGCGTGGCACGCTTTATAAATGAACAATAGGCTGTACTGCACGATGCGCTTTATCGTTAAGTGACAAGCTTTACTGCGCGGCGCGCTTTATGATTGACCGCGCGAGTGCTTTGTGCTATACTAAATTTATAGACCATGTGGTCAATATTTATTTACACAGGAGGATTTTTGTGAATCGCGATGAGAAAAACGAGCAAACACGCAATAAAATCATTGATAGTGCGCTTGTGGAGTTTGGCGAAAAGCCCTATGCGCAAGCATCGCTAAACACGGTTTGCGCAGCCGGAAATATATCGAAGGGCATTATTTATCATTATTTTAAAGACAAGGATGAGCTGTATTTATTTTGCGTAAAAGCTTGCTTTGACGCGTTGACGACGTATTTAAGCGGTGTTGACATTGGGCGCGATACGCCAATTGCGCCGGCGCTAGAGCGCTATTTTGACGCGCGAACTGCATTTTTTGCCCAAAACCCATTGTATCTCGGCGTGTTTTGCAGCGCGGTAATGGACGCGCCTACACATCTTTGTGCCGAAATTAGCGCGATACGAAAGGGGCTTGACGCGCAGTCTATATCGTTTTTAACGGCCATGCTGCAAACGGTGAAGCTGCGTGCGGATGTCACGATACCAGAGGTAATTGCGGTATTTTGCGAATATCAGGATTTTGTAAACGCCCGATTTCAAAAAAAGGCGCTTGGGGCCGAGATGCTCAAGGCGCATGAAATGCGGTGCAGGCGCTCGCTGCGTATTTTATTGTACGGTGTAATTGCAAACGATACAGATTGATGCTAGCAAGCTTGCAAGCGTAGAGCGTTTGGCTTTTCGGATGCATTGTATGCGCGTGCGTGCGGCCAAACATAAACGAAAGGATGAATATTATATGGCACAAGCAATACAAAAAGAGTCGCTTTTGGGCGCGGCAGCGCCCTCGAAAGCGATTATCAAGCTGGCGGTGCCGGCTACATTGGCGCTTTTGGCAAAGGCAGTTTACAATATCGTAGACACAGCCTATATCGGCATGCTAAACAGCGAAACCGCGCTGGCGGCAGTGGGCGTTACGCTGCCTTTGCTGCTGATTTTTGTTTCGATTGAAAACATTTTTGCGGCGGGCGCAGCGGTGCTGGCAGGGCGGCAGCTTGGCGCAAACGATAAAAACGGTGCCAATACCACCATATCCACGATTGTGGGCACATCGGCCATAGTGGGCGGGGTGTTGTGCGTGGGCGGGCTTGTATTGATGGAGCCTTTACTAAAGGGTTTTGGCGCATCGGCGGCTGTGATGCCACAGGCAAAGGAATATGCGTTTTGGATGTTTATTGCGGCGCTGTTTAATTTGCCCGCGCAATGCTTAAACTGCGCGGCAAGGGCGGAATCTTCGGTAAAAATTACTACGGTGGCGGTAGTGGCGGGCGCAGCGCTGAATGTCATCCTAGACCCGATATTTATGTTCAGCTGGGGGCTTGATATGGGCGTGGCCGGCGCATCGCTTGCCACCACGCTATCGCAGTTTGTAACATTGGCCATTTTGCTTTGGTTTTATGCGGGCGGGCGCTCCATTATCAAGCTGTCCATCAAGCACATTAAACCGACGATAGCACTATATAAAGAGGTTATTTTAATTGGTATTCCCACGGCCGTAATCCAAATTTGCCTCGCGGTGGCCACATCGCTCACCAATGTTGCGGCGGCTGCGCTACCTGAAAGCGATTATATTATTGCGGCATACGGCGTGGTGCAGCGGCTGATTTTAATTGGCTGTTATGTAATTATGGGCTTTATGCAAGGATATCAGCCGGTGGCCTCGTTTGCCTTTGGGGCCAAAAACGCCGAGCGCTTTCATGAATCTGCACGGTTTTCCCTGAAAGCAACGCTGGCACTTACGGTGGTTGTGGAAGTAGTTTATGTGCTGCTTTCCTCGCCACTGATTATGCTGTTTAACCGCAACCCCGCTATTGTGGAATATGGCTCACGCATGCTAATTTCGCAAGTGGCGCTGTATCCGGCATTTGGCCTGTGCTATATGATGACCATTACATTCCAAACCATTGGCGCAAGCAAATTTGGGCTGTTTTTATCCACCATTCGGCAAGGCCTGTTTTACATCCCCGCTATTTTGGTACTGCCAAAAATTTTGGGCGTATGGGGCATTTATTTATCGCAGCCGATTGCCGACGTGTGCACATTGGTGGTTTGCCTTTTGTCCTATCGGGCCATGAAGCGCATCGCCACGCAAAATATGGGCAAAGTGGAAAAGCGGTAATATAGCCTTGCAGCGCGAGAGCATTTGCGCAAACATGCATATTCGCACACGGCCTTGTGCCATGCGCTAGCCACGGCGCGCATTGGCAAAACGCAAACGCACAAGCCCTAAGAAAGGAATGGGATTATACATGGAAAACCGCATTATCACCATCAGCCGTCAATATGGCAGCGGTGGCCGCCAGATTGGCCAGGCGCTTGCAAAGCGCTTGGATATTCCCTTTTACGACAGTGCCATCATCGCGCTTGCCGCAAAGGAAAGCGGCTTTGCGGCGGATTGCTTTGAACAGGCAGAAAAAAACGGCAGCTATCTAGTGCGCGATTACGCCACATCCATGTCGGTGCCGCTTTCGCTTTTAGATAAGGTATATTTGGCGCAATACAGCGCCATCAAAGCGCTTGCCCAAAAAGGGCCGTGCGTGATCGTGGGGCGTGGGGCAGGCGCTGTGCTGCAAGGGCAGGCCGAACTGCTGAACGTGTTTGTTTACGCCGATTTGCAAACGCGCAAGCGGCGCGCAATAGAAGAATATGGTGATAATGCGCATAAAATTGAAGAGCATATTGCCGCAATTGATAAAAAGCGCGCAGCATATTTTAAATTTTACACCGATGTAAACGGCGGGCGCATGGAAAGCTATCATCTATGCATTGATAGCGGCTATATCGGCTTGCAAAATGCCGTTACGTTAATTGAAACGGCGTATCTGCTGCATGCGCCCATTGCCAAAGCATAGTGCACGCCCTTTTACGCAAACAAAAAAGGAAGCTTACTGCCATTGCAGAAGCTTCCTTTTTTATAACGCGCATTTCATAGCGATTTTCACAAGCGCTTATTCGGGCTTTTCTGTTTTGCAATACACCCAATACGAATACGCACAGCATAATAGCACCATCCCCAGCATGATGCCCGCTAGCGCAACATACAGCGCAAAGCCGGAAAGAAAAAGGCTTATAACTATGATGCCAGCGCCGCAAAGCACCCATACAACACCGCCAAAGCGGTGTGTGCGCCGCCAGCATTCTTCGCTGGCAAGCGTCCAGGGCGTGCGGATGCCGCAAAAATAATTGTGGCGAAACTTTGGCATAAAATTGCCCGATACGCACAGCAAAAGCCCCGTGATGCCCGCAACGATGCGCGGCACGTTCAGTGCGGCCGGATATAGCGCTGAATACAGCGTGATGCATTGCATGAAAAGCAAAAAGCACGCAATGGCCAGAAATAATACGCGATAGGCACCCGTAAATTTTTCGTAATTTTTGCGCTTTGGGTCAAGGCGGGGCATTAGCTCAAATAAAAGCAGCATGCCCACGCTAAGCGCCGCCGTGCCAAAGGCGCCCGCGCGCGGGCCCCATGCGTCGGCCTCGCCCGCAATGCCCCAGTGCATAGGGATGCTTTGCGGCAAACGCGCGTAGAGCAAAAGCGTAATCAAAAGCGGCAAAAAGCACACAACCCAAATGGCGATGCGCAAGCCCCTAGTGTTCTTCATTGCCGTCTCCTTTCAGCATCATTACCCAAGTAAGAATATCCTCTACAACGCTGGTGTTGATTTCGTAATAAATATATTTGCCGGCCTTTTTGTCAAACACCAAATCTGCGTCCTTCAGCACCGAAAGGTGATGGGACACCGTGGCGGCAGTAAGGCCAAATTTATCGCACAAATCGCCCGCGCACATCGGCCCCGCGCGCAGCAGCTCCAAAATTTTGCGGCGCGTTGGATCCGATAAGGCCTTAAACGTATTTTCGAACAGCATTGCGCCCCTCTTTTCGTTTGTTGATTAGATGCTTATCTAATTGTAACACAAGCAAAGGCGCGTTTCAAGCCTGCGTGGCTTTTGCGCAAAGGCGCGTATAATGAAAAATATATTGCTGGGCAATACCTGCAAAGGGCAGGGCGCTATCGGGCAGGCCGCTTGGGAACAAATCGGTCATGGCGCGGCGCATGTGCACGTCAATGGGCACCACTTCGTTTCGCCCAAGCGCAAACAGCAGCGCGCAATCGGCCACCTTTTGCCCCACGCCGTAAATGCTGCACAGCTGCGCGCGGGCATCCTGCGTGGACAGATGCGCAAGCGCGGCTTCGCTGATGGTGCCATCGGCCGCTTTTTGGGCAGCGTCTAGCAAATATTTGGCGCGAAAGCCCGCGCGCAAGGGGGCTAAATCCTGCACGGTTTTGTTTGCCAATGCCTCAGGGGTGGGAAAGGCATAGCCGCCACTGGCAAGCGGGGTGCCAAAGGTTTCGCAAAGGCGTTCCACAATGCCAGTAATGCGCGGGATATTATTGTTTTGGCTGATGATAAAGGTGCAAAGCGTTTCAAAAAACGGCTGCCGCAGCACCCGAATGCCGCTGGCAAAGCGCACGCAGCTTGTCAGTGTTGCATCTTCGCAAAATGTGCCGCGCAGCGCAGCATAATCAATATCTGCGGCAAAATAGTGCCGCCAAAACGCCTCGCTGCCGTCGGTGTAAAGCGTGAGCGTGTCTTGCGTGCACTGCGCCTGTGCGGTATAGCCGCCCGCTACGCCATAATAAATGCCCGCCTGCTCGTGCCAGCGAAAGGCCTGTCCCGAAGCAAAGGTGGCGGCCAAATCAATGCCGCCGGGTAAGGGGATGTGCAGCGTATGCATACGCCCTCCTGTTCAATGGGCAAACGCGCGCTGAATGCGTTCTTATCCCAATAAATGTTCAATGCAAATTTTGATACCGATAAACAGTAAAATTAAACCGCCAAAAATCTGCGCTTTTTCGCCCAGCGCGCCGCCTGCCTTTTTGCCGATTAGATGCCCGCCACAGCAGCACACAAAGGTGACAATGGCGATAAAGGCCGTGGCGGCAAGAATGTTTACACTTGGCAGCGCCGCAAGGCTGATGCCCACGGCAAGTGCATCAATGCTGGTGGCGATGCCCTGCATGCCCATCAGCCTGGCGCTATAGGTTTTGTCTATGGGGCACGCATCGGGCACGCGCAAGGCGCGCACGCCGTCTATCAGCATTTTGCCGCCGATAAAGCCCAAAAGAATCAGGCAAATCCAGTGGTCAACACTGCTGATTACATCGGCAAATCCTCGCCCCGCCACAAACCCAAACAGCGGCATCAGCCCTTGCATCACACCAAACGTGAGCGAGGCGGCCACGGCCTGCTTTTTAGAAAGCGTGGGAAAGCACATACTGTTTGACACCGACACAGCAAAGGCATCCATCGAAAGCCCCAATGCCAGTAAAAACAATGTGAATAAGTCCATATTAAAGCTCCAGTTCCATCAAACGAGCGATGGCAACAATATAAATTTCCAGCGTTTTTAACAAAAGGTCAATCGATACGCCCTCATCGGCACCATGCATCTGCCCCACAAAGGCAGGCATAATTGCGTCTGGCTCTTCTACGCCAAAGGATACAGCGTTTTGAAAATGGCGCGCATAGGTGCCGCCGCCCATCGTAAACGGCTTTTCGTTTTTGCCGGTTACTTCATTATATACAGCAATCAGCGTTTTGATAACGGGGCTGTCGGGATTAATTAAAAACGGAACGGTTTCGCGCCCAGCAATAAAGCTGGCATCTGCGCTGTGCGCCAGCGCCGCAAGCTTTTCGGTGATGGCGGCCGCCGTGATATTTGTGGGGAAGCGGATATTAATATTTTGCATGATCACGCCGCCCTCCATTGCAATCATGCCGCCGATGCAAGTAAGCGGGGTAAACATGCCGTCATCGCAGGCGATGCCAAGCGGCGAGCCGTCTGTGGCAGAAAATAGCGTGCGCAAAAGCGTCAAAAAGCGCGATTCGGCTTCCATGCACAGGTGATTATCCAACAGATAATTCACCACAAGGCCAATGGCGTTTACGGTGTTTTCGGGATGCGCCGCATGCCCGCCCTTACCAAAGGCCGAAATGCGCACAAGGCCGTTTTCGGCGCTAAGGCGAATGCCCTCGCATTCCTGCAAGGCGTTAATGTCTGCCTTAACAAGCGCATATGCGCGGTCCGGCACCACATTTGCGGCCACGCCCCCCTTGATATCCACCAAGTTTTCAAACAAAGGCTTTGACACAAAATCGCCGCCAAAAATGCCTTTTTCGCCGTAGCATACAGGAAAATCGCCGTCGGGCGTCATGCAAAAGGCGGGCTGCTCGTAATGCGCTAAATACCAGTCCACATCCTCCATGCCGGTTTCTTCGTTGGCACCGAGCAAAATGCGCAATGTGTAGCGCGGCACTTGGCCTTTTTGCGCTAATTCGCGAAAAAACTTTGCCGCATACAGCGTTACAATCGCAGGGCCTTTATCGTCGATAACGCCGCGCCCAATTAAATATCCGTCTTTGATTTGCATAGAAAAGGGATCCTGCGTCCAGCCGTTGCCCTGCGGCACAACGTCCAAATGTGTGATGGTGGCAATTTGGCGCGCGCTTTGGCCCGCAACGTCCGCATAGCCGATATAACCCTCGCAATTATGGGCATCAAGGCCCAAACGCGTGGCAATTTCGAGCGCTTCGTTTAAGGCGCGTGCCGGCCCCTCGCCATACGGCTCGCCCGGCGCGGGCGCGCCTTCTACCGATGGGATGTCGACAACGGCTTTAATGTCTGCCAAAAGCGCGTCGCGGTTTTGTGCAATAAAGTCCTGTGCTAATGTGCGAATATCGTTCATAAATACTAACATTCCTTTCTGGGGGGAGTGATTTTTCATGTATTTATCAGTATATCACAAAACGCAAATTTGTGGTATACTAATCGCGAAGCAGCAGTAAAATCGATACGGGAGGCCGCTATGCAACAAAAGCTTACATTGCAAAAACGCGTTCACACATTTTTTACGGCACAATCGCCCGCAAAATGGGAATTTGCATTGGCGGGGCTTTTGTGCCTATGCACCGTTTTGCTTTTTGCGCACCCCGACATTATCGAAACGGCCAATCATTCGTGGCTTTTGCTGGAAAACACGTTTAAAGGCAATTTTTTGGGCTTCTATGAAGATGTATATGCGCACCAAAACGATTTTTATTATACCAATGCGGCGCACTATAATATCGTGGTTTACCTCTTGTTTGCACTGTGGGAACTGCCGCTGTTTTTCATTTGCAAACTCTTTGCGCTTTCAATCAATACCACATTTTTGTATTTTTGGGCTAAGGTTTTAACGGCGGGTTCGGCCTTGCTTTGCGGCTGGCTTACGTATCGTTTGGCAAAGCACCTCGGCGCCGGAACGGGCGTGGCGCGTTTTGCGGGCTTGGGCTTTGTGCTTTCGCCCATCACGTTATTTTCGGTTTTTGCAATGGGCCAATACGACACGTTTTGCTTATTGTTTATCTTGCTGGCGCTTTTGTTTTATTTTAAAAAGCAATATTATCGCTTTGCGTTTGTGATGGGCGCGGCGCTTGTGTGCAAATTTTTTGCGATATTTTTGTTGCTGCCGCTTTTGCTTTTGACAGAAAAACGCATGCATAAGCTGCTGCAATATCTTTTGGTTAGCCTTTGGCTTTATGTGCCAACCACACTTTTATTTATGGGCAAAACCGGCGATGCGGGCTTTTTTAACCAGTTAATGACCGAGCGTTTATTGGCCCCTGTTCTCCCATTAGGTGGCGCAAATGCGCCCATATTTTTAGTGGGGTTTGCGCTTTTGCTGGCGTTTTGCTTTTTTTATCATGCGGATAAAGAGGCCGCAGCCGTGCAAATGCCGCTGTACGCGTGCCTTGCGGCGTTTAGCCTTTTGTTTCTTGTGGTGGAATGGCACCCGCAATGGCTGGTGCTTTTGGTGCCGTTTTTTGTGCTCACAACGGCGCTGGCGCAAAACAAAACGCCCTATGTGGTGCTGGATATTGTGCTGTGCGTAGGCTTTTTGCTGCTGTCGTTTCAGCGCTTTCCTGGTCAGCTGGAAGCCAATATGATGGACTTTGGGCTTGTGGGGCTTATTTCGGGCCTTGCTGTCAGTGGCACGCCGCATCGCGAATTAAACTTTTATTTTTCGCTGATTCCGCATATATTCCCCATTGCGGCGGCACTGTTTACGGGCGGGCTTTTGGCGGGGCTTGTTTACAAAATGCCCGTGGGCGGTGTGCAATTGGGCGATCGCTTATCGGCCAAGCACCGCTATGCGCCCTCGCTGCGCGCGGGGCTTTGGATGCCCGCGCTTTGCGCCTTTGGTGGCTTTTTTGTGCTGCCGTGCGTGTTTGTGTGGCTAAAATGCTTTGGCTGGATTTAGCATTTGTGCGCCATAGCCGTAGGTTACTGCAAGGGCTATCGCAAAACGGCGCTAGGCAAACGGTTTTGCACCTTTCCCGAAACTCAAATTCAAAAAAGAGGGGTTTTCTATACAATGGCGCTGCATGTACGGCCGGAAATACTGGCACAATATCGCGAATTTTATGATTTTGCATTTGAAAAGGATGCAAATGCGCTGGTGCTAACCAGCCTTACCGATGATGCTGCGGCGGCCCTTTGCGACACAAATGCCGAAAAAATTGTGATCAAAGATTCCCCCGCACTGACAAGCCTTGCCTTTCTTGCGCGCTTTACAAAGGCGCGCTATGTAGGCGTGTTTCGCTGCAACAAGCTGACGGCTTTGTGGGACATTGCCGATGCCGCGCCGCTTTGTGCACTTGCAATTGTAGATTGCAAGGCGCTGTGCGACATTAGCGCGCTGCGGCATGGCGGCGATTTGCGGCACTTTTATTTTGTGAACCGCTGGGGCTTTCAAAAGCTGCAAAGCCTTATGCCGCTTTGCGCACACGCGGGGCTTTTAACGGTAGACCTTGCGTTTAAAGGCACGCGCGAGCGCGAAAAAGTGCGTTTTGCCACGGCATGGCCGGAGCTGCAAGCGTTTACCATCAGCCCGTCGCTGCGCCGATGCTTTTTATCGGAAAGCGAGGTAAAGCCTTGAACATGGATGAAAAAACTATGCCGGATCAGCGGCAGATTTTAAACGTTTCGGTGCTGGCGGGCACGCTGCTTTTAAAAAGCGGTGCCGAAATTTTTCGCGTGCAGGAAACGATGGAGCGTATCGGCAAAGCCTTTGGCGCGAAAAATTTACATGTTTACGTGTTGACAAACGGCATTTTTGCTTCAGTGGATGAAGATGGATGCACGGTGTCAAGCGAAATCCGCCATATCCCCACGGCGGTGATGCACATGGGCCGCATCGCAGCAGTGAACGACCTTTCGCGCCAGATTGTGCAGGGCGCGGTTTCGATACAAGAGGCAAACGAGGCGCTGGTAGACATTGCACAATTGCCGTTTTCAAAGCCGTTGTCGCGCATTTTGGCTTGCGGCATGGGCGCGGCGGGCTTTGCGTACATTTTTGGCGGCACATGGTGGGATTGTGCGGCCGCATTTTTGGTTGGCCTGGTTTTACAAGTGTTTTTGCTGCATGCCGCCAAACAAAATTACAGCAAAATTATCACCAATATAATGGGCGCGGCGCTTGCGGCGCTGTGCAGCTTTGTGCTCGTTACGCTGGGCTTTGGCAGCGATTTGAACCATATTATTATCGGCGCAATTGTGCCGCTGGTGCCAGGCATGGTGCTTACCATGTCTATTCGCGATTTTGCCAATGGCGATTATCTTTCTGGCACAATTCGCATGATAGACGCGCTTTTAATTGGCGGCAGCATTGCCATTGGCGTGGGCGCTGTGCTCAAGGCAATCAGCTTATTAACGGGGGTGATGATATGAGCGTGCCTGCGTTTCTTTTACAGTGTATCATGTCTTTTTTGGCCACACTGGCGTTTGCCGTTTTGTATCATGCGCCGCGTAAGGAATATTTTTGGTGCGGCTTCACGGGGGCCGCGGGGTGGGCGTGCTACACCATTTTAATGCAATATCAGCCCTCGCCCGTTACGGCATCTTTGCTGGCGGTGCTGGTGCTGGCGCTGTTTGCACGCGTGTTTGCCGTGCGCCGATGCTGCCCGTCCACAATTTTTCTGATTTGCGGCATCTTTCCGCTGGTGCCTGGCGCGGGCATTTACTATACCGCCTACCATTTTATCATGGGCGAAAACGAGCTTTTTGCCGCAAAAGGCGTGGAAACCATCAAAATAGCCGTGGCCATTGCGCTGGGCATTGTGCTGGTGCTTTCGCTGCCCACAAAGCTGTTTGCCGTCTTTGCACCTAATAAAAAAAGCGCCTAAAGGCCGGCCTGCCTTGTTTGCAAGGGCAACCAAGCGGAGTTAGCCGCGCTTTATACTATGGGAGTATCATTTAAAAAGCGTGCATGGTAACGATTATCGTTACCATGCACGCTTTTTGCATCTATTACTGCGTCTATTTTTTTTCGTTTACTTTTGCGTTTATGCTGTGTCTATTCGCAAAGATTAGCGGCCATGCGTGCAGCCGCAGCGGCAGGGGAATGCGCCTGTGTGCAAAAACAAGCGCCGCTTGCCAGCCCTAAATCCCATTTTACGCGGCAAATGGCGGCCGCGCTGTTTGCCGAAAGCGTGTCGCTTTGCGCAACGGCATCCGGCGAATGTGCCTCGTTTTGTGCAACGGCATCCGCCGAAAGCGCGTATACAGGCACATTGTGGGCGGCATATGGGGCAAAAAAAGCATCGGCTATGCCTATATTCTGCGGCGCAGACGTAACAAGCGCAATCGGCAGCGTGCCCAGTGTGCGCGCGGCTTCATCGGGCACGGCGTGCGGTGCATATGCCAAAACGTGCACACCGCCAAGCGCCGCCATAAACAGTGCGGCTGCGGCGCTAGGCACGGCGCTTTGCCCTTCGCACAAAGCGCGCGGCAAATCCGTCAGCGTTACACAGGCCGAGGGCAAAGCACAGCACGCGGCAAGCGCTTCTTGTGTAAGGCCAATACAAAGCTTGCCCTGCCAAATATGCAAAATAGCGCCCTCGGCACCGTTTTGTGCAGCGGTGTTTAAAGCGTATTGGGCGCTAGCAAGGCGCTCGGCTTCGGTTTCCCCTTGAAACAAAGCGCTGCCGCAAAGCGCCACCACGGGCTTTTGCGCACGCAGCGCGGCACCTATTTTTGGCGAAAAATGCAAATATTTTTGTAAATTCATACCGCAACCACCTGTTTGTGTAGTAAGCCGTGTTTTGCCACCGATATGGCACAGCGCGGCTTTTGTATTAACCGTATCTAACAATGAGTGTACCCCGAACAATGCAAAAACGCAAGAAAAAAAGCAAGCAAATGGGAAAGTGATGTATATTCCGTTCTTCTCTGCCCAAAATACCATTAGTAAGACCCAAGAATGGGCGGCAAAATCCACAGGCATTCATTCTTGAACGGAAAAGGGGAAAGGTATTTTATGAACAAACATACGAAAAGCACATCTTTTTTGAAGGGTAAAGGCTTTTATGCCGCGCTTACGCTGGTGATTGCGGGCGCTGCCCTGGCAAGCTTTCTCGCAATCAATAATATGATGGACACGCTCGGCACGAAAAACAGCCGAGAGCTGGAGGAAAAACAATGGGGCTTCGAAGATACGCAGGTAGAAAACAAGCAAGACAATATACCAAAGCCGCAAAGCTCGTCGTCTGCGTCGTCAAATGCGGCGTCGTCGCAGGCTTTGCCTACGGAGCAATCCGGAAAATCCAAAGAGTCCTCCGGGCAGCCCGTGCCGCCGACACCATCCTATCAGCTGCCGATGTCTGGACAAGTTACGGAGCCTTTCAGCGGCGATGAGCTGGTGTATAATGTTACAATGGGCGATTGGCGCACGCACAACGGCATGGATATCGCGGGCGTAGTAAAACAGGGCGTGCATGCGCCGATGGCTGCCACGGTGGCAAAGGTGTATGCCGATGATATGTGGGGCCATGTGGTAGAAATCAGCGATGGCACCTATACAGTGCGCGTAAAAGGCCTATCGAAAGACGTGCTTGTAAACGAGGGCGACAAGGTAGAGCAGGGCGCAACGCTGGGCATGCTGGGCGAAATTGCCGCCGAGGGCGCAGCCGAAACGCATTTGCACGTAGAAGTGGAACAAAACGGCATATTGGTAGACCCCGCCTCGATATTAAAATAACGCTTCACAGCACGCATTGCAAAAGCGGCCGCCAAAAACGCGGCCGCTTTTTTGCGCCTTTGCGTTGTTCTTGATAAAAGGGGCAAATTATGGTATCCTAATAAAAGAATATTTTAAACAAACACGCGCACAAACACACAGCGCAAACGCAAAGAAAAAGCAGGCATTTTATCTATAATATCGAATGAAAATGAGGAACACGAATGGGAAAATTTACGTTCAACAAAACGGCGGTTGACGGCGTTTATATAATCGAGCCATCGGTATACGGCGACGCACGCGGCTATTTTATGGAAACCTTTCATAAAGCCGAGTTTGCCGCGGCAGGCATCACGGCGGAATTTGTGCAGGATAATCAATCCAAAAGCACAAAGGGCGTTTTGCGCGGGCTGCATTTTCAAAAAGAGCACACGCAGGGCAAGCTGGTGCGCGTGATTATGGGCGAGGTGTTTGACGTGGCGGTGGATTGCCGCCCCAATAGCCCCACCTTTGGCAAATGGGTGGGGGCCGTGCTCTCGGCGGAAAATAAAAAGCAGCTTTATGTGCCCGAGGGTATGGCACACGGCTTTTTGGTGCTTTCGGAAGAAGCGGAATTTACCTATAAATGCACCGATTTTTACACGCCGTCTGCCGAGGGCGGCATCCCCTGGAATGATGCTGATATCGGCATCGAATGGCCGCTTGCGGGCCAAGCGCCGCTTTTAAGCGATAAGGACGGGCAGCACGAGCCGTTCAAAGCTCAGCAATTTGCGTATTTTGAAAAATATTAGTGCGCGCGTTAGCGGCGTTGTATAGCCCGCAATAACCTGCGGGCAATATAAAGCGGCAAAACGGCGTGGCATAAAGGAGCAAGCAGGCTATGCCCAAAAATCAATATCAACTTGTAAAAAACTCGGCAGAAAAGGATACTGTTTTAAAAGCCTTGCGCCGCAATATCCATCCGGCACGTGCAGCCTCGCTGATAAAGCGGGGCTATCTTTGCGCAACAGAGCGCGGCGGCGAAGCGCTGTGGCGCGAGGTGCGCTTTCGCCTTGCGCTGATGACGCGCGGCGAGGTGTGGCAGCATCGGGCAGATTTGCCCTTGCATCGCGAATTGCGCGAGCAGGAAAAGGTGGTATTCCCTAAAATGCCGCTGATTTCGCTGATTGTGCCGATATACTGCACACCGTTTGCCTATTTGCGGCAAATGGTTGCCAGTGTTTTGGCGCAAAGCTATGCCAATTGGGAATTGATTTTGCTGGATGGCAGCGTGGCCGAGCAGCCGGGCACCTTTGAGGCCGTGCGCAAATTTAAAGAAAAACGCATCGTTTACACAAAGCTTGCCAAAAACGGCGGCATTGCCGACAATACCAATATCGGCTTTGGCGAAGCCAAAGGCGATTATATCATTTTGCTTGACCACGATGACGTGCTATCGGCCAACGCCCTATACGAAGTGGTAAAGGCCATTAACGAAACCGGTGCGGATTTTATTTATTCCGATGAAATCGTGCTTTCCAGCGATTTAAAAAAGCTGGGCGAATACCATTTTAAACCCGATTTTTCGCCCGACACCTTGCGCGGATGCAATTACATTACGCATTTGGCCGCATTTTCGCATGCGCTTTTGGAACAAACGGGCTACGAGCGCAAGGCGTATGACGGCGCACAGGATTATGATTTGTTTTTGCGGTTAACCGAAAACGCCGCCAAAATTCATCATATCCCAAAGGTGCTATATTATTGGCGCCGCCATAAAAACAGCACGGCAGGGGATATGTCTGCAAAGCCTTATGCCATCGATGCGGGCGCGCGCGCCATCAAAAGCCAGCTCGAGCGCCTCAATTGGGCGGGCACAGTGCTGCCTGTTGCGGGCAGCCCCGGCGCGTATCAAGTGCGCTATGACATCATTGGCAAGCCGAAAATCTCGGTGATTATCCCCAATATGGATCACACCGATATGCTCACGCGCTGTTTGGATAGCCTTTATGCAAAGGCGGGGCTTGTGTATTTTGAAGTAATTGTGGTGGAAAACAATTCTATCGACCAAGACACCTTTGCCGTATACGAAAAGATGCAAAAGCGCTACGAAAGCCTGACGGTGATTAAATACACAGGGCCGTTTAATTTCAGCGCCATTTGCAATTTTGGCGTGCGGCACGCCACAGGCAGCCATATTTTGCTGCTGAATAACGATGTAGAAATTTTGTCCGAGGGCTTTTTAAAAGAAATGCTGTCGTATTCGCAGCGCAGTGATATCGGCGCGGTGGGGGCAAAGCTGTTTTATCCCGACGACACCGTGCAGCACGGCGGCGTATTTATCGGCCTCGGCGGCAGCGCAGGGCATAGCCACAAGGGGCATCCGCGCGCATCGGCGGGCGATATGTATCGCCTTGCCACCACGCAAAATCTATCGGCGGTTACGGGCGCGTGCCTAATGACAAAAACTGCGCTTTACAAAGGCATGGACGGTCTTGACGAAGAGGATTTTGCCATTGCGTATAACGATGTGGATTTTTGCCTGCGCCTGTTAAACAAGGGCTATTTGAATGTGATGACGCCCTTTGCCAATGCCTATCATCATGAATCCAAAAGCCGCGGCTCGGACACAAAAGGCGGCGAAAAGCAAATGCGCTATGAAAAAGAAAAGGCCAAATTTTGCGCTAAATACGCATCTATTTTGCAAAGCGGCGACAAGTATTATAATCCGCATTTTACCTATTTATATGAAAATTACGGCTATGTGTAAGGAGCAGTATGAATCTACGTGTAAAACGCGCCAAAGAGCTTTGCAGCTATTTGGCAGGTGAAGTAAAAAAAGACGGTGTTGCGATAACGTTTAAGCGCGGCACTGCTTTTTTGCGCCGCCGCATGGGCAAAAAGCGCGGGCGGTTTTTACCCGCCGAATCAGCCCTGCGCCGCCAGCGCGCCGAGCAGCATCCCGAATGGCCGTGCATCAGCATCTGTGTGCCGCTTTACAATACGCCAAAACCCTTTTTTACCGAAATGGTGCAAAGCGTGCTGGCACAAACCTGTGCAAACTGGCAGCTTTGCCTTGCCGATGCGTCTGATAGCGATGTGGCGGGGGATTGGGTAAAGGCCATTGCCGACGCAAGAATCGTTTATACCAAAGTGGAAAATAAGGGCATATCCGCCAACACCAATGCGGCCGCAAGCCTTGCTAAGGGCGCGTATTTGGCGCTTTTGGATCACGATGACGTGCTGGCCCCAAACGCCGTGTATGAAATGGCCAAAGCGGCGCATGAAACCCAAAGCGATTTTTTGTACAGCGATGAAGCGCTGTTTGCCAATGATATTACGCGGGCGATGGTGGGGCATTTTAAGCCGGATTTTGCGCCCGATTATCTTTTATGCTGCAATTATATTTGCCATTTTGCCGCGTTTCGGCGTGAACTATTTTGGCGCGTGGGCGCGCTTAACCCCGACATGGATGGCAGCCAAGACCATGATTTGTTTTTGCGCCTTTCCAACGTGGCGGCCCCCGTGCACATCCCAAAGGTGCTGTATTATTGGCGCGTGCACAGCCAAAGCACCTCTGGCGGCACAGCGGCAAAGCCCTATGTGGCGGCGGCGGCAAAGGCGGCAATTAATGCGCATCTAGCGCGCATCGGCGCAAAAGGCCATGCCGAGGACGGCCTTTTTCCGAGCACGTACCGCGTGGTGTATGACGTGCCAAGCGAGCCGCTTGTCAGCATTTTAATCCCCAATAAAGACCATATTGCAGAGCTTGCAACTGCGCTTTCCTCTATCCGCGATAAAACGCGTTATCAAAATTATGAAATTTTGATTATTGAAAACAATTCCGAAAACCCTGAAACCTTTGCTTTTTATGATAAAGCCGTGCAAGAGGATGCGCGCCGCCGTGTGCTGCGCTATGAGGGCGGCTTTAACTTTAGCAAAATCAACAATTTTGCGGCAAGTGAGGCCAAAGGCGAATATCTGCTTTTGCTGAATAACGATGTGGAGGTAATCAATGCCGAATGGCTGACAGAGCTTGTGGCCGAGGGCATGCAGCCGGGCGTGGGCATCGTGGGCGCAAAGCTGCTGTATCCCGATGGCAGCTTGCAGCATGCGGGCGTGATTACAGGGCTGGGCGGCTTTGCGGGGCACAGCCATAAATATGCGCGCGGCGATGCGGGCGGGTATATGTTTCGCATAGGCACCGTGCAAAACTTTTCGGCGGTAACGGCGGCGTGCTTGCTTACGCCCAAAGCGGTTTATCAAGAGGTAAACGGCCTTGATGAGGAATTTGCCGTTGCATTTAACGATGTGGATTTTTGCCTGCGCGTGTTAAATCAAGGCTATCGCGTTATATATACGCCATATGCCACTTTATATCACCATGAATCCAAAAGCCGCGGGCTAGACACAAGCGGCGCGGCCAAAGCCCGATTTGATGCCGAGCGTGCGCGTTTATTTGCCCGCTATGGGAAATCGCTTGTGCATGACCGCTTTTACAGCCCCAATCTCACACTGGACAGAGAGGATTTTTCAGAAAACGATGTGCTGCCAAGAGATTTGTAACGCTTGTGCCGCGCCTTTGCCGCAAAACGCAGATTCAGCGCGCGACAAAGCGGCTTTACGCGCAATTATTAAACAAAAAGCGACCCTTCTCGAACAAGAGAAGGGCCTTTTGGCAGTATTGGTTTGCAAGCTGCCTGTGTATCAGGCGGCGCAAACGGTGTTTGTGTTTGTGGGTGCGCGGCACGAGCCAGACACGCTGCCGCTAATCAAGCAAATGCTTGCCGACGGCAAAATCGTGTGCGTGCCCCGCTGCGAAGCGCAAAGCGGTGTCATGTTTGCGCGGCGCATTTTGTCTATTGACGCGCTTTCGCCCGGCCACTTTGGCATTTTAGAGCCGGACGCAGGCGCGGCGCTTGTGCCGCCAAACGCGATTGACCTTGCCGTGATGCCCTGCCTGTCGGCAGATGGTAGCGGCGGTCGGCTTGGATATGGCGGCGGCTATTACGACCGCTTTTTGCAAAACACCCGCTGCTTTAAAGTGGTTTTATGCCGCAAAGAGCTGGTTTTGGATGCGATACCAATGGATGCGTGGGATATCAGGGCGGATTTAACCCTAATCCGATAGCACCGAATTACAGATAAAATGTGATACAACGCATTTTGCCGCGTTATCGTTTGAGAAACATGGCCCTTGTGGCGTTTGCCACGGCCAAAAGCGCCACGCCCACATCGGCAAAAATGGCCAGCCACATCGGCACAGCCCCCAATGCCGCCACCGCCAGCACCACCAGCTTTACGCCCAGCGCCAGCACCACATTTTGTGTGATAATGCTGCGCGTGCGCCGCGCAACGCGGATGGCCAGCGCAATGCGCGAGATGTCGTCTGTCATCAGCACGGCATCTGCGGCTTCTATGGCGGCGTCGCTGCCCACGCCCCCCATTGCGATGCCGATATCCGCGCGCGCTAAAAGCGGTGCGTCGTTGATGCCGTCGCCCGCAAACAGGGCAACCCCGTCTTGATCCTTTGTCAGGGCTTCAAATGCCTCAATTTTCTCGTGCGGCAAAAGCCCTGCGCGATAGCCGTCCAGCCCTGCTTTTTCGGCAATGTCCCGCGCAATCTCCTCGTTATCGCCTGTTAGCATATAGCAGCGCGTTACGCCAAGCGCACGCAAAGCGGCAATGGCGGCGGGCGTGGTTTCGCGCATTTCGTCCGCAATAAGCAAGCGGCCAAGATACACGCCGTTTTCGGCGATATACAGCACAGTGGCGGGCGTTTTAGCAAGAGTGGGCAGTGCAATTTGCAGCTTTTGCATCAGCTTTGCATTGCCTGCGGCAAAAACAGCATTGTGGGTTTTGGCTGTAATGCCGTAACCTGCAAGCTCGTCATACTGCAAAATCGCTTCGCCTGTGTCCAGCTGCGCGCATGCTTTGCGCACAGAAAGGGCAATGGGGTGGTTTGAATTGCGCTCGCACAGCGCCGCCGCCGCTAAAAGGCGGCTTTCGGCTATGCCCTCGGCGCTCTCGGCCTTGCGCAGCGCAAACACGCCTTTGGTCAGCGTGCCGGTTTTGTCTAGCACTACGGTTTTGGGGGCATACAATAGGTCTATCACATTGCCGCCTTTAATTAACACGCCGTGCTTTGCCGCGCCGCCGATACCGCCAAAAAAGCCCACCGGTATGCTAATCACCAGCGCACACGGGCACGAAATGACGAGGAAAATTAATCCGCGATAAAACCATTCGCTGAATACGCCGCCAAAAAACAGCGGCGGCACAGCGGCAATCAAAACAGCCGCTGCAATCACACATGGGGTATAGATTTTGGAAAAGCGGGTTATCAGCTTTTCGGCGCGGGCCTTTTTATCGCCCGCTTCGCGCACGAGTGTAAGGATTTTTTGCACGGTAGATTCGCCATAAGGGCTAGTGACGCGGCAGGTAAGCACGCCTTGCAAGTTTACGCTGCCGCTTAAAAGCGCGGTGCCCTCGGCGGCTTCTACAGGCACGCTTTCGCCCGTGAGCGCGCTTGCATCAACAGAGCTGTGCCCTGTATGCACCACGCAGTCCAGCGGCACGCGCTCGCCCGGCTTAATGATGATGTATGCGCCCGGCTGCACCGCCTCGGGCGCAACACGCGTTTCGATGCCGTTTTCCAGCACATTTGCAAAATCGGGGCGGATATTCATCAGGCTTTCGATATTTTTGCGCGAGCGCGCAACGGCCAAATCCTGAAACAATTCGCCAACTTCATAAAAAATCATTACGGCAACGGCTTCTGTAAATTCGCCAATGGCAAATGCGCCCACAGTGGCCACCGCCATCAAAAAGTTTTCGTCAAACAATTCGCCCGCAAGCGTGTTTTTGATAGCGCGCAAAAGCACTGCGCCGCCCGCTGTAAGATAGGCTGCCAGATACAAAAGCAATGTAAAGGGCATGGGCAAACGCCCTTGCAAAAATAGCCCTAAAACCACCAGCGCCGCCGACACCAGCAGGCGAATGCCCGTGGCTTTGGGGCTGGATTCGTGGTTGTGGCTGTGGCCGTGGTCGTGGTCGTGGGCATGGCTGTGGCTGTGGTTGTGTCCGTGGCCGTGCTCGTGGCTGTGGCCGTGGCCGTGGCTGTGTTCTTCGCTGTGCTCATGTACGTGTGCTTGGCTTTGCGTGCAGCTTTGCTGTGTTTTGCCAGAGCAGCAGGGCTGCTCTGCGTGCGTGTGTGCATCGTGTTTATCTATAGGCATAAACGTTCATTCCTTTCGTAGATGCTGTGCCGCTTCGGCACTGCCAAATGCGCCGTTTTGCGCGCAAGGCACAAAAGCGGGCATTTTAAATAGCGTTTTCACGCAGTTTTGCCTATTTCATTTTGGCAAATTGCTCTACCACTTTTTTTAAATTGGCCACAGTGGCTTCTTCATCGCCGCTTTTAATGCCATCCACCACGCAATGCTCTAAATGCTGTGTAAGCACCAAACGCGCCACCTGTGTGACGGCGCTGGAAATGCTGGAAAGCTGCACCATGATATCCTCGCATTCACGGTCCGAGCGTACCATTTCGTTTACGCCGCGCACTTGCCCTTCAATGCGTGCCAAGCGGCGCGAAACCTCGGTGTATTCAATATGTGCCATATATCGCACACTCCTTTCTTGAGGGGCTGCACAAACGCAGCACGTGTAAAATACATGTTCAGCACAAGTCCCTCTAAAACCATAATACCGTATACCCCTATGGGGTATATTTGCAGTATAGCACAGGCCCTTGCATTTGTAAAGGGGGTGCACAAAAAATGTGCGTGATGTGCAGAATGTGCAGGGTGTGCAGGATGTGCAGGGTATGCAGGATGTGCAGGATGTGCAGGATGTGCAGAATGTGCAGGATGTGCAGGGTGTGCAGGGTGTGCAGAATGTGCAGGGTGTACAAAATGCGCAGGACGTACAAAATGCGCAGGACGTGCAGTGCAAAAACGCGCACTGCATCATAAAGAAAAAGCGCAGGAACGAATGGTTTTCGTTCCTGCGCTTTGCTGTTTATTCGTGCAATAAATCAAGGGTAATTTCATATTTGGAATCAAAGGCATTTTTTAGCGGTGCTTGCGCTTTATATTTTGCAATAGCGCCTGCGGATTTTGCAGGGCTTTGCAGCGTGCCCGCGCCAGCCACACAGCCGCCGGGGCATGCCATGCCCTCTAAAAGATACCCGTCTAGCTTGCCGGCCTTTGCCATCAGCAGCATTTTGCGGCAATCGGCAAGGCCCTCGGCGCTCATCACCTTTACTTCGCGTTCGGGGTCTATGTTGTGTACGGCGTCCACCACGGCGCCGGCCACGCCGCCGGATATCGCAAAGCCGCGCCCTGCTGCGGTGGCTTCTTCCAATGGCGCGTCCTTAGAAAGTACGTCAAATTCCAGGCTTTTCGCCTCAAACATGCCCATCAGCTCTTCAAAGGTAATCACAAAATCCACGTCGCTGCGGATGCTGCGGCGGCTGGCCTCCAGCTTTTTGGCGGCGCAAGGGCCGATAAACACCACTTTGCAGCCTTTGTGCTCTTGCTTTTGCAAGCGCGCAGTTAGCACCATCGGGGTTAAGGCCATCGAGATATAGGGCGTAAATTCCGGAAACAGCTTTTTCGCCATCGCGCTCCACGCGGGGCAGCAGGAGGTAGCCATAAAGGGCTGCTGCTCGGGCACCTCGCGCAGGAAATCCTTTGCTTCTTCAATGGTGCACAAATCGGCACCAATGGCCACTTCCACCACATCGTCAAAGCCCAAATGCTTAATGGCGGCTTTAATTTTTTCGGGCGGCATGTCGGGGCCAAATTGCCCCACAAAGGCGGGCGCGATAATCGCGATTACGCGGTCGCCCTTTTTCAGCGATTGAATCAATTGAAAAATTTGCCCCTTGTCGGCAATCGCGCCAAACGGGCAATTGGCAAGGCACATCCCGCAGGAAACGCATTTGTTTTGGTCAATCACTGCGCGGCCGTGCGCGTCGGAGCCAATGGCATCAATGCCGCAGGCTTTGGCGCATGGGCGCTCAATTTTATTAATGGCACCGTAGGGGCACACGTCTTTGCAGCGCCCGCATTTAATGCACTTTGCTTTATCAATCACGCTTTTGCCATGCACAAGATGAATCGCGTCCTTAGGGCACACCTCTACGCAAGGATGCGCAAGGCAGCCCTGGCATAAATCGGTGACGTGATAGGCCTTTTCGGGGCAGGCGTTACACGCAAAATTAATCACATTTACCAAAGGCGGGTCATAATATTTTTCGGCAATGGCGCTTTCTTTCATGCCGCTGGCAAGGGGCGCATGCTCGTCCACAGGGCGCAGGGGCAGGCCCATCGCAAGGCGAATGCGCTCCGACACAATGGCGCGCTCCAAAAAAATAGAGTCGCGGTATGTTGCCACCTCACCGGGCAAAATTTTGTACGGCAGGCTTTCAATATCGCTGAAATCGTCGCCATCTTGTGTCCAGGCAAGGCGCGCCACCTCGGCAAACACCTTGCGGCGGATATCGGTAACGGAAGAATAAATGCCACGCATAATAAACTGATTCCTTTCTGTCATGGGGTAAGCGGAATGGCCATGTGCTTTGCCACGGCAATTCACGAAACGCGCGCAAAAGCGCAAAATTCAATTTGCAGTCGGGGCGCTTTTTTTGCGCCCCGATTGCAAAACGCAATGCTTTAGCCCCAGATGGGTTCTTTTAGCATCCAGCGGCCAAAGGCATCCTTGTAAAACAAGTCGCGATTATAAAATTTGTCCATAATGGCCCAAAACTCGGCTTCGGTGTAGCCGCAAAACTCGCAAAACTCGCGCACACAGCGCGGGTCCAGCGCGCCGTCGCGCTCTTTGATAACGGGGATGGCCTCTTCGCGCGTCATCATGCCGTAGCGGATATACCGCGCGGTGTAATCGGTGGCGGCGGCATGGCCAAATTTGGGGTATTTTAACCACGAGTGCACAAGATAGGCGGGTGTGTCAATCTGGTCAAAATTTTCGGCGTGATGTGTGCGATCCCATTCGTGCGTAAGGTCGTGAAAGCCGCGGCTTTTGGCCAGCATGTAGTTATTATAGCTGTTCCACGGCATAAAATAGCTCATATAAAACGGGTCAAGCTTTGCAAGATCTTCTGTAGAGGGGGCTTTTGTAAGCACAAGGTCGTTTTCGCTAACGCCGTCAATCAGCAATTCTTCTTCCGGCATGCCCACGGCAACGCCGTTTTCAATTTGGCCGCGCGCGCTATAGGTTTCGATGTCGGCGCTGCCGCCATATTCAAAGCTAACGTTTTCGCCATAGCATAAAAACGGCACGTTAAATTTTAGCGCCATATGCAAGGGGAAGGTGTAAATGAGGCGATCCACCTACCAAGTGGGTTTGCCGTATTTTTCAAAAAACTTGCGCATCAAAAGCTTTTGCGCACGGATATTGGGCTTGCAGGAAATAATGGTGCATCCAAACGCCTCTGAAATATTTTTCAGATTGTGCTTGCCTGCCTCCGTCATGGGGAAATTGTCTTCTGCGGAGAACAAAATGGGGTTCATGTGCATCACTTCTTTAAGCATATACACTTGAAAATGGCTGTCTTTTCCGCCAGAAACCGCCACAGCGCAATCGTATCCGCCAGGGCCGTTCATGCCGCGGTACTTATTGCAAAGCGCCTCAAATTCTTTAAAGCGAGCAGCCCAGTCTACCTCTTTACGCGCCTCATAATGGCGGCAGGCTGTGCATACGCCTTCGGCGTCAAACGAGATGCCGGGCCTTGTGTCGGGCATTGTGCATTTGGTGCAGTACTTCATAAACAATCACATTCCTTTCTTTCCCACTGTTCAAAATTTTCTGCAAGTAGTCTAGGAACTACAAGCTATTAGTATAGCACAAGCCACGCGCAGATTAAAGAAATTTTTGAATTTTTTTTCGCATTTCTTCTGTTTCTTCGCGCGGCACATAGGCCTTTTCCACATATCCGTAAATACGCCCTGCAAAATCTGCGAAGCGCGGCGCAATTTTGCGAAATCGGGCGGGGGAAAGGCGCAGGCGAAACAAAAGCTGCACGCCCCATAGCGCCACAAATTTTAACACATTTGCGTGCGGGGTAAATGCCTCGTCAAACGGTGTGTCGCGCGGCGGGTTTTGCAAAATTTCCTCCAGCAAATCGGCTGTGCGGCGATAAGCGGGGATGTCGGAATAATCAAAATAGCCTTCAATGCGCTCCTTTGCAATCGGAAACGGCGCATCGGTGCTGCCGGCGGCAAGCGCAAAATCCTCATAGCTAACAAGATATTGCCCATCTTGATAAATCACGGGGTCATATTCGTGCTCGATGGGCACCGGGCGCAAAATATGGCAGCTTTTTTTGGCAAAATACACTTCGGCAATTGCCGTGCTCATCCAAATAAATATTTTGTCTGCGGCCACAATCCACTGTTTTACGCTGGATTCAAAAATCACATGAAAATTGGGGCAGCGCTTGCACAGCGACATAAGGGCGGGGCTGTTCCATTCAGACGGGTGGCGGCGATAAACCAGCTGCGTTTCGGGATGCGCGCTTAAATAGCGTTCAAAATAGGCCAGCGTTTTTTCCATCGACACGCGGTTTGTGGCGGCAAAGCCCGTAAAATCCACGCCCGCCATTGCCGAAAGCTCTTTCACCTCGGCCTCGTCCATTGAGGCATAGCCAAAGCTGGAGATATACAGCATCAGCTTTTTTGCGGGGTCAAGCTGATATTTTGCGCAAAGCGCAGGCTTGTCCATAAAATAGCCCGCAAATTCGTCGCGCAAAAAATCCATCATGACAGCGCCGGTAACAAGGCAGTTTTTGGGCTGCATGCCATGCACAATCAGCCGTTCGCGTGTTTTTTCGCCCCAGCAGGTTTGCACGCATTTTTTGGCATTGCCGGAAAAATTAAACCATGCTTCTTCCTCTTGCGTGTCGGATAGCATTTGCTCCCAGTGCAGGTTTACCACTTTATTGCAGCGCCCCACATTGTTATATACATGGCTGTTAATGGCCTCGTTGTCGTACATGCAGCTCGACACCAGCACCTTTGGGTGAAACAGATAATAGCGCAGCTTTTTGCGCCCCAAAAGCTGATGAATTTCGGCAGTGTAGCCGCGTCGGCGCAGCTCTTCCTGCAAAAGCAAAATGCTTTCATATTCGCGCACAGGATGCTCGTATAAAATCAAAAAATCGAGTGACAAGATGTACCTTCTTTCCGTTTAGCAATCAGAAGTTAGAGGTTAGAGGTTAGAGGTTAGAGGTTAGAGAATAAACAGTGTTATTCTTACAAGCTAAAGACGCGTAATAATCGAGCCTTATGCGTGAAACCTGTGTGGGATTTTTAAACACTTTTTCCTGAATCGCGCATTGTAAAGCTGGCGTTAAAGTCACAGTTCAATAACTCCGCAATTTTGCGCAGCTCATTTTCGGAAAAATTGTCGGCTCTTAGTTTGTTGCTCAAATTATTGCCACTATAGCCTAGCATTTCTGCTAAATCCTTTATTTTCATATTGCGCTCAATTAGTAGAATGCGAATTTTACTGGCCATTCCCATTACGGTCACTCCTTGCTGGTTAATAAAATGATAAATAATTGACAAATCATACTATAAAATGTATAATCACATTAATAAGTGTTGTTACATATCAAATAAGAGGTTTATATGAATTATTTAGAAGAGGCACTGGCACGTGCGCGTGTGCAGCAGATTTGCGAATTTTTGATTTATGGGGTCGAAGGGGAGAAAAACTGCGAAAATGCGATGGTGCGCGCAGAAAATGCAAAAACGCTGCTATATGCCGCTTTACGCAAAGCGGGGGTGGCTGAAAATGAAGAATTGGAATCAGCTATATTTTGTTATGCGGGCACCTGTGAAAGCGTGTATATGGAGTTGGGTATTAAAGCGGGTGCGCGCATGATAATGGAGCTGCTGAGATGAATGCGCCGCCTTACACCGCCGAGAACAGTGTTTTTGTAAAGGCGGGCAGGCCGTGGCGCAAATCAAGATGAAAGCCGTCAAAAAAAGCGTCGTCTGTATAGGCGGGCGGGTTTTCCCATTCGTAATCCAAAACGCGCACCCCCGCATTGTGCAAAGCGGCAAGCACGCTTTGCATGGCTTTGTCGATGCCAAGCGGCACGCAAACCAAATTTTGCACGCTTTGGTGCATCGGCGGCAGCACCACGGTTAGCTGCACGCCTCGCGCGCGGCAAAGCGCGGCGGCGTCAATCAGGCGCGCAAGCTGCTTTTCGTTTACGGCAAATTTGCTCATTTGCAAGCTTGCTGCTTGCATTTCGCCCATCAGCCCCGCAGCAGACAGCGTGCCCGCGTCCATCGCGCTGACCATTGCGTCTACACTGCCTAGCGCCGAGGGCACAGCGCCCGCCTTTGCGCAATTGCCGTATAAAAGCGACGCATAGGCAATCAAATCCTTGCGATACGGCAGCTTTGTGCCGTTTTGCATATAGTCGGCCTCGGTATGCTCGGCTGTTTCTAATTCTGCGCCCAGCGGCACGCCCTTTACGGTGTTCATCAATGCCACGGCAGCGTCGATATTATATTGAAAATTGCTGATATACGCAAAGGGATTGGCAATCTGCTTTTCAATGGTGGCCATGCGGCTTACCGTGCCATAGCTTTCGTTTACCGTGTAAAACGAAAGCCCCAGCACCACCTCTTGCAGTGCGCTGTTTTGCGCAAGCGCATATTCCAGCAAGTCCACACTTTCCTCTAAGGTGGCGCCGCCAAACGCCAAATTGTAAAAGCTGCGCCCCGCAGCTTCATCGACAAGTGCCATGTCAAAATTGGCAAGGCGGCTGTCGCCAATGATGATGGAGGCGGGCTTTTCCTGCGTGTAGCCCATGATGCGGGTAAACATGGTGTCGGTGTTTTTAAAGCCGAAATAATTATTCGGCTCAAATGCGATAAAAAAGCATAGATAAAGCGCCAACGGCAAAAGCGCAAGCGCAAGGCGCGCGACAAATTTTTTCATTCGACGCTTCCTTTCTTAAATAATAATAATTCAATTTGCACATGTGCAGGGCCGCGCGTGCAAAGGCCACAAAAGGGGAATGCTTTGCACAAGGGCTTGCCCTGCGCGCAGAGTTTTTTATAGTAGAAACGGGGGTCTACGCTTCGCACGGCTTTTTTCAAAGTGGGGCTAAAAGCCCGCGTAGGGGCTAAAGCCGCATAGGGACTAAAAGCCCGCGTACGGTCTAAAAGCCCGCATACGGTCTAAAAGCCCGCATACGGGCTTTGAATATTGCCGCCATAACCGCCGCTTTGCATCAAAAACGCCAAAAGAATCACGCCCAGCAGCGCGTAATAGCAAAGCCAGCGCGGCAAAACAGGCAAATTTGCCAGCGCAGTAGAGATGTGCCGATCGCGCAGCTTAAAGCATTGCCACCAATCCATCAGCACGGCCGCCGCCAGCACCACTGCCATAAAAGCAACATAAAAGGCCACCATTACAGGCTTTGGATAAAAGCCGTTTTGTATCGCGGCGGCAAAATCGGCGGCAGGATTTGCCGCAAACAGCCCTGTGCCCATATCGCGAAACATGGCAAGCGCTTTCGCAAGGCCGTTTTCGGCGCTGCCAAACCAAAAGAACACCAGCCCCGCACTCCAAAGCACATACACCGAGGCACTTTTAAAAATGCGCAAAGGCAGCGACGGCTTTTTTTGGGGCTTTTTATAGTATTTATGCAAAAGCTCTTCGCCCACGCGATATGCCGCCATCAAACAGCCCCACACAAAAAACGCCAGCGCGTTGCCGTGCCAAAGCCCGCTTACCAAAAACACAATCGCCACGCTGGAAATCATCGGCGGCTTTTGCACGCGCTTGCCCAAAACGGGGATGTGGCTTGTCCATTTGCCCCAAACCAGCGGCATAAACACGTAATCCTGTAGCCAAGACGATAAGCTGATATGCCAACGTGCCCAAAATCCCGAAAAATTGGTGGCAAAATACGGCGTTTTAAAGTTTTGTGGCAAAGTAAGGCCAAACAGCATGCCCACGCCCACCGCGATATCGCTATAGCCCGAAAACTGATAATACAGCTGCGCAGAATAAAAAAGCGCCGCAAAAATCAGTGTTAATCCGCGATAAGAAGCCGAATTTTGAAAAATATAATCCACCGAAAGCCCCAGCACATTTGCCACAGCCACTTGCTTAAACGCGCCAATCAGCAAGATGCGCGCGGCATCGGCGGCCGTTTGCGGGCTAAAGTGGCGCTCTGTGTGCAATGCGGGCAAAATGGCCGAGGCGCGGCAAATCGGCCCCATTGTGATGCTGCCAAAAAACGACACAAATACAAAAAACCGCACAAAGCTGCCCTCGGCGGGGATATCGCCGCGATACACATCTACAAGATAGCTCACCGACATAAAGGTGTAATAGCTGATGCCAAGCGGAAACGCAAGCTTAAACAGGAAATCTGGCCCCGCCAGCACGGGCAAAAGATAATTGCCGTATTTAAACGCCGCCAAAACCAAAAGCAGCGCCAATATGCTGATGGCCAAAAGCGTTTTTTTGTTTGAGGGGTTTTGCGCGATGCGCCGCGCGATACAATAGGTAAATATGGCCGAGGCGGCAAAAAGGCAAAGCGGCATAACGTTTTTGCCCAAAAAGCTGCCCGCGGGCAGCGCAAACCAGTAAAACAGCAAATTTGCCGCCAAAAGCACGGCATTTTGCAGCTTTTTAGGGGCAATATAGTAAATAAGCAGCGTGAGGGGCAAAAACAGCAGAAATGCGGGCGAAGTAAAGGTCATGCCGTTCTCCTTTCGGGTTAAATACCTTATTATTATACTGGTAAGAGGCAATAAAGTAAAGATTTAGAAATGCGCAATTGCAAAGCCCGCGCAAATGCGGCATAAAAAACGCGTTTGGCACGGCGGTATCCACTGCGCCGCCAAAACGTATTTTGCGCCGTACCATCGCATCAAGCGCACATGCAACCGATGCGGCAGATTGTTTTTATTGAAAAACCACCCCGTTTATATTATACTTATACTGTTATGGGTATGCCTATTGGATTTTATACGGCACAGGCGTTCCGGAAAGGAAATGAAAGTTTGAAAGAGTACTCTTTCAAACTGGGTTTTGTGGCTTTTCTGCCAAAGCAGATTGGCAGAATTATCCCTGCGGGATAAACAGCCGCAATTCCTCAAGAAAGGAATGGTTATAAACATGGCGAATACAGTGATGGTTACAGGCGCAGACGGCTTTATCGGCAGCCATTTAACCGAGGCTCTTGTAAAAAAGGGCGAGCGCGTAAAAGCGTTTTGCTACTATAACTCCTTTGGCACATGGGGCTGGCTGGACAGCCTTGCGCCCGAAATTAAAAATGAAATTGAAGTTTTTATGGGGGATATCCGCGACCCCAACGGTGTGCGCACCGCTATGCAGGGGCAGGATATCGTGTATCATTTGGCGGCGCTGATCGCCATTCCGTTCAGCTACCACAGCCCCGACAGCTATGTAGACACCAATATCAAAGGCACGCTGAATGTGCTGAACGCCGCGCGCGACGTGGGCACAAAGCGCCTTTTGGTTACCTCCACAAGCGAAGTGTACGGCACGGCGCAATACGTGCCCATCGACGAGCAGCATCCGTTTCAAGGGCAAAGCCCTTATTCGGCCACCAAAATTGGCGCCGACCGTTTGGCCGAAAGCTTTTATCGCAGCTTTAATCTGCCCGTTACAATTGTGCGCCCGTTTAACACCTATGGCCCGCGCCAATCTGCACGTGCCGTGATACCCACCATTATTACACAGCTTTTAAACGGCAAAACCGAAATTCATTTAGGCAGCCTTGCGCCCACGCGCGATTTTAATTATGTAAAAGATACTGCCGCAGGCTTTATGGCCATTGCCGATTGCGAAAAGGCCGTCGGGCAGGAAATCAACATTGCCACCGAGCGCGAAATATCCATTGGCGATTTGGCAAACGAGCTGATTCGGCAAATCAATCCCGATGCAAAAATTGTTACAGATACCGCGCGCCTGCGCCCCGAAAAAAGCGAGGTGGAGCGCCTTTTGGGCAGCGCGGCAAAGCTGCGCGCGCTTACCGGCTGGCAGGCGCAATACACGTTTGAACAAGGCATTGCCGAAACCATCGCATGGTTGCGTGCGCATTTGGCCAGCTACAAGGCGGATATTTATAATTTGTAATCCATTTTGGCAAACGAAGGGGGCGGCATATTGGATAAAACCGAAGCGGCAAAAAAAATAAAAGCCCTGCACCCCGCCGTTTGGTGGGGCGCGGGATATTTGGCATGCCTGCTGGTTGTGCTGGGCCTTTCGTATTATTGGCGCGCGTTTTATTATTTTAACCGCGTGTCCACAGCCGCGCTGCTTTTGGGCGTGGGCGCTGTGTTTAGCGCGCTTTACCTTGCGCTGTTTTTGCTTTGGCGTTTTGTAAAAAGCTTTGATGTACGCTGTATGTGCGTGATCATACTGGCGGGGCTTTTGTTTGTATTTGCGGCGCCGCCCTTGCAGGTGCCAGACGAAAGCCTTTACTTTCTGCGCGCCTATTCCATCAGCACAGGGCATTTGGATTTTGACCACGCGCGCGGCTATCCCGACGATGTAGACGCGCTGATGAGCTGCTTTAGCGGCTCTTGGGGCAAGGAGCATAATTATTATTTAATTAAAGAAGATGCGCACATTGCCGAGCGCTTTGCCACCTATTTTTCCCTTACGCGCGCGCAAACGCCGCTGACGGACGTGAAAGAGCCGAACACCTTTATGGTGCTGCCCTATCTGCCGCAGGCGGCAGGCATGCTGGCGGCGCGTGTTTTGGGCTTTGGGGCTTTGGGCGCGTTATATGGCGGGCGCATCGCCAATTTACTAGTATATGCGGCCATTTGCTATTTTGCGCTAAAAAACTGTAAGCGCTATAAGCCCGTGTTTTTGGCAGTGATGCTTTTGCCGCTGGGGCTTTTTCTTGCAGGCTCGCTCAATTACGATGCCATGCTGCTTGCCGCCACGTATTTTGTGGCCAGCTATTTTTGCAAGGATGAAATTACGGATAGGGACATGCTGTGGTTTGCGCTGGCGTTCAGTGTGCTGTGTGCCGTAAAGGTAAACAATATTTTGTGGCTTGCCATGCCGCTGGTTTTGCCAAAGGCCGTGTGGAAATGCCGCTTTCCAAAATGGCAAGCGGCGCTGATGGCGCTTTCGGCGGCGCTTGCGTTGATGTTTGTGTTTGAGCAATACGCGGTGCTGTTTTCGCACAATTATCCGCCGCCCGAACGGATGCTAGAGGGCGTAAACCAAATGGAGCAGCTGCGCTTTATGCTGGCTTATCCCGCACGGTTTTGCGCCACGGCGCTGGGCACCTTGTATGAAAACGTGCTCTTCTTTTTCAAAATGGGCGAGTTTGGCCATTTAGATGCCAATATCCCGATGGTGAGCGCGCTTTCGGCCTCGGTGCTGCTTTTGTCGGCCACCTTTTCGGCACACCCCAAAAGCCGCCTGTCGGGTAAAAGCGCGCTGGGCCTCTTTGCCTTTGCGGGCGCTTATATCGCGGCGGTGCTGGCGGGGCTGTACATCACGTATACGCCAGTGGGCATGATTCGCATTATTGGCTTGCAAGCGCGCTATTTTATCCCTGCATTTTTAATTTTACTGGTATTGCTTTCGGCGCTGTTCAGCCGCGTGCTCGAGCCGGCAGACAAAAGCCAAAAGCATGCGTGTGCATACATGCTTTGCATTTCCGGCGCGTTTAGCGTGCTTTCGGGCATTTTGCTGTTTCAACATTATTATATCGGCCCCGTGTTGGGGCAATAGAAGGATTCATGCTATGCTAATGTTTTTGCAAACCTTTATCAGTTTGGCGGCAGTGTTGCTGCTATGCGTTTTTTGCGTGCGCTGCTTAAAGCTGCCCGCGGGGCTGGCACCGCTGACGGTGCTTTGCGCGTCAATACTGTATTTTGTAGTGTTTGGCAGCATCGGCTTTTTGCGTTTTGGCGGTTATTTATATTTTGCATTGGCGCTTGCGGCGGGCGTGTATATCGCCGCTACGCGTAAAAAAGGCGAGTGGAAAAGCCTGTTTACACCAGGGTTTATTCTGTTTTGCCTTTTGGCGTTTGTGTGCCTTTGTGTGTTTAGTGTGCGCAGGCCAATTATTTATGAATGGGACGAATATTCGTTTTGGGGCACCGCTGCGCGCCTGACAAAGGATTATAATCGTTTGCATCCCGAGGCTTCGTTTGGCTGGCCGTGGCCCGCCACGCAAAAGGCGGGGCTGCCCGTGCTGTCGTATCTGTTCAATTTCTTTGGCGACTTTGCCGATTGGCGGCTGTATTTTGCCTATGACACGCTGCTGTTTGCCGTGGCGGCGGCAATTATCGGCGGGCTTTCGATACAAAAATGGGTTGTTGCTGTGCCGGTGGCGCTGGGCGCGTTGGTGCTGCCGTTTTTTCACGTATACACCCGCATGATTTATTTTACACCGCCTTATGTGTCCTCTTACGCCGACATGCCAATGGGCTTTTTAATGGGCGGGGCGCTGGCGGCCTATTATATGCTTTCGCGCTATCAAAACGGGCGACACCTATGGAGCGTGGCGCTGATGCTTGCCTGCGTAACCATGTGCAAGGATACTGGGCTGCCGCTGGCCTTTGTGGCGGCGGGCATCATGACGATTGATCTTTTGTTTTGTCACAAAACGGCAGAGTTTACAATGGGCACCATCCGCGCAAAAGCCCCTTCAAACGGGCAAAGCGCGCCGCTGCACATGGGCAATTTAGCGCAGCCCACACGCCCGCTTTTGCGCGGCGCTGCGGCAAAAGGCGCGGCCATTGCGCTTTTATTTGGCGGCTCGGCGGTGTTTTTTACGCTGTGGAGCGTATATTTGACGTCGCTTGGCGTTGCGCAGGGGGCCGTTGGCGGCGAGAGCAATCTTTCGCCCGTGGCGCTGGTGTATAACGGCCTTTTGCTGCTGTTTGGCATCAATAACACAGAAATTACTGCGCTGTATGCAGAAAAATTTGCCCTTGTGCGCGATAATATGCTGGCCAATTTCTTCACGGCAAAGGTAACGATGTTTGGCGCGGGCTTTGTGGTGTTTTTGCTGCTGTTTGCGCTTTTGGCGCTGATTGTGCTTTTTACACGAAAGCCGCTTTTGCGCCGCCGTGCGGTGCTGTATGGCGTGTTTGCCACGCTCGGCTTTTGTGCCTACTATGCATTTTTGGGCTTTACCTATGTGTTTGTATTCAAAGGCGAAGCCGGCGTGCAATTGCAAGATTATAACCGCTATGTAAACTCGTATTATATTGCCATGCTGGCAGGGGCATTTGCACTTTTGGCCATTGCGGCGGCCGATGGCTCGCGCGCGCGCGATTTGCTTACCGCTGTGGTAATTGCGCTTGGGGCAGGGATGCTTTTGCTGTTTGCCCGCTATCTGCCAAAGCAGCTTTGCGTGGTGGATTATCCCGATGTGGTGTACAGCGAAAGCCGCATTCTGCGTGCCGAGGTGCAAAGCGCAAAGGCAGAAATGTCGGCGCCGCCCGCACGTGTATTTTTTGTTAGCCAAAAGGATATCGGACGCAATTGGTTTATGCACAGCTACGAGTTTTTGCCGTATATCTTGGATTATTCATGGGGCGGCGGCGCTTTGGGCGACCCGGCTGTGCTGACGGAAAACGAGGCGGTATCCTATAAGGTTTCTATCGGGCAGCTTGCGGCGTATCTTGTGGACAGCGGCTGCGAATACCTGTATCTTGCCGACAGCGACAGCCAGTTTTGGCGCAGCTATGGGCCGCTGTTTGCACAGCCGCATACAAACGGCAGCGAGGCACCCGCGCTATATAAGATAGAAGTGAAGGAAGGCTACACTATCCGCGAGGAAGCGGCACAAAACGGCGAGATGATGCAAAGCGGCTCGGATTTGCCGCTGCCTGCGGGCACGGTGAAGCCCATCCGCGTGATGCAAAACCCCGCGCAGTATCTGTGCCTTGTAGAAGTGGAAATGCAGCCGTCGTTTAACAATTAAATCGTTCAAAAAGCGCGTTTGCGCCTTTTGCCAAAGGGATAGGCAAACTATTGGCAAAGGCAAAACAGCGCCAATTTCCATGAAAGGAATGGTCGTATTTGTGAATAAAAAACATGCTTTGCGCCTTTTTATCGGCGCATACGCCCTTGCCCTTGCGGGGCTTTTACTGTTTTCGCTGTATTCCTTTGTATCGGACAATCTCATGCGTGCCACAGGCGCGCTTGAAACGCGCGAATACACATTGGATACCCTTACACTGCAAGATTTTACGCAAACGGGCGAAAACACGGCCGTTACCACCTCGGTGGACCCACAGCTTTTGATTAACGATTTTAACGCCCGCGGCACGATGCTGCGCGTGGACATGCAGTTTGACCAATTTCCTGGCGAGGTAAGCCTTTACTATACGCGCGGCGAGGAAGAATTTTCGCTGGAGCAGCGGCTTTGGGCCAAACAAAAAAACGATGGCGTGTATGAATTTATATTGCCACGCGGCAAAATCAGCCGTTTGCGCATAGACCCATCTAATTTTATCAACGTTACCATGCAAATCAACAGCTTTACCGTAAACCCGCAGCGCAGCTTTGGCAGCTATTTTGCCTATTCGGGCGAAACGCTGTTTAATCTTGCGGTATGGGCGCCGCTGGCGGCGGCGGCGCTGGCCTTTTTCTATACAGCGTTTTTCAGCAAAAAGCTGCAAGATACAATCGCCGTGAATTTTAGTAACGCAAAGTTCAAAAAGAAAGAAGATTGAGAAAATGGAAAACGCATTTATACCGCTTTCTGTGCCAAATTTTGGCGGCAAGGAAAAGGAATATGTAAACGATGCGGTGGTAAGCGAGTGGGTGTCCACAGGGGGCAGCCTTGTGGCAGCATTTGAAGAAAAAATTGCCGCTTACACAGGCATGCCGCGCGCCGTGGCGTGCAATTCGGGCACGTCCGGCCTGCATTTGGCGCTTTTGGCCGCTGGCGTGGAGCGCGGCGACGAGGTAATTGCCCCCACGCTTACGTTTATAGCGTCGGTTAATCCGATACGCTATGTGGGCGCAGAGCCGGTGTTTATCGGCTGCGATGACACGCTGTGCATGGATGCCGCCGCGGCGCGTGCTTTTTGCGAAAACAATTGCGAATTGCGCGATAACACGCTATATAATCGAAAAACAGGCGCGCGCGTAAAGGCGCTGATGCTTGTGCATGTATTTGGCAATATGGCCGACATGCCCGCTTTTATGGCTCTTTGCAAGGAATTTCATCTCGTGCTCATCGAGGACGCGTGCGAAGCCATCGGCACCTATTATACCGAGGGGCCGTATCGCGGCAAAATGGCGGGCACAATCGGCGATGTGGGCGTATATAGCTTTAACGGCAATAAAATTATCACCACGGGTGCGGGCGGCATGGTGGTGTCAAACCATGCCGATTGGGCAGAGCATGTCAAGCATCTTTCCACGCAGGCAAAGGCCGATGAGCTGCAATTTTTGCACGATGAAGTGGGCTATAATTATCGCCTTACCAATTTGCAAGCGGCGCTGGGCCTTGCGCAGCTGGAGCAGGTAGAGGGCTTTATTGCACATAAGCATCGCTTGTACGATTGCTATCAAAAAGCGCTCGACGGCAAAAACGGCTATCGTTTGCTGCCGTTTTGCGATGGCATACGCGCGAACAAATGGTTTTTTAGCCTGCATTTGGGCGAGCGCGCGGGCGAGCGCGATGCGTTTATCGCCAAGCTGCAAGCCCAGCGCATACAAACACGGCCTGTGTGGGCGCTGATTCACGAGCAGGCGGATTATGGCAAAAACGAGCTGTATGCCGCCGAAAAAGCCCAGTTTTACCGTGCGGGCATCGTAAATTTGCCCTGCTCCACCAATCTTACGCTGCAAGATGCCGAGCGCGTGGCAGATGCCATATTGGCACTGTAAACGTTGCTGCGTTGCAGCTGCATTGCAAGCGGCGCGTTTTGCCGCGGCGATTAAACAAGGAGGCGCGAGATGCTAAAAATTGATGAGCTGATTATCGACGAAAACGCCACAGTGCTGCAAGCCATGCACCGCTTAGACGAAACGGGGCTGCGCATTGTGTTTATTGCACCGGACGGCCTTTTAAAAGCGGTTGTCACCGACGCAGACGTGCGGCGCTTTATCTTGCACGGTGGCGCACTTAGCGACAGCGTGCGCCAAATGGCCAATTATACGCCGCGCACACTGCCAGTGGCCGAGCGCAGCAACGCGAAGGAGTTTTTATTAAAAAACGCCATCGACGCGGTGCCGCTTTTGGATAAGGCTGGGCGCTTGCAGGATATTATCTTTGTAAACGATTTGGACGTGGACACGCGCAAAAAGGCCGATATCCCTGTGGTAATCACGGCGGGCGGGCTTGGCACGCGGCTGTATCCATATACCAAAATTTTGCCAAAGCCGCTGATACCCGTGGGCGAGCTGCCCATTGTAGAGCATATTATCGAGCGCTTTAAAAGCTTTGGCTGTACCGAGTTTTCTATGATTGTCAATTACAAAAAAAGCATGATTAAATCCTATTTTGGCGAGGTGGAAAAGGATTATTCGCTGCAATTTATCGACGAGGATACCCCGCTTGGCACAGGCGGCGGCTTAAGCCTTTTAAAGGGCAAGCTTACGCGCCCGTTCTTTTTCACCAATTGCGATTGCCTGATAGACGCAGATTACGGTGATATTTATAAATATCACCGCGAGGCGGGCAATGTGATTACAATGGTGTGCGCGTTCAAGCATTTCACCATTCCGTATGGCGTAATTGATTTAGACGATGCGGGCGGCATCAAACGCATCACCGAAAAACCGGAAATGAATTTTTTGACAAACACTGGCATTTATTTGGTGGAGCCGCGCGTAGTAGAGGAAATGGAATATGGCGTGGCGTGTGGCTTTCCCGATATTTTTGAGCGCTATCGCCGCGCGGGCGACAAGGTGGGCGTGTATCCCGTAAGCGAAAACAGCTGGATGGATATGGGCCAGCTGGAGGAGCTGGAAGTCATGCGCAGACGCATTGAGAATAGCAAATAGAGGGCAGAGATTAGAAATCAGAGGTCAGAAATTGTAGGGACGGATTCTATATCCGCCCGCCGTACCCCACGTTCTAGCCTCTGACATCTTATTTCTATTATCTAACGTCTAACCGTAGGGGCGGATTTCATATCCGCCCGCAAACGCAAGGATGCCAACCCGTAGGGGCGGATTCCATATCCGCC
>RRZU010211582.1_pt1 | contig 36671 bp, 30 predicted proteins | sample 2165561 | NCBI WGS metagenome assembly RRZU01 (sample SAMN10456909, study PRJNA506462) | wastewater metagenome | isolation source: wastewater sludge | place: USA: Moscow, Idaho | reverse complement strand
CTATAGCGCTGCTTGCGGACCGGGGCAAGCCACCCGGATGCAGGCCATGCCGCAAAAGGCCCGGAAGCCCCGCGTTGTCCGGCCTGCACGCCAGCGAGCGGAAGAACCGAAAGTGCCGGGAGCATGACCGCCAGCTGCCGAAAGATCGGCAACAGTGCAGGCTGTTACCAGCCGCCATGCCGGGCGTCTGCCGGTGATTGCGGACCAGCGGCCGCCAGCCGGTTCCGGCAGGCCGCACATGGCGGCCGGGAAGCCCCGGGCCGGGGCCCGGCGCCGCGGCTTGCGTCCACGACGCCCGCTGGCGACTCCGGTGCGGAGCGTGCCGGTTGCCCTCCCGGTTACAGGTTCTTCAGCAGGATGATGGCAATGGCCGTCGGTGCCAGCACCCGGCAGCTCCACTTCAGGCCCGACAGGGCCAGTGGCGGCAAGGCACTCTGCGAAGCGATCACCGGCCATACGCGCCAGCCGGCAAACAGCGTCACGCCGATACCGCCCAGCGGCATCATCACGTTCGATACGCTGTAGTCCATCACGTCGAAAATCGACTTGCCGAACCACTGCACGTCCGCCAGCGGGCCGAACGACAGCGCTGCCGGAATGCCGCAAACGAACACGGCCAGCGACAGGCCCAGGATCACCGGCCGGCGTTTCCAGCCGAATTCGTCGAGGAACAGGGTGGCGATCAGCTCCAGGATCGACACCGATGACGTCAGGGCGGCAACGGCCAGCAGGGCAAAGAACAGCACGGCAAACACCTGGCCGAACGGCAGGCTGGCAAACACCACCGGCATGGTCATGAACGTCAGTCCCGGGCCGGCGGCCGGATCGAGCCCGAAGGCAAACAGTGCCGGAAAGATCATCAGGCCGGACAGGATGGCCACGAGGCACGACAGCCCCACCACCCAGGCGGCCGAGCGCAGGACCGGGGTTTCGCGCTTGACGTACGAGCCGTAGGCAATCATGCCGCCGGTGCCCAGCGACAGCGAAAACAGCGCCAGCCCCAGGGCATCCACCACCATCGCCGGTGTCAGCTTGCTGAAGTCCGGTTGCAGGAAGGCCACGACGCCGGCCCAGGCGCCGGGCAGGGTCAGCGAGCGGGCGATCAGGATCAGCATCATCGCCAGCAGGCAGGGCATCAGCAGCTTGCTGGCGCGTTCGATGCCGGCTTCGACACCGGCGATCACGATGGCGAGCGTGGCGAGGATGAAGGCTCCGTGACTGGCGACCGGCCACAACGGGTGCGAGACATAGTTGGCGAAGCCGGCCTGCAAGGCAGAGGCGTCGGTGGTCAGGATCTCGCCTTCCAGCGCCAGCAGCAGGTAGCCGAAGGTCCAGCCGCCCACCACGCTGTAAAAGCTGTAGAGCACGAAGCCCGCCACGATGCCCATGAGGCCGATCAGGGGCCAGGCGCCGCCGGCGAGCCGGCGGAACACGCCGACCGGGCCGGTCTGGGCGGTCCGCCCCAGCGTGAATTCGACCATCATCTGCGCCAGGCCCAGGGTGAAGCTGAACAGCAGGAACAGCAGCAGGAACACTCCGCCGCCGTTCATGGCCGTGACGTAGGGAAATTTCCAGATGGCGCCAAGGCCGATGGCCGAGCCGGCGGCGGCAAAGATGAAGCCGAAACGGGAGCCCCAGCTGGAGCGGGTGGTCGTCATGAATGATCCTTTCTGGCAAATCAAAAACGCATCCGCCGTCCGGGCTGGCGTTCCTGAAATGCATCAGGCCGCCAGTCTGGCGGCCTGAGGGCGGGAAGTGCCGGTGGGTTGAACCTAGCTGCACGTCATCGCCGCGACCGCCTCGGGGCAGTCACGGTAATAGCGGGTGGCGTAGGCAAACGGTCGACAAGTCAACATGGTTTCAGCACTTTGCATGGCGTATTGCATGAAGTCAACGATCTCATGCTGTTTTGATGATTTTGTGCAGAATGTTGTCCGTTATCGACGGTTTGGTCTCGCCGGCAGGTCAAAGCCGGAAAAATGCCACCTGTTCGTCCAGCTGGTTGGCAATCCGGGTCAGGTCGTTTGTCTGCTCGCGTACCGACTGCATGGCCTGGGCGGTTTCCTCGCTCATCTGCACCGTATGCTCCATGTTGCGGGCGATGTCGGTGCTGGCCGTGCGCTGCTCGGAAATCGAATGGGACAGGCCGTCGATCTCCTCGCCGGCCCGCACGGCACCGTCGTGGATTTCCTGGAAAATCCGGGCCACTTCGCCGGCATGCTGATGGTTGACGTCCAGTGCTTCGATGCCCTTTTGCACCATGCTGTCGAGTGCGGCCGACTTGCTGCCCAGTTCGCGGTTGACGGTATCTATTTCGGCGGCGGAGCTGGCGGATTTTTCGGCCAGCTTGCGCACCTCGTCGGCCACCACGGCAAAACCGCGGCCGGCTTCGCCCGCCCGTGCCGCTTCGATGGCGGCATTCAGTGCCAGCAGGTTGGTCTGGTCGGCGATGTCACGCACCACGCTGGTCAGCTCGGTAATGGCCTGCGAGCTTTTCACGAAGTCCTGCACCTGGTCGGCCAGATCGTGCACCAGCGATTGCAGCGTGTTCATGCCGCCTTCCAGGTCTGCAACCCGCTGGCCGCCTTGGGTGACGCCGCGGACGCTGTCGCGGGCGTGGTCCCGCACGTGCTCCATGGCATCGGTGACGGCACTGATGCTGACGGTCAGCTGCTCGATGGCAGCGGCCGATCCACTGGCCGCGTCGGCCTGCGTCTGGCTGGCCCGGTGCACCTGGGCGGTGGTCGAGCTCAAGGACTCGGCCAGCTGGCGCGAGCTGGCCACGCCGTCACGCATGACGCTGACCGTTTCGCGCAGTTTCTGCACCATGTGTCCCAGTGTATTGAGCAACTGGGCGGTTTCGTCCTGCCGCTGCGGCGGATTGATGGTGATGCCGAGGTTGCCGCCGGCAACGGTGTCAGCGGTGCTGACGGCTTCGGACAGCGGCTGCACGATCGAGCGGGTCAGGCGCCAGGCAAAGAGGGAGCCGAAAACAATGCTCAGCAGCGTGGCGACGCCCAGGACCATCAATGCCTGCTGGTAGGCCGCGGCGGACTGCTGGCTGTCTTCCTTGTTGGAGTCGATCTGGATGGTCATCAGCGCATCCAGGGCATTGACCAGTTCGGTCTGGCGCGCGTCCAGTTCGGTATGCAGGAGTTCGGCCGCTGCGGCCTGATTGCCGGCTTCGGTCTGGCTGAAGATGCGGTCGCGGGTTTCCAGATAGCCTTTGCCGGCTGCTTCAAGCCGGCTCAGGCCCTGGCGTTCGCTTTCCAGTCCGTCGGGGCCGAAAAAACGTTCGCGCAGTGCGGTCTGGTGCTCAAAGTATGTCTGGCGTGCGGCAAGGATGGTTTGCCGGATGCGTGAACGCTCTGCCGGCGGGGCGTTCACGAACAGGTTGAGTGCGAGGAAGGCGTGGCTGTTGGCGCTCTGCATCCTGGTCAGCACCTCCATGTTGGGAGCACTGACATCGGTGATGGTGCGCATTTCCTCGCCCATGTTGTACATGCCGCGCCAGCCGCTGAAGGCGATCATGACGATCAGCAACAACAGCAAGGCAAAGCCTGCGGACAGACGCGCCCCGATGCGCCACTGGGTGGGTTGTAAAGCGGTCATGGAGACAGACTCCCTTGGTAAGGGTGGGGTTGAGACGGTTATTTAAGAAAATTATCGTGAAATATTAATATATTGTTTGACAAGGCGCATTCGTCATTAACATTGTTGATATCAGTGCTGACTGGCGGTCATTCGGCGGCAGCGGGAGATTGAAACCTGGAAAAACCGCCCCATTTCGGAGTGCATCGTGAACCACTCTCTTTTGTGTTGCCATGAGCCAGAAAGAAACCCTTGGTTTTCAGACCGAAGTCAAACAGCTCCTGCACCTGATGATCCATTCCTTGTATTCCAACAAGGAAATCTTCCTGCGCGAACTGGTGTCGAACGCCTCCGATGCCGCTGACAAGCTGCGTTTCGAAGCCATTGCCGACCCGGCACTCTTCGAGCAGGACAGCGACCTCCGGATCCGCCTGAGCTTCGACAAGGACGCCCGTACCCTCACCATCGCCGACAACGGCATCGGCATGAGCCGGGAAGAGGTGATCGAGCACATCGGCACCATCGCCAAGTCCGGCACCCGCGCCTTCTTCGAAAAACTGACCGGTGACGCCCAGAAGGACGCCAACCTGATCGGCCAGTTCGGCGTCGGTTTTTATTCCGCCTTCATCGTGGCCGACAAGGTCACGCTGGAAACCCGCCGTGCCGGCCTGCCCGCCGACGCCGGCGTGCGCTGGGAATCGGCCGGCGAAGGTGACTACACCCTCGAAGCCATCGACAAGCCCGCGCGCGGCACCGTCATCACCCTGCACCTGCGCGAAGGCGAGGACGATTTCCTCAACGACTGGCGCCTGCGTTCCATCCTGCGCAAGTACTCCGACCACATCGCCATCCCGATCGAAATGCCCAAGGCTGCGGGTTACGACGAAGACGGCAACGTGAAGCAGGAAGAAGGCTTCGAGGTGGTCAACCAGGCGTCCGCCCTGTGGGCCCGCCCGAAGAACGACATTACCGACGAGCAGTACCGCGAGTTCTACAAGCACGTCGCCCACGACTTCGAAGACCCGCTGGCATGGAGCCACGCCCGCGTCGAAGGTCGTCAGGAATACACCGAGCTGCTGTACATCCCGGCCAAGGCACCGTTCGACCTGTGGGACCGCGAGCGCAAGCACGGCATCAAGCTCTACGTGCGCCGCGTATTCATCATGGACGACGCCGACAAGCTGATGCCGCTGTACCTGCGCTTCGTGAAGGGTGTCATCGACTCGGCCGACCTGCCGCTCAACGTCAGCCGCGAACTCCTGCAAGGCAGCAAGGACATCGACGCCATCCGCGCCGGCTGCGTCAAGAAGGTGCTGGGCGTGCTGGAAGACCTCGCCGAAAACCAGCCGGAAAAATACGCCACCTTCTGGACCGAGTTCGGCAACGTGCTCAAGGAAGGCGTCGGCGAGGACTTTGCCAACAAGGAACGCATTGCCAAGCTGCTGCGCTTTGCCTCCACCCATGCCGACACCACCGAGCAGGGCGTCAGCCTCGCCGACTACGTCAGCCGCATGAAGGACGGTCAGGACAAGATCTACTTCATCACTGCCGACAGCTTTGCCGCCGCCAAAAACAGCCCGCACCTCGAAATCTTCCGCAAGAAGGGCGTGGAAGTGCTGCTGCTGACCGACCGCGTGGACGAGTGGGTGACCGGCAACCTGACCGAATTCGACGGCAAGCCGCTGATGTCGGTCGCCAAAGGCGCGCTGGATCTGGGCAAGCTGGAAGACGAAGCCGAAAAGGCCGAGCAGAAAGCGGTCGAGGAAACCCTCAAGCCGCTGGTCGACAAGGTGCAGGGTGCGCTGACCGGACAGGTGCGCGAAGTGCGCGTCACCCATCGCCTGACCGATTCGCCGGCATGTCTGGTGGCTGACGAGCATGACATCAGCGGCCACCTCGAGCGCCTGTTGAAGTCGGCCGGCCAGAAGGTCGAGCACAAGAAGCCGATCCTCGAGCTCAACCCGACCCACCCGCTGGTGAAGAAGCTGGATGCCGAATCCGACATGAGCCGCTTTGACGAACTGTCGCGCGTGCTGTTCGACCAGGCCCTGCTGGCCGAAGGCGGCCAGCTCGACGACCCGGCGAGCTTCGTGCGCCGCATCAACCACCTGATGCTGGAAATGGCTGCCTGATCCGGCTCTTTTCCCGTCAGTCCACCACGCCGGCACGCTCTGCCGGCGTGGTGTTTTTTTTTGGCCGCCGGTGCGTCCCCGCTCCCGGAAGACCGGCATGCATCCTGTCCGGGGTCCGTTCCTGCCGGCGGGACGGGAACGCAGCCGCTGAAAAAGCGGATGTAACAGGCCGCTCTTCAGGCCGTACCGGTGTGGCAGTAACCGCGACCGGATGTGGCAAGGTCCGGTGCTTCCGGCAGAAGCCGGTACCGGCGTACTGGCGCCGATGACCGGCCGGGAGATGCGGTCGCTGCGGCCTCAGCCGCGCCGGCGGCACCAGGCCTTGTCGACCTCGACGATCAGGAAGGTCAGCACGGCCGACAGTCCCACCATCAGCCAGTCGCCACCATCCAGCGCCTGCGTGGTGAACAGCCGTTGCAGGGGCTGCCAGTAGGTAAAGGCCAGCTGCAACAGCAGCAGTACGCCGATTGCCACCCAGGTTGGCCGGGTGGCCCGCAGGGCGGTCAGGCCGAGTGCGGAGCGGATGCCGGTACGGGTGTTGAAGAGATAGGCGATTTCCACCGCCACCATGCAGTTGACCGCCAGCGTACTGGCGTGCGCGACCGGCAGGCCGCGCCACAGCGCCCACAGATAGAGCAGGAAGGGGAACACCACCATCAGCAGGCCGACCAGCAGCAGCCGGCGCACGAACACCGCATCGATCAGTCCGGCGCCGGGCGCCCGCGGCGGCCGCTGCATCACGCCGTCCTCGGGCGGCTCGAAAGCCAGCGTCAGCGCCAGCGTGACGGCGGTGACCATGTTGATCCACAGGATCTGTACCGGCGTGATCGGCAGCGGTACACCGGCCAGGATGGCGGCGATGATGATGGCTGCCTCGCCGACATTGGTCGGCAGGATGAACAGGATGGCTTTTTTCAGGTTGTCGTAGACCGTGCGCCCCTCGCGCACCGCACGGGCGATCGAGGCAAAGTTGTCGTCGGTGACCACCATTTCCGCTGCTTCCTTGGCCGCTTCGGTGCCCTTGCCGCCCATGGCCACGCCGACATCGGCGCGCTTGAGCGCCGGTGCGTCGTTGACGCCGTCGCCGGTCATCGCCACCACGGCGCCGGTGTGTTGCAGCGCGCCGACGAGGCGCAGCTTGTGTTCCGGGCTCATGCGGGCAAACACGTCCACCTCGCGCACGGTCCGTTGCAGCGCCGCGTCGTCCAGCCGGTCGATGTCCTGGCCGGTGAGCGCCTGGCGGCCGTCGCCGATGCCCAGCCTGAGGCCGATGGCGCGCGCGGTGGCGGCGTGGTCACCGGTAATCATCTTGACCCGGATGCCGGCGCTGTGACATTCGCTGACGGCATCGGCAGCCTCTTGGCGTGGTGGGTCGATCAGCCCGACCAGGCCCAGCAGCACCAGCCCGTCGCGGGTATCGGCAAAATCCAGCTGGTCGTGGTCGCCGCTCTGGTAACGCATGGCGATGGCCAGCACCCGGAAGCCATCATCGGCCAGCGCCTCGGCCCGTGCCTGCCACGCCGCCCGGTCGAACGGCCGGCTGCCGGCGCCGCTCCACTCGGTCCCGGCGCGCTCCAGGATCACCTCGGGTGCGCCCTTGACCAGGATCAGCCGCCGGCCGCTGGCGTCACGGTGCAGCGTGGCCATGAAGCGGTGTTCGGATTCAAACGGGATGGCATCGAGGCGCGGCAGGGTCTGCATCACGTCGGCCCACGGCAGGCCGGCCTTGTGCGCCAGGGTCAGCAGCGCGCCCTCGGTCGGATCGCCGAGCATTTCCCAGCCGGCCTCGTTCTGCCGCAGGGTGGCGTCGTTGCACAGGGCGATGGCGGTCAGGAACCGGTCGAGGGCGGCATTGTCGCCGTGGCACACCGGCTGGCCGGCGTGCAGCAGCTGGCCGTCCGGCGCATAGCCCTGGCCGGTGACGCTGATGTCGCAGTCGGCAGTCAGGATGCGGCCGGCCGCCATTTCGTTGCGGGTCAGCGTGCCGGTCTTGTCGGTGCAGATCACCGTCACCGCCCCCAGGGTTTCCACGGCCGGCAGCCGGCGCATGATGGCGCGCTGGCGGGCCATGCGCTCGACGCCGATGGCCAGCGTGATGGTGACGATGGCCGGCAGCCCTTCGGGAATGGCGGCCACCGCCAGTCCGACACCGATCATCAGCACCTCGCCCCAGCCGTAGCCGCGCCACAGCACGCCGGCGAGCATGGTGGCCAGCGCGGTCAGGCCGATGGCCAGCGTCAGCCAGCGGGCAAACTGGTCCAGCTGGCGCGTCAGTGGCGTGCTGCCGGTTTCCACCGTGTTCAGCAGCGTGTTGATGTGGCCGATTTCGGTGGCCGAGCCGGTAGCGACCACCACGCCGCGAGCCTGGCCGTACGTGACCAGCGTGCCGGAGTAGGCGAGGCAGGCACGCTCGGCCAGCGGCACGTCGGCGGCACAGGCGGCTGCCTGTTTGTCCACCGGCACCGATTCGCCGGTCAGCGTGGCCTCGTCGATGCGCAGGGCGCGCACGGCCAGCAGACGCAGGTCGGCCGGCACCTTGTCGCCGGCTTGCAGCAGCACGATGTCGCCGGGAACCAGTCCGGCGGCGTCGATTTCCTGGCGCTGGCCGGAACGGATGACCGTGGCGTGCAGCGCCAGCATGTCGCGGATGGCAGCCAGCGCCTGTTCGGCCCGGCCCTCCTGCAAGAAGCCGATGACGGCGTTGATGACCACCACGCCGGCAATCACTGCGCTGTCGACCCAGTCCTGCAACAGCAGCGTGACCAGCAGCGAGCCCAGCAGGACGTAGATCAGCAGGTTGTGGAACTGGAGCAGGAAGCGTTGCCAGGCGGGGCGGCCTGCGGCCTGCGGCAGCAGGTTGGGGCCGTGGCGCTGCTGGCGGCGGCCGGCTTCGGCAGCGTCCAGCCCCTCGTCGCGGCTGTCGAGCGCATTCAGGGTGGCTTCGGGGTCAAGCGCGTGCCAGACCGGCTGGCTGGAAGGGGGATTCGACATGCCGCAACCTCCGGGGATGATGGCCATGCCTGCATTAAAAACCGTGACCGCAGGTCTGTCCTTGATACGTGGCAGACGCCCGGCCGATCCGGCATGACCCTCGGGATTGTTTTGTTTTTAGTCAATCTCAAGGTCATTTATGGCACCGGGGCATGGATTGGCGGCGGGTTTATGGAATAGTCTCAAAACAGGACGGTTCATTTTGGAGGCACACCATGCTCAAACGCATTCTGGTCGCTTTGGATACCACGCATCCCACTCCGGCTCCCCAGGCCACGGCTTTCTGGCTGGCGCACCGCATGCAGGCAGAGGTCAACGCCGTGGTACTGGTCGATGCTTCCCCGCTCAGCAGCGGTGAAGCCGTGCCGGCCGGCGGACTGGGATTCCGGCAGGCCCGCGACCGGCAGCGCGAGGCGCACTGGCACGAAGAGGCCGATGCCGACCTGCTGGCGATCCGGTGCAGCGCCCTGAACGAAGGGCTGACGCTGACCGGTGACTGCCTGTTCAGCCAGAATCCGGCGCAGGACCTGTCCCGCCGCGCCCTCGGGCACGACCTGGTGGTGGTGGCGCAGAATGCCACGCTGGGTGGCGACGACATGCGCTGGATCGAAAGCTATCTCGACAACGCTCCGCGTCCGCTGCTGGTGGTGCCGCCGGCCATGCCGCTGGTCAGCGAAGGCACCATCCTGCTGGCCTACGACGGCAGTGCCAACAGTGCGCGCGCCCTGCAACAGCTGGTGCATCTGGGGCTGGGCGCCGGGCAGGCGCTGCGGGTGGTGTCGATCAGCCAGACGCAGGCCGAAGCCGACCGGCTGGCGCAGGAAGGTGCGGCCTATCTGGCCGCCCACGGGCTGAACGTCCGGCCGCAAGGGCTGGTGGTCGGCCAGAAGCAGCCGGCCGAACTCATCAACACGCTGGCGGTCAGCCTGGACGCCAGCCTGCTGGTGCTGGGGGCATTCGGCCACCGCAGCTGGAAAACCCGCCTCTTTGGCTCCACCACCCGCATCCTGATCCGCCAGAGCACCGTACCGGTCATGCTGTGCCATTGAGGCCGGCGGCCGGGGCGTCATGATGGCGGGCAGGCTGCCGTTGCGGGGCTCCGGACCGGGCAGGCCTGCGGCAGCATCCGCCGGAGGGCCGGAAGGCTGCTGCGGCCGTCAGCCGGCCGTGGTCCGCGTGGACTGGCTGCCTGCCTGTGCTCCGGCGGGCGACCGCTGCCGGTTCAGGGTGATCCGCTGGCTGCGGAATGACAAAAATCCCGCCTGTTGGCGAGGTTTTTTTGCGGGTGACTGTGCTTCTGTCAGCGGTTCATCCGGTCCTGAGACAGGATGAACGTGCCCGGCAGCCGGTCGTTGATCAGGTTGTGGATGAAGTTGTAGATCATCAGCAGGCAGATGAACGAGAACGGCAGTGCCCCGAGGATGGCGCCAGTCTGGATGGTGGCCAGGGCTGCGGTGCCGCCCAGGCTCAGCAGGACCAGCGTGATGCTGCCGATGGCGGCAACCAGCATGACCTTGAACCAGGCCGACGGATGGTCGCTGGGCGACACGAAGTGCGCCAGCGCATGGATGCCGGAATCCAGCGAGGTGATGTAGTAGGTGGCAACCAGCACGGTGGCAATCACCAGCAGCGCCAGCCGGACCACGGACCACGACACGTTGCCGAACAGGGCAAACAGGCCGCTGGCGATGTCGCTGTTGACCGCTGCGCTGATGGTGCCGCCCTGGTTGAGGTCGAAATAGATGGCGCTGCCGCCCATGATGGCAATCCAGATGATCACGATCAGCGACGGAATCACCACCACGCCGAGGATGAAGTCACGGATGGTGCGGCCATGCGAGATGCGGGCGATGAAGGCCCCGACAAACGGCGAGAATGACAGGCTCCATGACCAGATGAACACCGTCCACCAGCCGTTCCAGCTCTCCTTCCAGTGTCCAAAGCCGGTGACCTGCAACTGGGCGTCGGTCCACAGGCCCATGGCAAACAGGTTGCTCAGGTAGGTGCCGATCGATTCCGGAATCAGCGACAGCAGGTACAGGGTCGGGCCGAACACGAACATGCCGGCCATCAGCACCAGGCTCAGGCTGGTGTTGAGTTCGCTGATGATCTTCATGCCCTTGTTGACGCCGATGAACACCGACATGGCAGTAAAGCAGGTCAGCGTGACCACGATCACCGACTTGACGATGGCGGTGGAGCCGATGCCGCTGATGAAATCGAGGCCGCTGTTGAATTGCAGCGCGGCAAAGCCGAAAGAGGTCGACAGGCCCAGCACGGTGGCGAGGATGGCCAAGGTTTCGATCAGCAGGCCGCTGGAGCGGCGGCAGCACGCCGGCAGGCAGTCGATGCAGGCGTCACGGAAAGTCAGGGGCTTGTTGCGGTTGTAGAAAGAGTACGCCAGGCACAGGGCGACAATGCAGTAGATGGCCCAGGCGTGGATGGCCCAGTGGAAATAGCCCCAGCTCATGGCGGTGTTGACACCGCGCGCACCGCCGTCGGGAGCCAGCGGATTGCTCTGGTACAGCATGATCGGCTCGGCCACGCTCCAGAAAATCAGGCCGATGCCCTGGCCGCAGGCAAACAGCATGGAATACCAGGCAAAGCGGCCATAGGTCGGACGGGCCATGTCACCGCCGATGCGGATCTGGCCAAAGCGGCCGAAAGCCAGCCAGATGCACAGGCCCAGCGCCACGGTGGCGAACAGGGCGTAATACCAGGTGAAATTGATGGTGACGAAGCTGCGCAGCGAATCAATGATGGCGCCGGCGGTATCCGGAAACCCCAGGGCGCTTCCGATAATGGCCACAACGGCGATCAGGCAGACCGTCTTGATGACGAGCGAGTCGGTTTCCCGGGCCCGGGTTTCGATTTCCTGGTCGTCGGCAAAAGCCGACTCCGGAAACTGCGTTTTGCTTGACATGATGTCCTCCGCGTCTGGCGCTAAGACAAAAAAGGCCAGGGTCAAACCTGGCCTTGGATACGGGGCTTAGTGGACAAACTCCCGTTTGATGGCGCTGACGATTCCGGCGGTACATGTATCCAGCAGAATCTTGCCTTTCTCGGGCGTTGATTTTGCCGCTGAAGACAGGCAACCGGAAGGCGGAGTCAGCTCGGGTTTGATCGGGAACACATCGTAGTTGGGCAAAACGGCCGGATCGCCGTGGTCCACCCGCTCCATGTCCACGTATTCGGGGAACAGGTGCAGCATCAGCGAGGTTTCCATCACGCCGCCGTGCTCCAGGTCCCAGCCGGTAAAACCTTCCGGATACAGCTTCTCGATGGTGGTTTCGTCCACGAAGTCCCAGTACGACAGCATCATCACCTTGACGTCCGGGATGCCTTCCCAGCGCAGCTCGCGCAGGGCGAGGTCAATGCCCTCGATCAGGAAGTAGTTGTTTTCGTAGTGGCCGTTGACGAAGGCAAAGCGGCGGAAACCGTGGCGGACGAACTCGCGGATCAGCGTGTGCGAAATGTCGGTCAGTGTCTGGCCGTCAAGGCTGGTGGTGCCGCACAGGTGGTGGCCTCCGCCCGAGCGCTGCTGCGACTTGTAGCCGTACATGATCGGCGGGGCCACGAGGCCGTTGATCTGGCCGGCCACGATTTCCGACACCTTGGTCGGCAGCAGTACGTCAACGTTCATCGACATGTGCGGACCGTGCTGTTCGATGGCTCCCACCGGGATCAGCAGCACCCGGCCTTCATCGTGCGCAGCGGCGCGGTAGGTGAAGCTGTCGAGTTCATACATGTGGACGCTGGATTTCATGGTTTTTCTCCTGAATTCGGGTCGTATGTCGAGGACTGGTCCAGCCTCAGATCGGTTTGATTTCTTCGAGCTTGGTCTTGTGGCCCATCTCGCTTTCCGGCAACGGTTCGATGTGCACCGTGCGGGTACTGAAGAAGATCTGGCTCACACCACCGATGACGATCAGCGATCCGCCGAGGGCCTGCATCATCGACAGGCTTTCGGAGAAGAACGCCATGCCGAGGATGGTGGCCATGATGGTTTCCTGGTACGAGATGCAGGCAAGCTCGCCGGCCAGCAGCCACTTGGACGCCACGGTCAGGAAGAAGAAGGCACCAAAACCGGTAATCAGGGCAGCGGTGATCAGCATGAACCACGAGAAGCCGTCCATGCGCGACAGGTCCGGAGTCCAGTACAACAGGAACAGGCCGATGGTCAGGGAGGCGAACACGAAGTTGTAGAACGAGCGCACGTCGCTGGGAACATCCGTGCGATAGCGGCTGAAGAACAGGAACAGGCCGTAGGCGACACCCGACAGCAGGGCAACCAGGTTGCCGGCCGTGTATTTCGGATCCAGGTCAAGGCCGATGGTCAGGCCGTTGCCGGACGAGTAGTTGATGATGCCGACGATCATCAGGCAGCCAAAGAACACGGCAGCCAGCGAGGCGGCAGTAGCTTTGGTGAAAGGTTCCTTGAGGAAGAACGTGGCCAGGATGGTCGAGTACACCGGTCCGGTGTAGATCAGGAAGGCCGCGTTGGAGAGCGTGGTCATCTGGGTCGACATCACGTACAGCATCGACAGCAGGCCGAGGAAGATGCCCGACAGCAGCACGCCCCAGGAAAAGCGGGTTTCCCTGACTGCGCCGAAGCGGCGCATGGCCAGCAGGATGAAGAACATGCAGATCAGCCCGGAGAAATTGCGGGCAAAAGAAATGACGTCACCTGATGTATTGATGTAGCGCGCAAAAGCGCCGATACCGCCCATCAGGCTGGAAGACAAGAACATGAAGGCAAAGCCTTTGATCTTGAGTGATTTTGCTGAATCCATGATGCACCTCTGGGAAAACTGAATAAAGCCCGTGAATGTTGTTTCAAAGGGGATGGGCTATATTCGAAAGCCGTTCGGGATGCCGATATTTTGCTTGCTGGAATAGCGTGGCCAAAAATGGTCGGCAACTCGTTTGAGATAATCCATACAGGATCCTTTGGCTGCGTGACGGCCCTAATTACAAACATTTCCGGTTATTCGGGAAATGCAGGTTAATGTCAAAGACTGACATTTTTGTATCAACACAACCAGGTCAGATGCTGGGAATGGCGGATTTGGTGCAAGAAATGGCAGAATTGTTTCAGCATTGTTTTATCGGGTCAGATGCTGGCATATTCGTGTCATTGTGTGGTGATTCTTGAGAATTGTTGTTTTGTTTCAGTTGGTGATACAAATGAATCAAGTGCTTTTTGCCGGGTTTTGAATGAAAAAAATGCCTGCTAGTATGGCAGGCATGCAGTCGGCTGGCGGGATTGGTCGGCCAGGCTCTTTGACAATAAAGTGATGGTTTTTTGCTTTCCGGGTTTTGCTGGCAGTAATGCCGGTTTTAAATCCGGCCGGTTGGTTCAGTACTAGCGGTATAAAGGCATGTCGTGATCGTCCGAATACAGCGCGTCATTTTCCGTACGGGGGAAATCCAGCGGATTGTCGCGGAATTCCTTCGGAGTTGTTCCGGTCAGCTGTTTGAATACTTTTGTAAAATGGGACGGGGAAGAAAATCCGAGCTGGTAGGAAATGGCTTGGATCGACATGTCCGGTTCCTGCAAATAACAGCAGGCTGCTTTTACCTTTTTCTCCAGCAGCCAGGTGTGGAACGAAACACCGAAATGCTTTTTGAAGAAACGGCAGAAGGTGGATTTGGACATGTTGAACTGCTGTGCCAGTTCATCCAGGTTGATGTCGATGCCCGGATTGTTGTCCACCATGTCATTGAGGGTGGCGCACAGGTTCATTTCCCGCGTGGTCTTCTTGTTGGGCACCATCCATTCATCACTGGGCCGCTCCTGGCACAGGATGTCGATGACGTGGACGATGTCGCTGAAATTGCGCAGGGTGTATTCGTTGCCGATCCGGTCGATTATTTCCGCAAGCTGGGTGGCGGTTTCGTTCAGGTACACGCGGCCGTTGGAACCGATCTGGTAAAAATGCTCGATCTGCGGAGCGTACGGCGTGTTGGCCAGCATCAGGTAGAGTTTTTGCAGATTGATTTTCAGCGTGGTGCGCCGGTCGTCAGTGTTTTCTGCTTCGATGTGGTGGGCAATGAAAGGCGGGATCAGCAGGATTTCCCCGGGCCAGACATGGATGGGGTCGGCAGTGTCGATGGTGACGCTTATGGGATTGTCCTGAGGCAGGATCAGTTCGATGAAGTTGTGATAGTGCGGAGGCGTGTTCTGTTCGCTTTCCTTCAGGAACAAGACGATTTCCTGCCGCTGGTACAGCTCGAACTTCATGGCAACACCCGGAGAACGCTTGCCGGTGCGGGCTGACAGCGCCGGTCGCGGCAAAAACACGGGCAGATTGTAATGGATAACCAGCATGCCGGATTTGGCCGGCAGAAAAATTTGTAGCAACAGGCAAAAAACCGTCACACGGGCGCCATGGCACCTTAAGCCCGGCGCAACGCAAAGGGCGTATCACGTTTTTGACTCCGGGAGCCGGGAGGGGGATCGGCTCGCGCCACAGGGAACCCGGGCCTCGGCAACGAGGCCCGGGGTGGCGTTTTTCCTGCCGGCGACGCGCTAGCCGCGCCGCTGGGCTTCCGCCAGCCAGCGGCTGAAGTCGGCTTCGGCCACCTGTCCGAAACCGGTGGCCGCCTCGCGCAGGGTCAGCCCGTTTTCGTGGGCATGGCGGGCAATCGCCGCCGCCCGTTCGTAGCCGATGTGCGGCGTGAGCGCGGTGACCCGCATCAGCGAAGCCTCCAGCCACTGTGCCAGCCGTTCCGGATCAGGCCGGCAACCTTCCACCAGATAACGTCCGAAGCTCGTCATGCCGTCGGCCAGAAGGCGCAGTGACTGCAACAGGTTGTGGATGATCAGCGGCTTGTAGACGTTCATTTCCAGCCAGCCCGAGGCATTGCCCAGCGTCACGGCCATGTCGTTGCCCATCACTTGCAGCGCAAGCATGGTCAGGGCCTCGCACTGGGTCGGGTTGACCTTGCCGGGCATGATCGATGATCCCGGCTCGTTGGCCGGCAGCTGCAATTCGGCCAGCCCGCAGCGCGGCCCGCTGGCCAGCAGGCGGATGTCGTTGGCAATCTTGAACAGGGAACCTGCCAGCGTGCGCAGCGCGGCCGACAGGCGCACCAGCGCATCGTGCGCGCCCTGGGCGGCAAAACGGTTGGCCACCGGCCGCAGGGGCAGGCCGGTTTCCGCCGCCAGGCGGGCAATCACTTCGTCGGCAAAGCCGGGCGGTGCGTTGATGCCGCTGCCGACCGCCGTGCCGCCCAGCGTCAGCTCGTGCAGGACCGGCTGCACATGCGCCAGATCGGTCATGGCCGCCGCCAGCATGGCGGCGTAGCCTGACCATTCCTGCCCCAGCGTCAGCGGTGTGGCATCCATCAGGTGCGTGCGGCCGGTTTTCCACAGATCGTTCCATTCCGCCGCCCTGGCGGCCACGGCATCGTGCAGCCGGGCCAGCGCCGGCAGCAGCTGCCCGGCCAGCAGCGTGGCAGCGGCCAGATGCATGGCGGTGGGAAAGGTGTCGTTGGTGGACTGGGCCAGATTGACGTGGTCGTTCGGGTGCAGCGGCCGGTGGCTGCCAGGGGGCTGGCCGGCCAGCTGGCTGGCGCGGTTGGCGATCACCTCGTTGACGTTCATGTTGAACGGCGTGCCGCTGCCGCTGTTCCAGACCGACAGGGGAAACTCGTCGTCCCAGCGGCCGGCCAGCAGTTCGTCGCAGACGGTGACGATGGCGGCTGCCTGTTCGGCGTCCAGCCGGCCGGCTTCACCGTGGACGATGGCGCAGGCGCGCTTGATGCGGGCGTAGGCCCGGATCATGTCTGCCGGCAGGCGCTCCGTGCCGATGTCAAAGTGCAGCAGCGCCCGCTGGGTCTGTGCGCCCCAGAGCCGGCCGGAGTCGATTTCCACCGGGCCGAGGCTGTCGTGTTCGATACGGGTTGGCATGGCTGGTCCTCCCGGAAACAGGCCGTGCGCGGGCCGGTCTAGACCTCGGCCCACAGCCGCAGGAGGTTGTGGTAGGTCGAAGTCAGCCCCACCAGTTCTTCGGTGTCGCCGTGGCGCTCGCGCAGGCGCTGGATGTTCATGTCCATGTCGAAGAGTAGCGTGCGCCGTGCGTCTTCGCGCACCAGGCTCTGTATCCACATGAACGATGCCACGCGCGCGCCGCGGCTGACCGGCTCGACCCGGTGCAGGCTGGTCGAGGGATAGACCACGATGTCGCCGGCCGGCAGCTTGACGCTGTGCACCCCGTAGGTGTCCTCGACGACCAGTTCGCCACCGTCGTATTCGTCCGGATCGGACAGGAACAGGGTGGCCGACACGTCAGTACGCACGGCATCGGTCGTGCCGGGCAGGTAGCGCAGGGCGTTGTCGACATGGTTGCCGAAGTTCATGCCGCCTTCGTAGCAGTTGAAGAGCGGCGGAAAAAACCGTTTGGGCAGGGCGGCGGAAAAGAACAGCGGATGCTGGCGCAGGGTCTGCTCCACCAGCGCCGACAGTTCCTGCGCTACCGGGCTTGATTGCGGCAGTTGCAGGTTGCGCTTGACCTGTGCCGACTGGCTGCCGGCGGTGATGCGGCCGTCGGCCCAGTCGGCAGCATCAAGTCGGGCGCGGCAGGCGCGAACCTGTTCACGGGTCAGGACATGGGGAATGTGCAGCAGCATGGCGGTTCCTTGCAGCCGGGGCCGGCCGTCAGCGCAGGGCGACGGCCGGCTGGGGCCTTACAGTTTGAAATTGACGGTCAGGCGGGCCGAGCGGGCCGTGCCGGGTACGGCGTGACCGCGGTACAGACCTTCATACCAGGTGGTGTCGGTCAGGTTGTAGACGTTGAGCTGTGCTTCCCAGCTGCGGGTTTCGTAGCCGATCATGCCGTCCCAGCGGATGTAGCCCGGCAGCGAATTGGCACCGCTCAGCGTCGGCTGGGCCCAGCGCCGGCCGACGGCATTCAGGCCGCCGCCGATTTTCCAGCCCTCGGCAAACTTGTAGGTGGTCCACAGGTTGTAAGTGTGTTTGGGAGCATTTTCCGGCCGCTTGCCGACCTTGAAGGCATCGTTGCCGACGGCCCTGGTGATTTTCGGGTCCATGATGGCGGCACCGGCAAACACCTGCCAGTTGGCAGTCAGCCGGCCGGCGATTTCGAATTCCACCCCGTCGGTGCGGCGGGCACCGGACAGCAGGTATTCGTCCGGGCTGGCATCGGTATCGGTGTTGCGCTCGTTGGTCTTTTCGGTACGGAACACGGCCGTACGCAGCAGCAGGTCACCGTCCAGCAGGTCCCATTTGGCGCCGATCTCGATGTTGCGGTTCTTTTCCGGTGGCGTGTTGCTGCCCTTCGGGTCCAGCGAATAGGCCTCGCCCGACGGGTTGAACGACGTGCCGAAGGCTGCGTAGTACGACTGTGATTCGCTTGGCTGCCACAAGGGGCCGATGCGGTAGCTCAGCACGCTGTCCTTGCGCGTGTAGTGCTCGGTGACGGGCGTGGTGCCGGATACGGTCATGCGCGTGTAGTCACCGTCAAAGCGGTCCCAGCGGGCGCCGAGCAGCAGCTTCCATTCGGGGGTGAATTCGATCATGTCCTGCAGGTAGACCGCCAGCGTGTCGACGGTGAACTCGGTCTGGCCGGTGATCACCGGCGTCGGGTCGGACGGCCGCAGGTTGTGGTCGGGATTGCCGACCGTACCGCCGGTCAGGTTGGCGCCGCTCTTGTGCCGCCAGCTGGTGACGTCCGAGGTTTCACGGCCGATTTCGGCGCCGGTGAGGATGTTGTGGGTCAGCGGGCCGGTAAAGAGCTTGAAGTTGAAGTCGGTCTGGTTGCTCCAGATGTCCAGCTCGCCCAGCCGGGTCTTGTGTTCCAGCTTCATCGGCGTGTTGTCGGTCGGGGCGCCGGACGCATTCAGCCGTGGTGCACTGGGCATCAGGTCGCGCTCGTACTGGCCGTAGCGCAGGGTGTTCTTGATGCTGGCCGTCGGGCTGAAGCGGTGCTTGACCGTGGCCGTGGCGATCTGGGTGGTGGTGTCTTCGTAGTCGTAGTCCGGCAGGCCGTAGAAGGTACCGGGCTTGTCGATCGGTTCCTTGGTGACCGGGTTGTACGGCACGCCGTAGTCGGGGACGTTGTTTTCCTTCAGGTAGAAGTACGACAGCTCGACTTCGGTCGGTGTGCCGATGCCCCAGCGGAAGGTCGGCGCCACGCCAAAGCGGTTGAATTCCGGGCCGTCGCGCCAGCTGTCGGATTTTTGTCCCATCAGGTTCAGGCGTACGGCGCTGTTGTCGCCGGTCTGGCGGTTGAGGTCGACGGTGGAGCGGTAATAGTCGTCGGTGCCGACGCTCAGCTCCAGGTCGCTGCGGTCGCCCAGGTGGGCCGACTTGCTCACCTGGTTGATGACGCCGCCGGTCGAGCCGCGGCCGTACAGCATCGACGTGGCCCCGCGCAGGATGTCGACGCGCTCGTAGTTGAAAGTGTCGCGGCTGTACTGGCCGGCATCGCGCACGCCGTCCAGGAACAGGTCGGTGGCGACCGAGTAGCCGCGCAGGGTGAAGCTGTCGCCGCTGGCACCGCCCTCACCGGCATTGATGGTGAGTCCGCTGACGTTGCGCAGGGCTTCACGCAGGGTGGTGTCCTGCTGGTCGTCCATCAGCTGGCGGGTGATGACGGTGGTGGACTGCGGGATGTCGCGCTGGGCCATCGGCATCTTGCCGACGCTGGTCAGGCTGCTGCCGTAGTCGGGGTTGTCGGTACGCTGGCCGGTGACCTTGACCGGTGCCAGCACGGTGTCACCGGCCGGGGTGTCGGCCAGTGACAGCAGTGGCGTACCGGCCAGTGCGCAGGCGACCGTGGCGTGGGCAGGCAGGCGGGCCATGGAGCGGATGGCCGGGGATTCCTTGAGGAATTTCATTGTTTTAAAGACTCGCTAGGGCGGGTTTGCAGACGGGAACCGGAAACGGGCATCCTGCCCGTGGGCTTCAACAGGACATGGGAACTCCTGCCTTGGCGGCATGGCAAAAAAGGGCCGCCCGGTAACAGGCGGCCGACAGGGGGCACCGGAGCGGGGCTAGCGGGCTTCGGTGATGAAGCCCAGGCGTTCGACACCGGCGCTGCGGGCCGCCGCCATGACCTGCGCCACGGTGTCGTAGCGGGTGTCGCGGTCGGCGCGCAGCTGGACGGATACGTCCGGCGTGACGGCTACACTGGCGCGCAGGCGTTCGGGCAGGGCGTCCAGCTCCAGCGGGGCGTCGTTCCAGAACAGCTGGCCGGTGGTGTCGAGGGTCAGGCGAATGGCTTCCGGCCGGTCGGCATGCTGTTCGGCACTGGCGCGGGGCAGGGCCACGGCCACCGAGTGGGTCAGCAGGGGGGCGGTGACGATGAACACCACCAGCAGCACCAGCATGACGTCCACCAGCGGCGTGGTATTGATCTCGGCCATCGGCGCGTGGCTGTCGCAGCTGAAACTACCGAAGGCCATGTTCGCCTCCGGCAACGGTCAGCAACTGGGCGTGCAGGTCGTGGGCAAAGCTGTCCATGTCCTGCGACAGCACGCGGTTGACGCGGGTGAAGGCGTTGTAGGCCACGACGGCCGGAATGGCGGCAAAGAGGCCGGCGGCAGTGGCCACCAGAGCTTCTCCGATCGGGCCGGATACCGTGCCGATCGAGACCTGTCCTTCGGCCGCAATGCCGACCAGTGCATGGTAAATCCCCCAGACCGTACCGAAGAGGCCGACAAACGGGGCGATGGAGCCGACGGTGGCCAGCCAGGTCAGGCCGGATTCCAGCCGTCCGGTTTCGCGCGACAGGGCCATGCGGATGGTGCGTACCAGGAATTCGTCCAGTCCGCAGGCGGCACCCAGCGAACGCTGGGCGTGCTGGCGGTAATGGTCGAGTCCTTCGAGGCCGGCGGTGGCGATGCGGGCATGCGGCAGCGGGGAGCCGAGCTGGCCGCGGGCGCTGTCGAGACTGTCGGCGGCCCAGAACTGCCGGCTCCACTGGCGTGCCTGCCGGCTCAGGCGGGCCAGTACGAGGCTGCGCTGGAGGATCAGCCACCAGCTGCCCAGCGACATGGCCAGTAGCAGGGCAAACACCCCGATCAGGACCGCATCGCCCTGTTGCATAACCAGACTGACATCCATGAAAACTTACCCTTCCAGTGTCTTGAGATTGAAGTGAATGGGGACGATGACGCGGCCGGCGACGGCTTCGCTGCCCCGGCGGGCCGGAACAAAACGCCAGCGCTTGACGGCCGACAGGGCGGCGCGGTCCAGCCGGGTGAAGCCGCTGGATTCGGCAATTTCGACCTGGCTGGGGGCACCGCTGGCATCCACGGCCACCCGCAGGCGGACCTGGCCGCTTTCGCCCAGTTCCTGTGACAGCGGCGGGTAGGCCGGTGCCGGGTTGGCCAGATAATCGGCAGTAAAAGAAGGCGGTGCTTCACGTACGCTGCCGTCAGTAGCGCCACGCTGGTTGCCCGGCGCTGCCGGTGCAGCAGGCGCGGAAGAGGTGGCTGGCGCGGATGTGTGGGTGCTGCTGCTTTCGGCCGGTGCCGGTGAAGCTGCGGTGTCTGGTGCCGTCTGGCTGCGTGGACGGTTTTCCGGACGGGATGGGGTGGTCGCTGCCTGCGCGCGGCTGGCAGCCGGTTTTTGCGGTGTGGCAGGTGCCGGAGCCGGCACAATCGCTGCGGGTGCCGGCGGCGTATCCAGGAACAGCAGTTCGACCTGGGTAGCCTGCGGCATGGCTGGTGCTGCCGTGATGCGGCTGGTGGCGGTTTGCCACAGGGCCAACAGCAGCACGCCGTGCAAAAGCAGGGTGCCGGCGGTGGCGACATGGGATGATTTGATATCCATTCTCAAATGCTATCAAGAATGAATGTCATCTGCAACAAATCAAGTTTGCCGGAATCCGGGCTTGACGAACAAAAAAAGCCGCACGACAGGGCGTGCGGCGCGTGTGCGGAAGGCGCGGAGGGTCAGACGTCCTGGCCTTCGGCAATGCCGTCGTGGTGCTTGCCTTGCGGCAGGATCCAGTTGAGCACGATGGCGAGGATCGAGCACAGGCCGACGCCCACGAGGGTGAACGAGCCGAGCTTGAGCTCCAGTGCGCCGATGCCGGCAGTCAGCACCACCGACACGATGACCAGGTTTTTCGGTGCCATCAGGTCGGTCTTGGCTTCGATCAGGGTCTTGAGGCCGATCGAGGCGATGGTACCGAACAGCAGCACCATGATGCCGCCCATCACCGGCATCGGGATTGACTGCAACAGGGCGTTGAACTTGCCGAAGAACGCCATGCAGATGGCGAAGACGGCAGCCCAGGTCATCACCACCGGGTTGAAGTTGCGGGTGATCATCACCGCGCCGGTCACTTCGGCATAGGTGGTCACCGGCGGACCGCCGATCAGGCCGGCCACGCAGACGCCCAGGCCGTCACCGGCCAGCGTGCGGTGCAGGCCCGGCGTCTTGGTGTAGTCCTTGCCGGTCACGCCGGAAATCGCCATCACGCCGCCGATGTGCTCGATGGCCGGGGCAATCGCCACCGGCAGCATGAACAGGGCAGCAGCCCAGTTCACTTCCGGCGTCACGAAATGCGGCACGGCAAACCACGGTGCGTTGGCGATCTTGCCGAAATCCACCAGTCCCATGAAGGCGGCCACGACATAGCCCACGATCACGCCGGCCAGGATCGGCACCAGGCGGAACATGCCGCGGGCGAAGATCGACACCATCACCGTGGTGGCCAGCGAAACGGCTGCCAGCAGGAGGGCGTCAGTGTACGGAATCACCTGTTCGCCACCGGCGCGGCCCATGGCCATGCTGCTGGCCACCGTGGCGACCGACAGGCCGATGATCATGATGACCGGGCCGATCACCACCGGCGGCAGCAGCTTGTTGACGGCATCCATCCCGCGCCAGCGCACCAGCGCGGCAAACACGAAGTACATGAAGCCGGCGGCAAACAGGCCGAACATGGTCGACGGCAGGCCCCAGGTCTGGGTGGCATAGATGATCGGCGCGATGAAGGCGAACGAAGAGCCAAGGAAGATCGGGACCTTGCGGCCGGTGCACAGCTGGAACAGCAGGGTGCCGATACCGGCTCCCAGAAGTGCCATGGCCGGATTCAGGCCGGTCAGCAGCGGCACCAGCACCAGTGCGCCAAAGGCGACAAACAGGATCTGGGCGCCCGCGACCGCCTGCTTGAGGTGGTTGAGCATGGATATTTCCCCTTTGATGAAAATCTGGATTCAGGTTTTTTCGCAAAAAAGGACGATCCGTTCCGGATCGTCCTGTGTATTGGCCCGCATGGTCTTAGCTGTGCTTGGTGCCAAAAATCTTGTCGCCGGCATCACCCAGCCCCGGGATGATGTAGCCCTGCTCGTTCAGGTGGCTGTCGAGCGAAGCGGTAAACACCGGCACGTCCGGGTGGGCTTCGTTGACGACCTTGATGCCCTCGGGGGCCGCCACCATCACGATGGCCCGGATCGACTTGCAGCCCTTGCGCTTCAGGAGGTCGATGGTGGCCACCATCGAGCCGCCGGTGGCGAGCATCGGGTCGATGATGAGGGCGATGCGCTCGTCAAGAGAGTCAACGAATTTGTCGAAGTACGGTACCGGCTCCAGCGTTTCTTCGTTGCGGTAGAGGCCGACCACGCTGATCTTGGCTGACGGCACAAGGTCGAGCACGCCGTCGAGCATGCCCAGACCAGCGCGCAGGATCGGCACGACCGTGACTTTCTTGCCCTTGATCTGCTGGACTTCGATCTTGCCGCACCAGCCGTCGATGGTGATCGGCTCCAGTTCGAAGTCGCGGGTGGCTTCATAAGCCAGCAGGCGGGCGAGTTCGTGGGTGATGGTACGGAACTTGTTGGTGCTGATGTCGCCTTCGCGCAGCAGACCCAGCTTGTGCTGCACCAACGGATGATTGACGACGGTGAGATTCATTTTCCTTGCCCCGGATGTGACGACGGCAGCGTTAGCGCTGCCGGGTCGGAGTAATCATGTTTCAGGCTCGGGGGCGAATTGTAGTCACAAAAAGTTATGCCGAGCGAATATTGTGACGGGCGTTTTAATGCCCGGCCAGTGCCTCGGCCACCAGTGGCTGCAGTTCGCCCGACTGGAACATCTCGGTCATGATGTCCGAGCCGCCGATGAATTCACCCTTGATGTACAGCTGCGGAATGGTCGGCCAGCCGGAAAAGTCCTTGATGCCCTGGCGGATCTCCGGATCTTCCAGCACGTTGAAGGTCACCGGGCGGTCAACGCCACAGGCCTTGAGGATCTGCACCGCCCGGGCCGAGAAGCCGCATTGCGGAAACTGGGCCGAGCCCTTCATGTAAAGCACAACCGGATTGTCGGTGATCTGCTGGCGGATTTCGGCGGTGACGTCGCGCATGACGGCTCTCTCGCGATAAAGTTGACTGAAACGGTCGGATTCTAGGTCGGCATGCCTGATGGGTCAATTGTCCTTGCGCGTTGCCGGGGGCGGCACCAATGCCGACAGCAGCAGTTGCGCCTGCGCCTCGTACAGGCTCTTGCGGTTGAACTGGCGCGACACGCCGCTGGCGATCAGTGCCGTCACCATCAGCGGCACGATCATCGACGGCGACTCGGTCATCTCCATCACCACCACCAGTCCGGTCAGCGGCGAACGCGAAAAACCGGCAAAGAAACCCACCATGCCCAGGAGCGCCATCGCCTGCGGATGCACCTCCGGCAGCAGGCGGCCGATGTCGTAGCCAAAGCCGGCACCGATGGCGAGCGACGGCGCCAGCACCCCCCCGGTCACGCCGGAAATCTGCGATACCAGCATGGTGAAAAGCTTGACGATGCCGAACCACTCCAGCCCTTGTGCATTGCCGGTCACGATCCGGTGCGCCTCGTTGTAGCCGGTGCCGAACGACTCGCCGTGCGTGGCAATGCCGATCAGGGCAATCAGCACGCCACAGACCGCGGCGAACAGCATCGGCTGGCGACCGCGCCAGGCCAGCAGGCGGCTGCGGCTGCCGGTCGACACCGCCAGCATCGCCCGTGCCGCCAGGGCGCCGAACGCACCGCAGATCACGCCGGTCAGCAGCACGGCCGCCAGCTGCGAGCCGCCCAGTGCCCGGAAATGGATGGCCGTGGTACCGAAATAATCGTAATTGCCGAATGCCGCCATGGTGATCAGGCCGGCAAGGATCACCGCGGTCAGGATGATGCCGCTGGCCCGCGGCTCGAAGCTGCGGCCCATCTCCTCGATGGCAAACACGATACCGGCCAGTGGTGTGTTGAATGCCGCTGCCACACTGGCCGCTCCCCCGGCCAGAATGGTGGTGCGGATGGCGTTTTCGCTGTGGATGCCGAGCCTGCGCCCGAGCGAGTGCGTCAGGGCCGCCCCGATCTGGATGATCGGTCCCTCGTAGCCGAAGGTGCCACCGGCACTGATGCCGGTCAGGGTGGCCAGCACCTTGACCACCGCCACCCTGAAGGTCAAAAAGCGCTCGCGCAAGAAGGCGCCGCGCCGCTCCAGCGTGGCAATGGTCTGGGCAATGCCGCCGCCGGCCGCACCGGGAGCGCAGACCTGCACGATCAGCAGCGACAGCATGAACATCAGCGGCGTCCACACCAGCATCCACCACGGCGACAGCGCGTAGGCCGCCTGCGTCCCCACACTGGCGAGTTTGCTGCCCCAGGTCAGCACGACACCGGCCAGCCCCACCAGCAGGGCACCTCCCCACAGGGCCAGCCGCTGGCGCGTCAGCGCCCGCGACAGGTAGAACGCCCGTACACGGCGGTTGACCCGCCGGGCACGACGCTTGGTCGGGTGCGTAAACCAGTCAGGGAGGAAATTGCGCTGCATCAGGAGGCTTCAGTCGGTCTAATTGGTATGAAATTTAGACCTATTGAATCCGCCAATGCAAATGCGTGTCGCATTTTGGCAATCACTCGGATTCGTCGGTCGGGCCAGCGGTTTCAACGGCTTCGGCCGGTTCGTTTTCCTGTTCATCCACTTCCTGCTCATTCACCGGTGGCGTACGCGTCAGCACGGCCGCAAAAAAGCCGTCGGTGCTGTGCACGCCCGGCAGCAGCCGCAGGCGGCTGCCGGTGTCCAGCGCCACGCCGGCCTGTTCCAGCAGCGTGTTGACCGGCGTTTCGCTGAATTCCGGATGGGCCGCCAGGAAAGCATCGACGATGGCGTCGTTTTCCGCCGGCAGGACCGAGCAGGTGGCGTAGACCAGACGGCCGCCCGGTTTCACCAGCTGGGCGGCCCGCGCCAGGATGCTGGCCTGGGTCTTGTTCAGCTCGGCGATGCTGGCCGGCGACTGGCGGAACTTGAGGTCCGGATTGCGGCGCAGCGTGCCCAGTCCCGAGCACGGAGCGTCGACCAGCACGCGGTCCACCTTGCCGGCGAGGCGCTTGATCTTGCTGTCGTTCTCGTTCTGGATCAGTTGCGGCGTCACGTTGGACAGGCCCGAACGCGCCAGCCGCGGCTTGAGGTTGGCGAGGCGCTTTTCCGACACGTCAAAGGCGTACAGCCGGCCGCGCGAGGCCATCATTGCGCCCAGGTGCAGGGTCTTGCCGCCGGCACCGGCGCAGAAATCCACCACCATTTCCCCGCGGCGGGCACCGACCAGCAGGCCCAGCAGCTGGCTGCCCTCGTCCTGCACTTCGACCGCGCCTTCGAGGAACAGCGGGTGGCGGTTGATCGGCGGTTTGCCCTTGACGCGCAGGCCCACCGGCGAAAACGGTGTCGGGGCCAGTTCCAGTCCGGCGGCGCGCAGTGCGGCCAGCACGTCTTCGCGGCGCATTTTCAGCGTGTTGGCGCGCAGGTCCAGCGGGGCGCTGTTCTGCATCGAGTGGCCGAGCGCGACGATGGCGTCGTCGTCCTGCCCGCCCGCCCGCAGCGCGTCCACCACCCATTCGGGCAGCTCGGCACGGCCGGCGAGGTCCAGTTCGGGATGGGCGGCCTTGAGTTCGACGACCCATTTCTTTTCTGCCTCGGTCAGGATGCCGTCGAGTTCGCGTACGTTGAGGCCGCGTACCTTGATCAGGCTGGCGATCACCAGCCGGCGCGGCGTGGCCGACGGGGCGGTGAGGGCGGTCAGGAAGGCGCGGCGGCGCAGGACGGCGAAGATGGTTTCGGCGATCAGGTGGCGGTCCTGCGCGCCAAGCTTGCGCATGTCGCGGAAATAGGCCGACAGCACGGCGTCAGCCGGGCGTTCGCACGGCAGCACGCGGCGCAGGGCGTCGACAACGGCGTCGAACTGGGCGGGATTAATGGCCATTTTGGTAAGGGTCCTTCGGTGGTTTCTCTAGTATGGTGTCAGCGCCGATCACCAGTTTGGTCAGGCGCTGGTCAATGGTCTTGTCGTCGTCGCGAAAGCGGATGCGCAACGGCAGGTTGTGGTAGTCCGGCGCCAGCCAGAATTCCAGCGTGTCGCCGCGTGCCTGGCTTTTGACCAGGATGCTGTTGATCTCGCGGTCGCCCACGCTGATCGGACTTTCGCCCACCGCTTCCAGCGGGTAGCGGTAGACCTTCTTGCCGGTGGTGACCTGGACCGGTTCGGCAAACGCCGCCGCGCCGCGCAGGGCAATCTGGAACGCCACGCTGACGATGTCCTGGGCACCGGCTTGCAGGGCGGTTTCCTGCAAGGGCAGGTCGCGCCCGTAGCGCAGGATGCCGGCCTGGTAGTCGAATTCGGCCTGTTCGCGCAATTCTCCGCCTTTGCGCGCCTCGAAGCGATCCGGCGTCAGTCCGCCGGCGGTGATCCGTCCCTCCGACAGATAGCCCAGCCGTTTGCCGAACACCGGCCGCAGGCGCACCTCGAGCCGGTAACGGCCGTTGTCCTGCTGCCAGTCGAATTCGGCGAGGCCGGCCAGCAAGGCACCGTAATACACCTCGTAAGTCAGCCGGGCCGCGGGCGGAAACTGCCGGCTGAAGGCTTCGGCCTGTTGCCGGGCTTCCTGTTCCGGGTCGGGGGCAAACGGGCGCTCGCCGGGCGGCGGTGTGGCCGTTTCCGGTGCCGGCGTGTCCTGCTCCGGAGCCTCTTCTGCTGGCGGTGTGGCCGTGGTGCCGGCGGGGGCCGGCTCTTCGGCTACGGGTGGCGTGTCCGCCGCCCGGGTGACGATGGCCGGTGGGCGCGGGCGTGGTGCAGCTTTGGGTGGCGGCGGGCTGGCCGGCGGCTTCAGTGCCTGCGCGTGCAGTTCGACGGTCAGCGGTTTGAGCGGCGACCCGTCGAGGCCCGGCGACCACTGCCAGCCATTGCCGAGCGCCAGCAAAAGGACGTGCACCAGCAGCGACAGCCCCAGTGCCAGTCCCCAGCGCAGGCGCCGTGACATGCGGCAGGCTCAGTCTGCCCGCCCCAGGCGGGCACGGGCTGACGGGGCGGCGTCGCGTACGCGTACGGCCAGTCCGTCGATGGTCAGGCGGTCTTCCACGAACCAGCGCACGGCCTGCGGGTACACCTGGTGTTCTTGCGCCAGGATGCGCTCGGCCAGGGTGTCGGCCGTGTCGTCGGGCAGGACGGGTACGACGGCCTGGGCGACGATCGGACCGTGGTCCAGCTCGGCAGTGACGAAATGCACGGTACAGCCGGCGACGGCACAGCCGGCGTCAATGGCGCGCTGGTGGGTGTGCAGGCCGGGAAAGGCCGGCAGCAGCGAGGGGTGGATGTTCAGCAGGCGGCCGGCAAAGCGGTTGACGAAACCGGTGGTCAGGATGCGCATGAAGCCGGCGAGCACGACAAGGTCGGGGCTGAAGCGCTGGATGGTGGCCGCCAGAGCGTCATCGAATGCCGCACGGTCGTGGTAGTCGCGGTGGTTGAGGCCGATGGCTTCGATGCCGCGGGCGGCCGCCCACGCCAGTCCGCCGGCATCCGGCCGGTTGGCGATGACGGCAGCAATGGTGGCGCCGGGAATGGCAGCCTCGACGATGGCCTGCATGTTCGAGCCGCGGCCGGAAATCAGGATGACGATTTTTTTCATGGCGGTCCTCTGCTGCCGGCGCAAGCGGCAGGTTCTCCTGTGGACAGGCCGGCGGGCGCTTTCTCAAGCCTGGCACCGTCCGGCAAAAACGACAAAGCGCCGCGGCCCGGGCGCGCGGCGCTGGCAGGCGCGATGGCGGATCAGGCGATCTGCGTCTGGTGTTCGTCACCCTGGCGGGCACGCACCAGGCCGAGGCGATGGACGGTTTCGCCCTCTGCCGTCAGCAGGGCAGTGGCTGCGTCGGCCTGCTCCGGCGCGACGATGACGACCATGCCGATGCCGCAGTTGAAGGTGCGGTACATTTCCTGGGCGTCGACGTTGCCTTCCTGTTGCAGCCACTGGAACAGCTTGGGCAGCGTCCAGCTGGCGGCATCGATCTGCGCCACGCAGTTGTCCGGCAGCACGCGCGGGGTGTTTTCGGTGATGCCGCCGCCGGTGATGTGTGCCATGCCCTTGACCGGTACGCCGGCCATCAGCTTGAGCAGCGGTTTCACGTAGATGCGGGTCGGGGCGATGATGGCGTCACGCAGGGTCCGGTCGCCGTCGAACGGGGCGTCGAGGTCCGGGCCGGCGCGCTCGATGATCTTGCGCACGAGGCTGAAACCGTTGGAGTGCACGCCGTTGGAGCCCAGTCCCAGCACCACGTCACCCGGCTGGATGTCGCGGCCGGTGATGACCTGGCTCTTTTCGACCACGCCGACGGCAAAGCCGGCGAGGTCGTATTCTCCCACCGGATACATGCCGGGCATTTCGGCGGTTTCGCCGCCGATCAGGGCGCAACCGGCCTGTTCGCAGCCTTCGGCAATACCCTTGATCACGTCAGTGGCCTGTGCCACGTCGAGTTTGCCGCAGGCAAAGTAGTCGAGGAAGAACAGCGGCTCGGCGCCTTGCACCAGAATGTCGTTGACACTCATGGCCACGAGGTCGATACCGACGGTGTCGTGGCGGTTCCAGTCGAAGGCCAGCTTGAGCTTGGTGCCGACGCCATCGGTGCCGGATACCAGCACCGGCTCGCGGTACTTCTTGCTGATCTCGACCAGTGCGCCGAAACCACCCAGGCCACCCAGCACTTCCGGGCGCATGGTGCGCTTGGCAAACGGTTTGATGTTCTCGACGAGCTGATCGCCGGCGTCGATGTCGACACCCGCATCACGGTAGCTCAGGGATTGCGTCACGGAGGGCTCGCTTTCTTGCTCAAATGGGGGAAGCGCATCCGGCATGCCTTGGGGATGCCGGGAAATCCTGAATTTGGTATACGTTCACGCCGGCGCACGTCGCGTGCCGGGAAAACCTGCTACAGTCGCCGCATTTTACCCGAAATATGCCTCGCTACCGCCGCCGTCCTGCCGTTTTCCTCTGGAGCCGCCTGCTGCTTGCGCTGGCCGTGGTCTTTTGCCTGTGGCTGGTCTGGCATCTGACCGATGTGCTGATGCCGTTTGCCGCCGCTTTTGCCCTGGCCTACATGGCCGTGCCGGTGGTCGACCGGCTGGGCCGGATGGGGGTCAACCGCACGCTGGCCACCAATCTGATGCTGCTGCTGGCCATTGCGCTGGTGGTGCTGGTCATGCTGCTGGTCATTCCGATGTTTGTCAGCCAGATCCAGGGGCTGGTGGACCGGCTGCCGGGGCTGGTCGACTGGCTGGAGCGCACCGTTTCGCCGCGCATCCACGAATTTTTCGGCATTACCGTGCATTTCGACGTCAATTCGATCAAGACCGGACTGGCCGCCCATCTGGGATCGGTGCGCTCGGCGCTGGCCAACCTGTTGCCGGCGCTGACCAGCCAGGGCATTGCGCTGCTGACTTTCCTGACCAATGTACTGCTGACGCCGCTGCTGGCGTTTTACCTGCTGCGCGACTGGCACACCCTGCTGGCATCGGTGGAGCGCCTGCTGCCGCCGCGCTGGCGTGCCGGCGTGACTTCGCTGTGCGGCCAGATCGACCACATGGTCGGCGAATACCTGCGCGGCCAGTTGGCGGTGATGCTGATCATGGCGGCGTTTTATGGTGGCGGCTGGCTGGCTGTCGGGCTGGATTCGGGATTTGCCATCGGGGTGGTGGCCGGCTTGCTGGTGGCGATTCCGTACGTGGGCGCCTTCATCGGCGTGCTGCTCGCCACGATGGCGGCCATCCTGCAATACGGCACGCTGCCGGAAATGCTGATGGTGTGGAGCGTCTACGCCGTGGGTCAGACGCTGGAAGGTTTCGTCATCACGCCGCGGCTGGTGGGCGACCGCATCGGCCTGCACCCGGCGCTGGTGATCTTTGCCCTGATGGCTGCGGGCAGCCTGTTCGGCTTTGTCGGCGTACTGCTGGCCCTGCCGGCATCGGCGGTGCTGATCGTGCTGTGGCGCGAGGCGCTGGCGCGCTACTACGCCTCGCGCTGGTATCGGCGTAGAATCGTCCGGTCATCCCGTCCATCCTGACCCTGTTGCCCCTTGGACCAACTCGTTCTCGACCTCACCCCGCCTCCGGCCCCGGCATTTGACCATTTCATCGCCGAGCACAACCGCCAGATCATTGCCGCCCTGACCGATGCGCAGGGCGAGCGCTTCATCTATCTGTGGGGGGCCGCCGGCGTCGGCAAGACCCATCTGCTGCAACAGTGGGTCGAGCATGCCAATGCCGTGGGGCGGGCTGCCATCTATCTGGATGCGCGGGCGGAAAAACTGCCGGACTTTGCGCGCGAGGCGCGCTGCGTGGCGGTCGACCATGTCGACGAGCTGGAGCCGGACGACCAGATCACGCTGTTTTCCATCTTCAACTCCCTGCGGGACAGCGACGGCCAGTTGCTGACTGCCGGACGCGAGCCACCGCAGCGCCTGAAGCTGCGTGACGACCTGCGCACGCGGCTGGGCTGGGGGCTGGTGTTCCAGGTGCAGGCCATGAGCGATGCCGACAAGCTCGCCGCCCTGCGCCGCCATGCGCAGATGCGCCTCGTGAACGTGCCCGAGGACGTCTTGCGCTGGCTGATTACCCACTGGCGGCGCGACATGGCTTCGCTGGTCAGCATGGTCGACGCACTTGACCACTATTCGCTGGCGCTGCAAAAGCCGATTACCGTGCCGCTGGTCAAACACATCCTGCAAACCTCCAGACAACATCCATGAACCTTGCCCTGTTCGACCTCGACCATACCCTGCTGTCCGGCGATTCCGACGTGGAGTGGCCCGGCTTCCTGATCAAGAAGGGCATCGTGGATGCCGCATACTACTCGCGCGAAAGCGACCGCTTCTACGAGCAGTACAAGGACGGCACGCTCGACATTTACGCCTTTCTGGACTTCCAGCTCTCGCCGCTTGCCGGCCGCGACCGCGCCGAGCTGGACGCCTGGCATGCCGAATTCCTCGAAGACCACATCCGGCCGCTAATCACTGACAAAGCACGGGCGCAAGTGGCGACCCACCAGGATGCGGGCGATCTGGTGGTGATCGTGACGGCCACCAACCGTTTCGTCACCGGCCCCATTGCGACCGAACTGGGCGTGGAACACCTGATCGCCACCGAACTGGAAGAAGGCCCGGACGGCCGCTTTACCGGCCGCCCCAGCGGCCTGCCGTCATTCCAGGACGGCAAGATCCACCGCCTGCACGACTGGCTCGCCAGCCGGGGCCAGCGACTGGAAGATTTTGACCGGAGCTGGTTCTACAGCGACTCGCGCAACGACATTCCGCTGATGAGCGTCGTGACGCATCCGGTGGCGGTCAACCCGGACGAGCTGTTGCGCGCGCATGCCGAAGCGCACGGCTGGCCGGTGATGTTCCTGCACGATTGATGGTGTTTCTGCCCGAGGCCTGACCATGCAGCGTCCGCAACTTGCCCTGATCAACCACCTGATTGCCCAGCAGCCGGAGCTGGCGGCCGAATTTGCCCGGCTGGCCGGCCGGCGCGTGCGGCTGGAGGGCGGCCCGCTGGCCGTGACCGGCGTGATTGACGGTCACGGCCTGTGGGCACGCTGTGCCGGTGAGCCGGAAGCCGTCGTGCGCATCGGCGCCGGCGTGCTGGTCAGCCGCGTGACCGGGCGCGAGGTATCCAGTGCCGATGTCAGCGTCAGCGGCGACGCCGAGCTGGCGGGCGAGCTGGCCCGGCTGGCGGGCAAGCTGCGCTGGGACGGTGCGGAAGACCTGTCGCGGCTGGTAGGCGACATGGCCGCCGAGCGGCTGGCACGCAGTGCGCGGCTGGCACTGGGGCTCAAGGGCGAGATCGCTGCCCGCCTGGGCATGAGCCTGATCGAACACTGGCGTGAAGAAGCGCCCTTGCTGGCGCGTCGTGCGGATGTCGAGCGTTTCTGCCACGAGGTGGACGAGCTGCGCGACGCTTCTGCCCGCCTGCAAAAGCGGCTGGAACGCCTGTCGTAAACCCTTTTGCCGGCCGGCATGACCGGCAGGCTGGTGTGCCGTATGTCTCTCACCCGTTTTTTCCGGATTGCCCTGACCTTTTACCGGTACGGGCTGGACGAGTTTTTTGCCACGGTGCCGCGCCTGCGGCTGCTGCATTCGCTGTGCCGCCTGCTGCCGCTGCCGCGTGACCTGTCGCTGCCCTTGCCGGTGCGGGCGCGGCTGGCGCTGGAAAGCCTGGGACCGGTATTCGTCAAGTTCGGCCAGTTGTTGTCCACCCGGCGCGACCTGTTGCCACCGGATTACGCCGACGAGTTTGCCCGCCTGCAGGACCGGGTGCCGCCGTTTGACGGTGCACTGGCGCAGCGCGAGGTCGAACGGAGCCTGGGGCGGCCGGTGGCCGAGCTGTTTGCCGAATTCGACCCGGTGCCGGTGGCCAGTGCCTCGGTCGCGCAGGTGCACAAGGCGCGCCTGTTCGACGGAACGGTGGTGGCGGTAAAGGTGCTGCGTCCGGACATCCGGCCGGTGATCGAGGCCGATCTGGCGCTGATGTATGCGCTGGCGGGCTGGGTCGAGCGGCTGTCGAGCGACGGTCGCCGCCTGCGGCCGCGCGAGGTGGTGGACGAATTCGACGTCAACCTGCACGACGAACTGGACCTGACCCGCGAGGCTGCCAACGCCAGCGAGCTGCGACGCAATTTCGAGCAGTCCGACATGCTGGTAGTGCCGCAGGTGTTCTGGGACTACACCTGCCGCAACGTGATGGTGCTGGAGTGGATGGACGGCATTCCGGTCGGCCAGATCGACCGGCTGGTGGCGGCCGGCATCGACCTCAAACAGTTGTCCCGCTTCGGGGTGGAGATTTTCTTTACCCAGGTGTTCCGTGACGGGTTTTTCCATGCCGACATGCATCCGGGCAATATCCTCGTGGCGCCGGACGGGCGTTACATTGCCCTGGATTTCGGCATCGTCGGTACGCTGACCGAGACCGACAAGCACTATCTGGCGGTCAATTTCCTGGCTTTCTTCAACCGCGACTATTACCGGGTGGCCACGGCGCACATCGAATCCGGCTGGGTGCCGGCCGATACGCGGCCCGAGCAGCTGGCCGCTGCCGTGCGGGCGGTGTGCGAGCCGTTCTTTGGCCGGCCGCTGTCGGAGATTTCGTTCGGGCTGGTGCTGATGCGCCTCTTTGAAGCCAGCCGGCGTTTTCATGTGGAAATCCAGCCGCAGCTGGTGCTGTTGCAAAAGACCTTGCTCAATATCGAGGGGCTGGGGCGGCAGCTGGACCCGGACCTGAACCTGTGGGACACCGCCAAGCCGTTCCTGACCCGCTGGATGAACGAGCAGATGGGCTGGCGCGGCCTGCTGCGCCAGCTGAAAAACGAGGTACCGCAGTGGGGCACCCTGCTGCCGCAGCTGCCGCGCAAGCTGGATGCTGCGCTGTCGGGCTCGTCGGACAAGCTGCTGACCGAAGGCTACATGGCGCTGATGCGCGAGCAGAAACGCCAGAATGCACTGCTGTCGGTGCTGGCGATTCTGGTGGCCGGCTTGCTGGTTCTGGTGTTAAACCGGTAACTGGCATTCCTGTCTTGTCCGCCCGGAGCGGATAGGCAAAGAAGCCTTCCACGACATTTGCAACAACGAAAGGGCTTGCCGTTATACTCGCGGCAGTTTTTTCGTTTCCGAGCGCAAAATGTTCGCGCTGTTTCATTCGGAGAGAGGCCATGCTGCAAGACCGCTTCGGTCGCACCATCGAGTATGTCCGGCTGTCGGTGACCGACCGCTGCGACCTGCGTTGCAGCTATTGCCTGCCCAAGGGCTTCAAGGGTTTTGAAGAGCCGGCGCACTGGCTGACCTTTGATGAAACCGAACGGCTCATGCGGGTATTCGTGGCGCTGGGGACGCGCCGGGTACGCCTGACCGGGGGCGAGCCGTTGCTGCGCCGCGGTGTGGCTGAGCTGGCCTCGCGGCTGAAACGCATTGACGGTCTTGCCGACCTGTCGCTGTCGACCAATGCCACGCAACTGGCCCGGCACGCCGTAGCGCTGAAAGCTGCCGGGGTAGACCGCATCAATGTCAGCCTGGATTCGCTGCGGCGCGATTGCGTGACCGAACTCACCGGCCGTGACAGCCTGCCGGCCATCCTGGAGGGCCTGATGGCCGCCAAGGCTGCCGGTCTGGCGCCGATCAAGCTCAATATGGTGGCTCTGGCAGGTGTCAACGAGGCCGAGATCGAGGACATGGTTGCTTTTGCCATGCAGCACGGCTTCATCCTGCGGTTGATCGAGGCCATGCCGGTCGGAGATACCGGACGCGAAGCCAGCTATCTCGACTTGCAGCCGGTGCTGGCGCGCCTGACCGGACGCTTCGGCCTGCAACCACAGGCGGTGGAACTTGGCGGCGGGCCGGCCCGCTACTGGGCAACGGCCGACGGGCGCTTTACCCTGGGCCTGATCACGCCGATTTCCCAGCATTTCTGCGCCACCTGCAACCGCGTGCGCCTGTCGGTGGACGGAACGCTCTACCTGTGTCTTGGCCAGGACGAAAAACTGGAATTGCGGCCGCTGCTGCGCGGTGGCGCCAGCGATGCCGAGCTGGCGGCGGCCATCCGCTCAGCCATTGAACTCAAGCCGGAACGCCACGAGTTCCGCGAACAATCCCGCAAGATCATGCGCTTCATGTCGATGACCGGCGGTTGAGGAGAAAATTGCATGCCCCATCAGATTTCTGCGGCCATCAAACGGTTTCTGGACGGTTTCCGTCGTTTCCAGACCAACTACTATCATCCCGAGAATTTCCGCTTCGAGGATTTGCAGCACGGCCAGCAACCGTCCACGATGGTGATCGGTTGTGCCGACAGCCGGGTTGATCCGGCCATGCTGATGGGCTGCGAGCCCGGCGAACTGTTTGTGGTGCGCAACATCGCCAACCTGGTTCCGCCGTGCGAAGACCATGCCCACGAAACTCATCACAGCGTGTCGGCGGCACTGGAATATGCCGTGACCTCACTGGAGGTCGAACGCATCATCGTGCTGGGGCACGGCTGCTGTGGCGGCATACGCGCCTTGATGGACGGTATCACCCGTCAACCGGAAGGAGGCTATCTGGCCAAGTGGCTGTCGATCGCCGAGCCGGTCTGCGATCATGTCCACCAGCACTACGCCGTGTGCGATGATGCCACCCAGCGTGCAATTGCCGAGCGGCAGTCGATCCTGATCTCGCTGGACAACCTGCTGACCTATCCGTGGATCCAGCAGCGTTTTGCTGCCGGTTCGCTGGAACTGCATGGCTGGTACTTCGACATTCGTGACGGTGCCCTGCACGGGTGCAATTTGCACACCCGGCAATTCATGCCGCTAGTCTGCCCGCTGGAGCACCGGGATATCGAGGCCGGTACGGCTTGATACTGTTTTTGTTCGTTTTTCCGGACAGGCAACTGCCGCCCCTTTGGGCGGCAGTCTGTTTTCCGGATGTCCCGCTCATCAACATGGATATGTGTTTTACATTCTCGCAATTCTCATGGGTTAAAAATCGGTAGAATTACGGGTCAATTGAATAAACCATCACTTGCCCGGGACGGGGAAGTCAGGAGACCTGATCATGACGATGCGCAGCAAACTTCTCCTTCTGGTGGGGCTGGCACTGTCCGGACTGCTGCTGCTCAGCGTACTGGGATTGCACAGCCTGCGGACCAGCATGCTGG